>ERZ1673734.1055-NODE-1055-length-19210-cov-27.700078_pt1 | contig 19210 bp, 19 predicted proteins | sample MGYA00580199_ERZ1673734 | MGnify/ENA primary metagenome ERZ1673734 (study PRJEB41218, sample SAMN15661742) | gut metagenome | host: Homo sapiens | place: Canada: London | collected 2015-08-20/2019-03-30 | study: EMG produced TPA metagenomics assembly of...
TGCACTTAGAGAGTATGCTCAAACGGCTTGAAGTCTAAATCCGAAACTTGAGTATAATTAGTAATAAAAGTAATGAAGAAAAGCGAACTATATAAATATGTGCTCGACTACTTCCGTGGTATCCATCCCGAAGTGACTACCGAACTGGAGTTTGGCAGCGTGTTCCAGCTGCTCGTTGCCGTTGTGCTCAGCGCGCAATGCACCGACAAGCGTGTCAATCAGGTGACGCCCGAACTCTTCGCCCATTATCCCGACGCACGTTCTATGGCAGAAGCCGATGAGTTTGAGGTGTACGAATACGTGAAGAGCGTGAGCTATCCCAACGCCAAGGCTCGCCACCTCGTAGAACTCGCCCGCATGATACAGAGCGAATACGGGGGCGAGGTGCCGCACGACTTCGACAGTCTGCTGCGCTTGCCGGGCGTAGGGCGAAAGACGGCTAACGTGATGCTGGCTGTGGCGTTCGGCGAGGCTGCGATGCCCGTTGACACGCATGTGTTCCGTGTGAGCCACCGCCTCGGACTCGTGCCGCGCACGGCTGACACGCCGCTGAAGGTGGAGCAGCAGCTCGTGAAGCACATTCCTGCTGACGACCTTGCGAAGGCACACCATTGGCTGCTACTGCACGGCAGATACATCTGCACAAGCCGCAAGGCGCACTGCGAGAAGTGCGAGTTCAAGGCAGTATGTCCAAGCTCTACGTGCAAGTGATATTTTCACGACCGCCGCATATAGAAACCTACTGACCGAACAATGAAATTCAACGGCAAACTACAGCTCCATACCTTCCTTCGCATCGCAATATGCCTGCTCGTCGGCATCTGCATCGGCGATGCGACGGCAGATGCTGTGCCCGTTGCTCTGTGGCGGTGGCTGTTCGTAGGTCTGCTCTCGCTACTTGTTCTGCTGCACATGAGCAAGCGCCTCGAAATGATGCAGACGCTGCTGATCTTCTGCGTTGTTATGGCGGGCGGAGCGTGGCGCATTACGTCGTACGAGAACAGTCTGCGCTGCGCATTCACGGGCGAAGAAGAAGTGTACGAGGCGGTTGTCGTGTCGCAACCTATCAAGAAGCGACGCTCTATGAAATGCGAGCTTGCCGTTGTGAGTGGGCGACTCGCAGGACATAGACTGAACGCTTATTTTCAGAACCCTAATTCATTGAATCACATTGTTATAGGCGACGGCATCAAGGCGCAGTCGGTGTTCAGCGGTTTCGATGACACATACGCACAGCGCGGCGGTTTCGACTGGCGCAGACAGCGCATGGTGCGTGGCATCGTGGCTCGCACGTTCGTCGCCTCGGACAAGTGGAAACGTGCGGAGGTGAGCCTCGAAGCTATGCCGCGAATCGACCGCCTCGCTCTCTCGCTGCAGTCGCTGCGCTACGACTTGCTCAGCCGACTGCAGGGCAGCGCCCTCTCCGAAGATTCGTACGCCACTATTGCGGCAATGACCCTCGGCGACAAGACAGGTGTCAGCGCCGAGCTACGCGATACGTATTCGAAGGCAGGCGTGTCGCACGTGCTCGCCCTCTCCGGACTACATCTCGGCATCATCTACGCCATGATTGCATTGCTGCTCGGGCGCCGTCGCAACACGATGGGCGGACTGCTCGTAACGCTTCTCCTGGTCTGGACCTTCGCCTTGATGGTGGGCATGTCGCCGGGCATAGTGCGTTCGGCGGCGATGTTCAGCGTCTACGCCTCAATGACCTTTCTGCAGCGCGACTATCTCACGGCGAACAGCCTCGCCCTTGCCGCAAGTGTGATGCTCCTGGCGAGTCCGGCGATGCTGTGGGACGTCGGCTTTCAGATGTCGTTCTTGGCTGTGATGGGCATCGTGATATGCCACGTGCAGCTCCGCAACAACCGCTTCTACGTGCGCTATGCTCACCGCCGATTCGTCGGCAAGCTCGTCTCGCTTGTGTGCATCTCGCTCGCCGCCCAACTCTTCGTGCTGCCGCTGGTGATGTACTACTTCGGCAATGTGCCCTTCTATTTCCTTCTGGCTAACATCGTCGCTGTGCCGCTCACCACCTTTATCATATATGCCGCCATGCTCTTGTTCGTGCTCTCGCCGTTGTGTCAGTTTGCTGCGTGGATGACGGTCGTTTGGCAGTGGCTGGCGAGTGGAGTGGGGTGGGCCGTAGCACAGATGAACACTCTGCTTAAGGTTATCGCCTCACTGCCAGGCGCAAGTGCTGAAGGCGTGTATATCAGTGCTTTACAACTCTCGCTGATGTATGTCTTGATAGTGGCTCTGGTCGGCGTTTGGCGCTACGGACAACAGATGTATGACTCGATGCATGGGAAGTTTAAAAGTGAGGATGATCTTAAAAAGTTAAAAAGTAAAAGAGTAAAAAAGTAAAAAGGAGGTTGAAGTTTGCGAAAATAAAAAGTTTTGTCTATCTTTGTAGAAGATAGGCTGCACCTCGGCAATTAAAGCAAGCTTTATTGCGCTCGGTTTGCACTATCTTTGCAAAAAACAAATAGACAGGAATTTATGAAACCGGATGGTACTAATTCTTTATCTTGGTCGTATGTCTTTGTGCATCATAGCAAAGTGAGGAAGGTGGAAGCAAGGCTGAACGCCGACAACGTACCCCACTTTGTTCATAAGACCGTGCGCTATTACAAGAAGCGAGCGAAGCATGGCGTGCAGCGTCAGGAACTGCAGACCGTCAGCGGACTCGTCTTTTTGCAAGGCAATCCAAAAGAACTACAAGAATATCTAAACTGGAATTTTCCACATACCTATCTCTGCAAGAACTGCAGTACGGGCAAGGCGGCTGTGATACCCGATTCGCAGATGCGACCCTTCATGCGCATCAACGAAACGGAGCCCGATCGTATCCGTTTCCTTCTTAAGCCTTTCCATTATTATGCTCGCAACCGCATCCTCCTCCGCATCACCTCTGGCGACCTGGCAGGACTCGAAGGTTACGTCATTCGCATCGACCGCGACCGTCGTCTTATCATGGATGTCGGTGGCATGAGTGTGGCTATCGCCGGTGTGCATGCTGAGCACTTTGAGGAGGTCGATCAGACTGGCAGTGCAGCCCTTGACGGCTCACCATTCTACGAGCGTAACCTCCATGAGCGCGAGGCACTTATCGACCGCTTTTTTCATCCCGTAAAGACCACAAAGGACGTTGCCCCACAAGCCGAGAACATCGACTATCTGCGCAATTATGTACTGACTGAGCTTTCGCAATACCAAATGCTCCCCGCCGAGGCATGGCTCATCCTCAGCTTCATCATCAAGGAGATTGGCTACTACTACGCCCCCTCCTTCGAAAAGCTCCAGCGCCATCTTGCCCCAATCATGCAGGCTGGCACACAAGTCCTTCAGGAGATGCAGCGCCTCATTGATAGCGAGCCGGCGGAAGAAACACGCAGCAGATACCAGACCGAACAGCAGGAACTGCTGACCACCTACGGCTATTTGTTCATGGACTCTGATATTGCGTAGCTCATTCTTCTATTTGACGTGTCTGTGTGCATCTGTCTTTGACAGCTATTTGTACTTGGATTCTGATAGGTCTAAGTGCGCTTATTCGTTCCGAAAAACTCTGAAACTCAAAAAACTACGAAATAACGCCGTCCGATTCAAATAAAATGACTACCTTTGTGACTTAAAAAGTCTCTTTGCAAGAGACCGCATCAAATTGAATGGTATTTATGAACGCTATATCATTTTCAACTACTAGACGATTGCAACCATTACGTATGGTTGCAGCCAACGACATAAAGTAGAAAAGAATTTATGAAACCGGATGGTACGGATTCTTCTTCTATCGCCAACGAGAACCCCGCTTCTCCCAACGGCACCACGTTCCTGAGCCAGACGATAAGACTGGTTCAGAGGTAGAGAAGTATCCGTAAGTGAACAATAAAAAACTTTAACCATGAAACTAAAAATAAGAAATATCAATAAAATCAAATCAGCAGACATAAAACTTGATGGTTTGACTGTAATTGCAGGAGCAAACAGTTCTGGCAAGAGCACTGTGGGCAAACTGCTGTTTTCGATGATTAAGTCGCAGTCGAATGCTGAATACCTAAACCATCAAAGCAAAGAAGCAAAACTACGAAAACGAGTAGAAGAATTATATAAGCGAGCTAATCGTTGTTTTTCAAGATATGACGATGCCGAGTTTGCAGAACTCTTCCCTCTTCCTACTTCATTATTTACAGCACCATTAGTAGGCGCAACTGATAAAAGCGAAGTAGAACAGCACCTATCCGACATTGAGGCATGGATAAATGCCAAAGACATATCACCCCGAATAAAATCTTTATTCCGACAAGACATTGATAATATCAGTATCGCACTTGGTGATAGCAAGGCTGCCGACATCGCTTCAGAGGTTCGGGTATTTATCGAGTCTGAGTTCATGAACAGAATTTGTTCATGTGGAACAACAGAGTCAGAGGCTGTTCTTGAATACGACGACAACTTAAATTTCCTGACCTTAAAATTTATAGACGACTCAATCAAACACGTTACCTATGATGGTGATGAGTACCTAACTGATGCCACATATGTAGAGTCACCTCTATATCTCCATATACTTGACACGTTATTGTATGCGGCCACGTATCAAGAATATCAGAAAAAACAAACGATGTCTTTCCGTGGTATGGTACCAATACATATAAAAGATCTTGCCAACAAACTATATACTTTACAGTTGGTTTCTCCAGAAAGAAAACTTGCAAGCGAATACGGACTAACAGATATTATGGGTGGACATTTTGCTTTTGATGTCGATAGCAAAGCGCTTAAGTTTGTTAGTGATAATATGGGAATAGACCTTTCGCCCATTAATATCGCATCAGGAATCAAGTCTTTTGGTGTTATTCAGATGCTTCTTGAATCTCAGATTATTGATAACGACAAGATATTAATATGGGATGAGCCTGAGAACCATTTACACCCTCAATGGCAAATCATTTTTGCAGAAACACTTGTAAAGTTAGCAAAACATGGTATTCCAGTCATTATCAGCACTCATAGTCCATACTTCGTTCAAGGTATACGCTACTTTTCTGCCGTACACTCATTAGAGCCTTATACAAATTATTACCTTGCAGAAGAAGAACCTAAAAGCAAATTGTCTGTAGTTAAGGATGTTACTAAAGACCTTAACCTGGTGTTTAGCAAACTTGCTGCTCCTCTCAACGATATAATGAATGTTGACCAAGCACGTCGTAATAGAGAAGAAAAATGACACCGATAGAACTTTACGAATTTCTTCGTTCTCAATACTCAGACTTTGAAGTCGATTCTATTTGTCAAATAGAGAAAACTTGCAAACGAGTCGGCTTATGTACGGACAAACAGGGACTCCACGTTATTGATTTCGATAAGCTAAAGGACACATATTATAATAAAGTTACTCAAAAGCCAGCTTCTGTTGATGCAGTTTGCTTGGGTAACCTTCAGAAATATTTCTGTTTCGTAGAGCTAAAAGGATGGCGTAACTACATGTTATACTTAGAGAAACAAAAAAGAAATATTGAAGAAACAGCAAAAGAATATAATTTATCCGGAAAACTCAAAGATAGCCAAAGACTTTGTTGTGAATTAACGTCCGATAACGATCTCTTTTCCGATATGCCCATCGTCTTTTTACTTGTCACCGACATTGATGTTAATAAAAACGGCATAGATAATTTCAGCTACAATCTTAATGCCCTCGCATCAACATCAACAGTCATCTATTCTGAATGCATCACTAAATCCCGCAAAACACTCAATTCAGAAATCTACATCCAGCATGATTATATATGTTGCAAGGATTTTGATGAGCATATGAAGAACTTGTAATATTAGTTGATCGCTTCATTACCAAATGAGGGATGTGGCGCATTTTTAATAAAAATAGTTTATTTAAAGCAATAGCTATGGCAAAAATATTATTGATATTAGGCAATGGTTTCTGATGACGCCGCAATACTTGCTGATCTTTTAGAATATATGGCGAAAGAAATGAGGAAATAATAAATCGGAATAATATCAGTAACATTGATACAGCTAAGTTGCAAAATCAAATTGTTGTACTCTTGAAATCTCTTGTGAAGGACTGTATTCAATTGATTCAAAGAAGATTAGTCCACTTTAACTGTAGTGATAAAAGTATCTTCGCAGCAGTTTTTTACAGCATTTTCATTAAGCCAAGATTACAGAGCAAAGCTCGCTTTTGCTATGTCATGGCGAGGAATGTCTTGAACTCAATATAAAGGCATTTGTAAAAGTGCCTACATAAAGGGCTATGCCCTAAATTGAGTACTAACTTGAGTACTAATTAAATATTGTTTTGTTTTATGTCAAAGAACACTCATAATGCGATGCCATCACAAATTGGTACATTATACCAGTTTTATTTTTTTATACAACAATGTCTTCGCTTGAGAAAAGGAGATGTTGTAGGATTTGAACGTTTGGACGACGTTGATTTAACAACTCCAGAAGAAAACGGATATTATCAGTTGAAACATACTACAAGAAAAGGAACTAATGGCTATAAAAATATGTCACCGAAAGACGCTGACTTTTGGAAGACAATACATGTGTGGATAGATTTGATAAACAATTCTGGGTCGAATATTAGCGAGTTTATCAATCATTGTCGTTTTATTCTTGTTACAAATAAGCGGTTGGATGACAATGGGTTAATTAATGATATAAAAGATTTACAAAACAGTAAGGTGACGATTTCTCAGATATTAGGAAAAATCAATAAAATGATAATTGAATCTGAGCAAAAATCGCAAGAAAAACAAGAAACATCTAAAGATGGTAAGCAACCGAAAGAAGTGGATTATGTGAAATGGATGCGTGAGGCAACGAATTTTGAACAACTAGGTATGTTGTTTGAAAATACTGTTTTTGAAGAAAGGTCTATTCAAGATATTCAGTCTGAAATATATGACATTCTCAAAAATGAAAAATTCGTTTGTGCATCAAATGTAGACAATTGTTTTTCTGAATTGTTGGGAGAAATGGTAAAAGAATGGGTGGTAAAAGGTTCTGCAGGAGGAAAATACTTATCATATACATCAGAGAGTTTCTGTCAGAGGTTTCACGCTATATTTGGAAAGTATCGTGTGGCAAAGTTAAATTTCATTAGGACTATTACAACATTTGATGCTAATCTGAAAGATAGCACGTTTATACATCAATTGTTGGATATTGATGATATACGTCCTGATGATAAGGAATTAATCGATGATTATATTTATAGAATGCTTGACTTCGAAAATTCTTTCAATACTTTTGATAGAAATCATGATATAACAGATGTTGATAAGGATAAATTTGATTACGATGTTATGTATCAATGGAGAGTTCGACATAAAAAAGGAAGACACAAATTGCCTAATGAAGATGATTTAGCTACTGCTCGTAGGGTACTTGATGACGTAAGAGAAGTCCGACTTAAATTAAGAAATGAAGAATTGGATGATTATTTTAGTAATGGATGTTTTTATTCTTATTCAAACATTCCTCTTATTGGTTGGCTTCAGAACTGGACTGAAAAATATTCAAAAGATGGACAGAGTATACAACAATGAAATTTTGGCAGCGTGCATTGTTATTGCCATTTTGAAAACAGGTATAACAGATATCACGTTGTTAACAGTTTGTCTGACTTTGGTAATGGATGACAAGTTACGTAACAAATATGTTGTAGGCGAGACTTTTCAAAGCTATGCAAAACGTATTGTAGCAAGTACAGATTCAAAGATCAACAATAAGTATAAGGATTACCTTATCTTATTTACCAATACTATAGTCATACTAAGCCAAAATAATGCAGTTGAGATAAATGGTAAAGACATTATTCTTACTGATATTGGTGGATCCATTTACTCACATAATATAATAGATATTCCATCAAATAGATTGAAGGATATATTGAAAGCTATACCGCATCTATGTAATAGTATAGCCAAGTGTGATATTAACGAAGTTTTCTATAAATTGAATATTGAATTATGAACTTCTATATACATAAAATACAATTATGGTTCACACGTGAAGATGCAGACCACGTGACTTATGAATTTGAGCCAAATAAAGTTAATGTAATAATTGGTGATTCTTCAACAGGCAAGTCCTCTATACTTAGAATTATCGACTATTGTTTATTGGCTGAGGAGTCAGATATTGTAGAAGATGTTATAAACGAGAGCGTAAAATGGTATGGATTATCATTTCATATGAATGATACAGACTATATTATTGTTCGTGATGCTCCAACATTTAATGCCCCAGGACAGTCTTTCTATTGGAAAGAGGAAACAAAGGTTTTTCCCTCGAATCCGTTTTCCAACACGTCAAGAGCAAATATTCTTGAGAATATCAGTTGTTTTGCAGGGTTGTCAGATAAGGAATTAAATATATCAAAACGCAAAAAACTTAAGTTGTCCTTTCGTAATTTTTTGCCTTTTTGTTATCTTACAGAAGATATCATAGCAGCAATGAATACATATTTTGATTCGAAATATTTTGCGTCAAAAGATATTCGTGATAATATATCTCCGTGTTTAGATATTGTGATTGGCAAGGATGAAGAAAGAGAACAACAATTAAAAATTGAAAAGTTAACTTTAGAGGCCAAGATAACACGAGAAAAGAAATTAAAGGAAAAAGGTGTGAAAGAAGAACAAAGGTATAAAGAGGCTCTTTCAATAATAATAAATAAAGCGTATTCATTAGGTCTTGATGATATTAACTTTGAGAATAATCAATCATACAATATGAAGGTTCTATATGACGCTGCGAACAAATTTAAAAAGTCATACTACGAAGATCAAGATGTTGTAAGATTGGAAGAAGTAGAAACATTATTAAAAACTACAAATTGGAAACTATACAGGCTACGTCTCATAGAAAATGAAATAAAACAATATAATGAACAGGTAGACCAAGCCGTTGACTCCTTATTACCTTTAGACTATCTTATAAACCAGTTCCAACAAGTATTGTTGTATGATGAGACACGTATACTTATAAATGAATTGTCAAAATCATTGCAATCAATAAAAAAAACAATACAAACCATCAGAAACGTATACTTCCTGCTGATTTCCAACAGCGCTATGATGAACTAACGGCTCAAAAAACACAACTAAGTGCCGAGAAGGAAGCATTAAAGAGAATTAAATCTCAAAAAGTTGATTTTGCAAAGTATGAGTCTATTGTAGCTCTGTATAATGAACTACTATATCTAAAACCTGCTGAGAATAAATATATAGGTGATGAAGCCATTCAAAAGCTACAAAAAAGGTATGAAGAAATATGCGAAACATATGAGCGGTTAAGTATTGAAAATAAAAAATGTGTAAACAGACTAAATGAAATAATACTTGAGTATTATAATAACCAGCATAGTATAACATCACGATATGTTCAGTGTAAACCTCAGTATGACGAAAGTGGCAGGCTTTAGTCCTATATAATCCTATTTCTCAGTGTAATGTTCGTAATGTTGGTAGCAAGTCTAATTATATGTTCTTGCATTTATGCTTCTTTTTGGGATTACATGATCTTATATTGCAACAAGAAGACTCTCCAGTGCCAAGTTTCTTGTTTATAGACCAACCAAGTATTCCGTACTATGGTGGACAAAAAAAGACAAAGGATGGTAAGATATCTGATGATGATGCCAATAAACTCAGAGATGCTTTTAGCATGCTTGACAAGTTTATATCGAGAGTTCATGATTTTGGTAACAAGAAAAATTTCCAAATAATAATGGTCGAACACGCAACAGATGATTATTGGAAAAATCTGACGAACTTTAAGACGAATTATATCTTTACTAAAGGTGACGGTCTTATACCTGAAAGAGTAAGTAAATATTACAAATAGAATATGAATATTAGGATCGGTAATATTTGCCAGACGGTAATACATCGTGTTGGTAATAAAAACAATAGTGAAGGAATCTATTGTTCAGAATCTTTGTCTGACATTTCTGGCATAGAAGAAATGCTGACGCTGTTGATAAAGAATTCTTTCAGTTTTAATTCTTCCTATTGTTTTCAATCTATCGATGAGCTTACATTAAATCCTTCCTATGTATTCGTATCCAGAATATTTGAGGATAATGATTCTTTAATAAACAACTCAAAGTTTCTTGCCCGCTATTTGTATGATTGTAGTATTCATCCAAATATAAAGAATGGAGAGTTTTATACGCTAACGTTAAAGCACTGTTTCGTTGAAGATGAAGAAACTGATGCTATTGCTTTGTTGAAGACAGAAACCAAACATAGCTATATTTATACAAAAGAAGAACGTAATGCAATTATTCCTCATTGTGGCATAGGAACCGACTTAAGGCATTTAGATAAAGGATGTATAATTTTCAATCTTAATAAATCATCTGGTTATATAATGTTTCTTGTTGACAATGCAAATAAAGGTAATGATGCTAAATATTGGACAGAGAGTTTTCTGCATGCTGTGCCACGTAGCGACAGTTACAATCAAACAGCAGCTGTCCTTACTTTACATAGAGAATTCATTTCCAGTCTTGATGGATATAATAAATTGGAAAAGTCGGAAATGTTGCAGCGTTCTGTAGAAGCTTTAAAGTCTGAAAATGTCGTGTTGGAGGATGTTGAAAAAGCAGTTTTCCCACATCATGACATAAATGAGCACTTCAAAGCTTTTAAGAAACAGTATATTCAGAACACTAACATCAAGATAGAAGACCAATTTACATCGTCTTTCAAGGCAATAGAAAAGCAAAAGACGGCATTGAAACGGATACATACTATATGTCTTGACGGAAATGTCGATATAATCATTCACAACGATTGCTCTTGTATAGAGCGTGGATATGATGATTATGTAGGAAAGAATTATTATAAAATATATTTCAAAAAGGAAAAATGAAGGAATAAACGTATCTTGTAGATTTTGAATAAAGTAAGCCTTATATGGAGAGACAAGAATTTATTGATACAATAACTGAGCTTAAGACTATGATAAGTAGCCTTAAGCTTACGATTGATACGCTTCGCCAGACGATAAACTCGCAGAACGTGCAGTACGTCCATTTACGGTGAAAAGAAAAAACTCATTGTTTTTCAATAGTGAGGATGGCATAGAGTCAGCCTTGAAATACCATACGCTCATTGAGACACGCAAGAATGTAGGTCTCAATGTGAAGGAGTATTTCGCTTATGTATTCAGCAGACTTATAGAGGGTGAGAAAGACTACGAAAAGCTTCTCCCCTGTGCTGTTGCACGATAAATTCAAATAAACAAAAGTAAAATAATCAATGGCTCTCCAGCCCCTGTTTATAAGGGGTTGGAAACAATTGAGTGCTTACAAAAGGATGCCCGAAAGCTCGCAGCCATCGCCATCGTAGCCGCAGACTATGGTGGCGACATGCATGAAACCCTCTGCTATGACCTTCTTGATGACATCGACTTCCACTACAACAAGGTCAAGTGTCGCAAAATAGAGCAGAAGCTTACGCAGCTGAATACGATGGCGGAGGAGGAAATGAAGACGTTTGTAGAGTGTAGAGAAGAACTTAAACAAAAAAACTATGAAGCAGTCGCACAACCACACGCTATATGATGAGGTGTTCCTTCAGATTGCTCGTATGCATGATGAAGTGGATTTCAGAAAACGTCTGAATGAGTATCATGGGCAGTCGGGGAGAAGAAAAGATTACCCCGCAATAACTGTTGGTGCTGAATTTTACGCAATGCAAGCTGTGGGTCATCATAGGATAAAATCTGCTTCAACTGACTTTCATCCTCTGGTCTATAGGGAACTGACAAATAGGCTTGGAGAGTTGAATGAATATGGAAGTAACTATCCTCGCTGTGGCAACAGAGTGGGGCATTGTGCTGAGAACTATGCGGCTACAGGCGTGCTGAAGAAAATAGATCCTGAAGAACAACTGAATAACAGCAATGTGCTGTCGAAGCTATCCTTTACCAAGGCTTTCAGACCTCGGACTTGGAAAAATGTGGATTGGTGTGAAAACTGTCACACGATGTTTGACTGATTATGTCGAAACTTACGAATCATGAGATAAGGGAGCACGATATTGACTGGTATTGTTTGGTGAATCAGAAGCCAGTCCATATTGCTTCGATGGGCGGAATGATACCAAGGTCGTTTCGTGACAGAGCTAAACTGAGGGAGCTTCAGCGAAAAGTGGCTGAAATGAAACCTTTTACTGAGGCTATTCTGAATTATGATACTGTTAACAGGTTGATAACTACAGGATATGAATATCTTGAAAATGGTGATATTCGGCAGAATATCGTTCGGATAAATGAGAATGATCCAGGCTTTATGTATCTGCGAGATGAAGAACTGGCCATAAGGCTGTTTGCTTCTTCGTTTGTTGAAAGAGCAAGACGTGGCTTCTACTCTTTTGTAAGGGATGAAAATTCAGTAAAGGAAGAGTATCTGCTGATAGCCAGTCCAAGAGAGCCCATCAACTATACAGAACGAGAATTGCCCTTGGTGAGCTATGTGCACGACAGGAGGCAGAGGGAATTGGAGTTTAAGTTTTAAGTGACGGTAAGCATACTAATAAGAAGAAATAGACAATCCCTAGTAAAAATACATCTATGAAGATAAAAGAACTAATACAATTCATACAGTCTGCAAATATAAACTTTATGATAGGTTCTGGAGCATCCAGACCCTATCTTGCTACTCTTGGCTCTATAGAAAATTGGTTGACATGCTTGGCTGAAGACGATAAGAGCAGTGACAGGGTTTATAAGATAGTTAAAGCATCGATATATAGGAAATTTTATGTGACTGTAATTGCACCAAACAAGATTATTAGCTATAGCAGTGAGCCTCTGTGCATAGAGACAAAGGAAAATTATAGAAGTCTTCTAACTGCTTGGAATGGCATCCTGAACAAGCGTAGGTCGAAGATACAGAGTAAACAGGTTAATCTCTTTACAACTAATGTTGACTTGATGATAGAATATGCGTCATCAGGGCTGGGCATTGAACTGAATGATGGCTTTAAGGGTAGTGTTGATATGCTTTATAATGAGTCTAATTTTATGAGGTCTATCAACCAGACGAGTTTGCATTTCCAGTATGTGGCTGAAGTGCCTGTGTTTAATTTGATGAAGGTTCATGGCTCCATCAATTGGGAGCAAAGGGATGCTAATAGTATTAGAAATAACAATGTTTGGTATTTTGACATTGAAGAAGCTCTGAAAAAGATTCCTGACGATAAATTTGTAGAGCCGACGTATGTGGATTCAGAAGGTAATAAAAAAGACAAGAGCTATGACCAGCTAATAGCAGACGCCAAGGAAATGAAGGATATAGATGAATCTATCTATGACGAGTTTATAAATGCCTATAGCAAATTGGTTATCGTTAACCCAACCAAACGCAAGTTTGAGCAGACAGTAGTGGATTTCCATTTTTACGAGCTAATGCGAATTTATGCAAATGCACTTGAAAAGGAAAATGCCCTGCTCTTCGTGACAGGTTTTTCATTCGCAGATGAACATATAGCGACCATTACCAAACGAGCAGCTGATAATAATCCAACTCTACAGATTGTAATATTTGCCTATAATGATGTCGAGGAAGCAAACTATCGGAAATATCTTTGGATTGATTCTGCCTGTATAAACAATAATATCAAGATAATAACTCCTTCATCCTTTAGGGCAGCAAATATGGAGGATGAATATAAGCGTTTGATGGAGTCGATTGAAGTGTTTGACTTGAAGAGCGTAGCTGGGGTTTTCAAATACATAGAGAGCCAAATACATGAGTAATATGACGAATCAGGAAAGAAACATACATGATTCTGTGTTCCGTATTGGCATTGTCAGTTCGGTAAATGGCCGTGAGGTTAGAATCCGAATGGATCGCAATAAGAATTCATCGCATCTTATCTACAAAGGCTCGCTTATCAAAAATGTTTCTGTTGGAAGCTACGTGAAAATATTGAAAGGCTTCACTCCGATTATCGGCAAAGTGGAGTCTGAATCTATATATGAGAATGACGAGCAAAAGGCGAATGTTTATTCAGCAGAGAATAAGATAAATAGATTTCTCGTTGTTAAACTGATTGGCTTTATTGAAAACTTTCGTTTCAGAAGAGGTGTCAATGAGTTACCTTTGATTGACAACGAATGTCATCTGCTATCGAGCGATGAGTTCAGAATGATACATACCTTTGGCACAAGCAAAGATGAGTTTATCCAGCTAGGTCATCTGGCTAATGACAGCCTGGTGCCCGTATCTTTGGGCATAGGTAAACTTTTCTCCAGTCATATTGGTATATTTGGCAATACAGGTAGCGGTAAATCGTATACACTATCCAAGCTATATCGTCAGTTGTTCGTTCATTACAAAGGCAGTGAGGCTTTTGAGAAAAATGCCAGGTTCCTGTTTTTTGATTTTAATGGAGAGTATTCAGGCGAGAAGGCTATTACTGAAGGAAAGAAGGTCTATAAGCTATCTACTCGAAATGATGATGGTGACAAAATCCCTATGGACGATGATGACTTTCTGGATGTCAATTTGCTGAGTATTTTCTCAAATGCGACTGAAAAGACACAGCGACCATTTATTCAACGGTGTATTTCGCTTTATAAGAATGTTGCGAGCGATGAAGATAAGTTCAAGAGATTCCTTCGCAGACAGATTGTTGATATTTTGATGATGTCGGATAAACTGAAAGGAGATCAACTGATTGACTATGTAGAAGATATTCTTCCAAAGCGGCTGAACAGCAATGGGGTTGACCTCGGGTTACGTTCAGACTTTGGTTTCTATAACAATAGTAGTTGCTATTATTATTACAAGACGGAGTTTGGAAAGAAGAAATTTATAAATTTTCAGGAATTGCCTAATGAAATACAGAACTTAGCTATATATAAGCAAGTGGAGAAGTTCCACTTTGCCGATAATTTTATTCAGAAGTTTATTGCAGTGATGTACATGCGCATGATTTATGATGTACTGGCAAATAGAGCTATGAATGAGCATATTGCACCTGCCATTAATAAACTGAGACAATCAGAAAAGGACATTACCAGAGTGTTTAACTCGTCTTCTAATATTGGTGATTTCTGGAGTGAGTCCAATATCGTAGTGATGGATTTATCGGATGTGAACACCGACACCAAGAAACGCATTCCGCTACTATTAACAAACAAACTCTATAATGAGCATAAACAGAGTAGGAAAGACAAAAAGTACTTGAACATCATCGTTGATGAAGCTCATAATATCCTTTCGTATCAATCTACTCGCGAAAGCGAGGAATGGAAGGACTATCGTTTGGAGGTGTTTGAGGAAATAATAAAAGAGGGAAGAAAATTCGGTGTTTTCCTGACTATTGCCAGTCAGCGACCTTCAGACATTTCTTCTACTATCATTTCTCAGCTGCATAACTACTTTATTCATAGATTGGTTAACGAGAAGGATATAGAACAGGTGAACAATACCATATCCTATCTGGACAAGGTGTCGGTAGAATCATTGCCGATACTGAGTACAGGTGTATGTGTAGTGGCTGGACAGTTGGCAGAAATGCCTTTGGTCATCCAAATTGATAAGATTGAAAAGGAGTTTGAACCTCAAAATGAAACGATTGAAATTGAGTCTATTTGGAGCAAAAAGAATTAAGTTATTTTTATGTGACTTATGAAAACAGGACGGGTATATATCACGTGATGATGCGTGGTATAAATCATCAAAACATTTTTGAGGAGCATGAGGACTATTACCAGTTTCTCAACACCTTGGACATGATGGCTCAGTCATATGAGCGGTTTTGATTGAATTGAAGGGTATGAGAGCATCACTTCGCCAATTGGAGAGATTGACCGGAATCGGGAAAAGTATGATATTTCGTATGTGATGAAACAGAAACCTGTCCCTGTGTTTCTAACGAGAGCAGAGCCAAACTTGTTTGAGTTATGCCGAGTGCAGCCGAAAATCACATGTTTGTAAAATGTATGTAATAGTTAATAAGCAAGTAAAATTTTTAACATCTCAATATGTAGGCACTTGTAAAAGTGCCTATACAAAGGGCTATGCCCTAAATTGAGTACTAACATTACTTCCGAACGCTCTTTATGATGGCGGTGTCGTCGTATACTACCATGTCATATAGAATTTAAAATTTATAAAGATGAGTAACGAACTATATAATGACTTGTATAAAGCATTTGATAAGGAAGTGGTAAAACCTCTTCTAAAGACTGATATACGGCGGAGGTTTCTTGAGCCGGAGGCAAGCAGGCTCTGCCTGCAGGTAGATGACGCCGCAAAACTTGCTGATCTTTTAGAATATATGGCGAAAGAAATGAGGAAACACTAAATCGGAATAATATCTGTATTCCCTTAAATTCTGGATTAGTTAAATAATTATTCAAATAGCCCTTTAAAAGGAGGCCTATATAGTTCTTTGATATTGTGACGTAGACTTTAAACATGGCAGTCATTTAAATGATGCGACTAAGTTGTAAATTCAAATCGTCGCACATTTGTAAACTTTTGTAAAAGATTGCATTTCAATTAATTCAAAGAGCGATGGTCTACTTTAACGGGTTATAATGAGATAAAAATAATAATTTATGAAAACAATTCTTTTAAATATTTCGGATATACATATTGGTTCTGGAACACCAGAAAATGAAGGACTTGTTCTTAACTCTTTTTTGAGTGATGTGGAAGAGCAAATTCATAAATTGCAGTATGATGATATTTATGTCCTCATAGGTGGGGATTTGGTTTTTGCTTCATCAAAAGAAAAGTATGATGATTTTGAGAAAAATATCATACAAAAGCTAATGGATGTTTTGTCTATAGAAAAAAGCCATTTCATTATAGTCCCCGGAAACCATGATTTGAATCGCTCATATATCAAGGATATAGAGGAAGCTTTTATGCCAATATTCAATGCTAGGTATGAAGAAAACAAGTTTAATGACTTGATTCGAAAGGAAGCCCAGAGATCCATGTTCTATGGAAAATTCAATGATTTCAAAAAATTCATGGTGGAGAATATGGATACTCCTGATTATTCCATTACTTGCAATTACTATGAGTTGAATAAAACTTGGAGTGTTCATACCCTTAATACTGCGCTATTGTCATGTGGTGGCTACAATGGTATTGATGATAATGGACACATGGGGGTGGATACGAAAAAACTTCAGGAAAATCTTGCAAAAGACACTCATCCACGAAAAATACTTTTGATGCACCATCCTGAATATTTTTGTATGGATTGGGTAAAGCACGAGTTGCGCAAGTTATATCATTCTTCTTTCGATTTAGTGTTGTCAGGTCATACTCATGATCAAGATTTATTTTGCAATCAAAACAAAAAGTTTGGCTATATACGTTGTGAAGCACCCCAGTTATATACAGATAAATACGATGAAGTATTAGGTTATAATTTTATAGAGTTAGATGAAGAATCTGTAGGTCGTATCATTTATCGTGAATGGTTTGAAAAAAGAAATAAGTTTAGGTCTGGTTCTGCTTTTACAGAGGACGAATCAGGAATTGAAACTTTTGATTTGGAAAATAAAGAGCCTAACGATTCAGATGATGTGGCAACAATTTTGCGTACTAGACTGCGACAAGCAATGGAAGCATTTGTTGGTCAACCCTATATTTGGATTGAACGTTATTTAAGTGATGATCGAATAGACCAAGTTTTTAAGATGACGAAATCTACATTGTTTTCAGAGTCAGACATTATAAATAATGCAGAAAATTTACGAATTATAGCTCCTTCGCAATATGGTCTGACTTGTTATGGAATACATTTCTTGCAAACTTTGTGGACGACGAAACGTGAGTTTGGTATCATAATAAATGCTAATGGTGTACATACTCGAAAGTTTGAAAATTTAGTAAGCCAAGAATTATCATTATTTAAAAAGAATGCAAGTGATGTAAGGTGGATGGTCATAGATAATTGGAAGCCATATCGAAAAGATCAACAAGGAATTTCTAAATATATACAACAAGAATTTCCTCATGTGCATGTCATATTGATGAGTCAGTATCATGAGGCCAATTTTGGAGAACATCTTAATGTCATAGAAAAACTTTCTATATCTAAGACATTATATTTAACTCCATTAAAGCATGAACAAGAGCGTTTGATCGTTGATGAGTACAATAAGGATAAGTTTATAGATGAGAGCGATGTCATAGTCAATAAACTAGATGAAGATCTTAAGAATTTTAATTTACACAGAACACCGTATAGTTGTGTAACTCTCCTTACGGTGTTTAAAGACTCCTTTGATCGTAGCCCCGTAAACCGCACTTCAGTATTGGAGAATATTTTGAATATAATTTTTGATAATACAAAACTTCAAACCTACAGGACTAGCAATCCAGATGTCAAGGATTGTGAGTTCTGTTTAGGATATTTCTGCTCCCAACTTATAGATAAAGATTATTATGTTTTCACACGAGATTCTTTTTACGAGGAGATGAAGGCTTTTTGTGAAAAGAAACAAACAGACATAAATATAAATCAATTGTTTGATATCTTATGTTATAATCGTATTATTGTCGAAGAGAATAGACTTTACACATTTAGGTTTACGTTTTGGGTGTATTATTTTGTAGCTTCGTGGATGTATGTAGATGTGGAATATGCTGAAAAAATGTTAGATAATCAAAAATATCAACATTATCCAGAGGTGCTTGAATTTTATACTGGTAAAGATCGAAAAAGATTGGATGCAGTTCAGAAAGTGACAACAGATTTAAAAACGGCCACTCTTTCAGTGCAAAAAAAAGCAGGAATTCCTGATGATAAGAATCCATTTGCATTTCTTAGGTTTAAAGCAGATAATTCGCATAATGAGAAAATTATTAGAGAAATAGATTCAAATATTCAAGAATCAAACTTGCCTCAGTCAGTAAAGGATCATATCGCTGACACATCGTTTAATTCCGCTGCGGCTTTCCATCAAGATATTTGCAAGGTATATTCAGACTTTTCAGTGGGTTATTTGGTAAATATTATATCCATAGCTAGCAAAGTGCTTAGAAATAGTGACCATTTGGATGCAGAGGTTAAACAAAATCTTCTGAATGAGATAACGAGTGCCTTAAAAGTCTTTTCCAATATTATATACTCAAGTTTCGGATTTAGGTTGAGAGGATAGATTTGGGCATAAAAAAGGCTTT
>ERZ1673734.1056-NODE-1056-length-19202-cov-8.355983_pt1 | contig 19202 bp, 16 predicted proteins | sample MGYA00580199_ERZ1673734 | MGnify/ENA primary metagenome ERZ1673734 (study PRJEB41218, sample SAMN15661742) | gut metagenome | host: Homo sapiens | place: Canada: London | collected 2015-08-20/2019-03-30 | study: EMG produced TPA metagenomics assembly of...
GAATTATCATCTAAAACGTTAGAGTTGCTCTCTAGTGAGCTTGTTTTTATCCGTTCAGACATACCTACTGATAATCTTACTCCGTCCGACTTTTACAAAGGGAATTCCTATGGTTGGGAGTCAATTAAGGAATCTTATGATTGTCGCAGAGCTCTGACAGATACAATAATTAGCGAAGTTGTTTTACTGGAGGAAGTCGAGAGAAATACTATTGTAGATTTCTTTTTAGTTAAAGGTCATGCAGGTTCTGGAAAAACCATTACCCTAAAACGTATCGCGTGGGACTCTGCAGTAGAATATAATCGTATTGCTTTATACTGGGAGTCCTCAAATAAAATAGATGTTAATGCTATCTTTGAAATATGTGAGCGAGCAACCGATAGAGTGTTTTTATTCGTTGATAAGCCATCATTTCATATTTCCGAGATAATGGCTTTGATAAAAAGAGGGATCTCTTCAAACACCAAGTTGACTATAGTTTCCTCTGAAAGAGGAAATGAATGGAATATGGAGTGCGAACCATTACATTCTTATACCTCTAGGGAATATAAAGTACCTTATTTGAAAGAGAAAGAAATTAAAGATCTTTTAGATAAATTAGAAAAGTTTCAATGCTTGGGCCTCATTAAAGATTTATCCCGCGAAAAACAAGAGGAGGCATTCAGAAATAAAGCGGGTAGGCAAATATTGGTAGCACTTTATGAAGTCACTATGGGTAAATCTTTTGAAGATATTGTCTTCGATGAATATAATAATATTGAGCCTGAGCAAGCTAGATTGATTTACAGAACTATTTGTGCTCTTAATCGTTTGGGAGTTCCCGTTCGTACAGGTATAATACATAGGATATTTGGTGTTCCGTTTGAAATATTTAAGCAGAAATTTTTTAGTCCTCTTGAAAATATTGTTCAGGTCATTAATTCATCTAATAATGATGACTATGCCTATCAAGCTAGGCATCCTTTAATTGCAGAGTTTGTTTTTGCTCGTACGATGCTCAATGAGGTAGATAAAGAAGATTTATACTTCGATTTGATTGGTTCTTTAGACATTGGGTATTCATCTGATAAGAAGGCATATAGAGAAATTATTAAAGCTAAGAATCTAATGGCACTATTTAATGATCCGTTAATCGTTAGAAGGATCTATGATGCAGCAAGGCAAATCGGGGAGTTTGATGATTATTATCATCAGCAGATTGCCATATTCGAAATGAAACGTAAGAACCCTAACTTTAGGCTTGCTGAGCAACACCTAGATATTGCAGCCGAGATTGCACCATATAATCCAACAATTAATCATACTCGCTCCGAACTAGAGCTCCAAAAAGCGAAAGGAGGAAATGTTTTAGAGCGTGAGCGGTTTCTTTCTCGTGCTCGTGAGTATGCATTGGATAATATCCGTAGTGGATATGATAATAATAACTCACATAGCTACCATACTTTATGTAAGGTTCACTTGGAAAAAATTACAACAATTCTCAACGCTCAGGTTATTGATGAAAAAACATTAAAAGAGTTAATCAAAGAGTTTGTAACAACATTGCATTCAGGACTGCAAAAGTACCCAAGCTCAGAGTTTCTTTTGGAGGCGGAATCCAAGCTGAGTTCTTTGTTAAATGATAATAAAGGAGCAATAGCTTCGTTAGAGAAAGCATTTAGTATGAATAACGCTAGTACCTTTATATCAATTGCGTTATCCAAAGCTTATATAAAGAATGAAAATGTACCGAAAGCTAGAGAGATAATGGAAACTGTGCTGGAGCATTATCCTGCAGATAAGACATGCAATGGTCGACTCGCAAAAATAATAACTGATCACTATCCTCAAGAGAATGAACTTGCCGAATACTATTGGCGACGGTCTTTTACCGAAGGTGATGCAAATATAGAAAATCAATTTTGGTATGCTCGTCAGCTATATATCAATAAAAAATATGAAGATTCAAAGCACTACTTTGCAATAACAAAAAGTAAAAATGTTGCACCAGAAGTTAAAAGTAAAATTCGTGGTCCTGTTTTTGATAAAGATGCTTGTTTATTACAAATAGGTGGATCGATTGTCAGGAAGGATGATAGTTACTGCTTCGTGCGTGATTTCGCATCTGGTGAGGTCGCGTATCTTTCTAAAAGAAACATTAAAGACCCGCTTTTATGGGAACAAATAAGAATAGATACCCAAATTTTATATAATCTTGGGTTTAATTATTACGGTGCATCAGCCTTTAACGCTAAAGAGTTCGATTTGTAGTTTTCGCTTTGGCGCGCAATGCTTTCCCCGCCTCGCCTGCCCGCTTCGTGGGTTGGTTTTCATGCAGGTGCATCCGGGGGCTCAGGCCGCGCCGGGACAGGGCTGCGAAGGGAGTGACGGGACGGGAAAGCGCATGCAAAACCATGCACCCTGTGGATGCATGGCTTAATTCGGGAAAAATAGCGGTATTTTCGGGGATTGTTTGCGGGGGCTACCGGTCGGCCAGTTCCGTGCGCCGGCGGGCATAAATCAGGCTCTGTGCGGGGGTGTATTTTTCCTGATTATCCACCCGCGAAGCCGCGTCAGGCCTGAATCCGATGGCCGTTAAAATATCACTGTCTTCTGCGGAATAATTAATTTCTTCACCGGTACTCAGCCACACGGACAGCGCTTCGCGCAGGTAATGCGCCGAACGGTCGAGCGCGTGGCCGGTCAGGAGTGCGGGCTGCTGGCTGAGTCCCATCAGCTCCGGGGCGAGCGTGGCGGCGAGCTCTGTCCCGTGCGCCTGCATAAAGTCATTCAGCCGGTTGCGGATACTGATGCGCTGCACTGCTTCATGGGAGCGGATATAGCGCCCGGCGGCCTGATTTATCTCCCATTTTTTGACATCGATAATATCGCGCAGTGTCTGCATTCTGTCCGGTATACGGTCATCCCCGGCCAGCACCTGTTCCTGATATTCCTGCTCTGCGGCCGCCAGTTCGGCTTTACGGTTCAGCCAGGCGGTTTCGTTCTTCTGACAGGCTTCAAAGGCCTGCTGTAGCGTAAGGGTGGTCATGGTCAGTTCTCCCCTGATTAATGACGGTATGGCGAGCTGTAGCAGCCCTGCACTTTACGGGGTGCCGGGGGTGTGACCGGCTCCGCGACAGGCGGCGCTTTCTCCGCCGGGGGCCGGATAACCTCGTCGATGGCTTCAGTGGTGCGGAACGTCGCCGAGCACTCAATATTGGTGCACTGGTGATAGCGCTGTTTGACGTTCTCCGACAGATAGCGGGAGGTGCGGGCATGCGCCGACTTTTTGCAGAACGGACAGTGCATCATGGCAGCAGCCCCCGCGCTTTCAGGTCAGCCTCGCGCTGACGGATTTTCTCCTGCCAGACTTTACGCTCGCCGGGCGTGCTGGCGGCGTCGTGGTCCATATGCGGAAGCGCGACGGCCGGGAAGCCGGTCAGGGAGAGCACCGGCTCATCCGCTGGCGTGACGGAGAAGTCGCTCACTTTCCTGGTCAGGAAGGTCACCACCTGATGCATGACCTCTTTCTCCGGCTCGGTGTAGCCCTGATGGCCGGTGGTGTTGGCGAGCGGATTTTCCATCACCTCGGCTTTCAGCACCATCGCCCGGACCAGTGCCCCGAGAGTGTCATTCAGCGCGCGGTTAAGCTCTTCCTCAGCGTATTTACTCAACACAGCATGATGCGCCTGCCGGAATGCCCGCGCGGTGCTGTTGCAGGCGACTTTCAGCTGGTCACGTTCAAAGGCCAGCACTTCGGTCAGGTTGTCACACTCCTGCGCCAGCTCCCGGCGGGCCACGCGTTCGATATGGCCGCTTCTCAGCTCATCGGTCAGCGTGGCCCCCCCGGCACGGAAAGCAGCACGCCATGTGCGGGTGTCGCTGCCGTTGTCCTGCTCCAGCTCCGCTTTCTGCTCCTCCGCGCGGCTGATGGCCGTCAGGGTGTCCTCCATCCGGCGGGCCTGTTCAAGATGGGCCGCTCTGGCTGCGGCCAGTCGCTCCAGCGCCGGTTTCAGGTAATCAGGGATAAAGGGGGTGTCGGTCATGGCAGGTTTCCTCGTGGTTTCAACATGAGGTGATTCTGCCGGGGCACACACAACAACACGACCTGTTGCGGTTGTGGCAGTTCTGGCACAAACAGGACGTCAAAACCCGGCTTGCCAGAGAAAGGTCTCAGGAAAAGCATACTCACCGTTTGTTTTTTTACTGTTAACTATTCACCACTGTTCACCATAAGAAAAAATATAAGTAATACAGTAAGATAAAGGGTGAGCAGTTGAGGGGGTGACTGTTCACCCACTGTTCACCACTGTTCACCACTGTTCACCACTGTTCACCCTGACTGTTTATTAACCGCTGACTGTTTTTGAGTTTTTTAGAATTATTTGGAATAAAAAGTTAATTTAAAATTCCATTAAGCAATTAATGCCTTTGCCAACAATGGCCAATAAAAGCCAATAAGGGCCAATATAGGCCAGCATCTTTTTTTGCTTAAAACTTAGCCTGTTGTGTCGTGGACTACTACAAAATGACTTGTTGCCCTCGGGGAAAATATTCACAAAATAGAGAGCTACCCGAAGCCGGACGGACACGACCGGCACTGTATGGACTTTATGAGGTAGCCCGATGCAAACCGCTTTTTCTTCCCCGTCTTCTGCCCCTGCCGCGCCGCTGATGCCGGTTTCTGATGCCGTTCAGGAACGCTTTATCCGTCTGCCCGAAGTGATGCATCTGTGCGGGCTGTCCCGCTCCACGATTTACGATCTCATCAGCCGGGAGGCTTTCCCGAAACAAATCTCCCTCGGCGGAAAAAACGTGGCGTGGGCGCAGTCGGAAATCACCGGGTGGATGACCGACCGTATTGCCGAACGCAACCGGGGCTATGACGCATGATGATGCCCGTTCCGCAAAAAGCCCCTTTTTCTGGCTTGCTTCCCTTCGCCGTTTCCAGGTATAGTTTTATCGCTGTCGCAAAATCGACAGCCGGGCGTAGGAACCCGTGTAATTCACAGGCGACAACAGACGCGCCATGCGTCTTTTTTTACGTCGTAGCTCAGGCACACCCATTTTTCGGGCTGTGGTGTTTATGCGCACACCGCAGCTCCGGCAAGATAATGGTGGTCCGGGCGGGGCAGCTTTCGGGCTGGCCGGTATTCTGTGGAGCCGGTATTCCTACCCCCGTCCGGGTCACCACCCATGAGCGTAGGAACTCCGGTGGTGGCAATAACCGCTATTCACAGGAGGTTGCCCCTATGGCTACGACCCTCACCCCGTCACATCCGCAGTTTGTCTTTGTATTTGCCGCCGTTCGCCGCGCAGACCGTCAGCCTCGTATCTGTATGCTCCGCGCCGTCGCCGGGGATGAACACGCCGCACGCCTTTCCCTCGTTCGCGATTACGTCCTCTCGTTTGCCGGTCGTCTGCCGGTGGCGGAGGTGCGCGCATGAAACATACCACCCTCAGCATTAAAGAACTCGAATGCCTTGAACACCTGCGCAACGTCGGCCACTTTGTCAGCGCGATGATGCAGGAGCAGGACTGCACTACCATTCGCCGCGACCCGGCGCAACAGTCGCAGCTTACCTCCGTGATTTACCTGATGACTGCCCAGCTCGACGGCGTGGTCGAACGCTGCAACCACCGCTGGTTCACCGGGGAGGGCAATGTATGAAAACGCCTCTGCCGCCCGTATTGCGTGCCGCCCTGTATCGCCGCGCTGTCGCCTGCGCCTGGCTGACCCTGTGCGAACGTCAGCACCGCTATCCTCACCTCACCATCGACGCGCTGGAAAGCGCCATCGCCGCCGAGCTGGAGGGCTTCTACCTGCGCCAGCACGGCGAGGAAAAAGGCCGTCTGATTGCCTGTGCATTACTGGAAGATTTGATGCAGGCCGGGCCGCTGAAAGCCGCCCCGTCTCTGTCCTTCCTCGGGCTCGCCGTGATGGATGAGCTCTGCGCCCGCCATATCACATCGCCTGTACTGCACTGAGGGAGAAAACCATGAAAATGAACGTAACGGACACCGTAAAACAGGCGTGCGGCCACTGGCCGCGCATTCTCCCGGCGCTGGGAATGAAAGTGATAAAAAACCGCCATCAGGCCTGCCCGGTGTGTGGCGGTGCTGACCGGTTCCGCTTTGACGATAAAGAGGGGCGCGGCACATGGTTCTGTAACCAGTGCGGCGCCGGTGACGGCCTGAAACTGGTTGAGAAGGTGTTCGGCGTGTCGGCATCCGAGGCTGCCGGGAAGGTGAACGCCGTCACCGGCCACCTGCCACCGGTGGCCCCGGAGGTGATGGCAGCCGCAGAGGCCGGAACGGAGGCCGACCGCAAAGCAGCGGCCGCGCTGGCCGTCAGACTGCTGGAGAAAACCCGCCCGGCCACCGGCAACGCCTACCTGACCCGCAAGGGCTTTGCCGGTCGTGAGTGTCTGACGCTGACCGCGTCTCACAAAACCGGCGGCGTGGCCTACCGCGCCGGTGATGTGGTAGTGCCGCTGTATGACGGGACCGGCGCGCTGGTTAATCTTCAGTTCATTAACGCTGAGGGTCTTAAACGCACCCTGAAAGGCGGGCAGGTCAAAGGGGCATGCCATCTCATCGACGGGCAGAAACAGGCCGGGAAACGCCTGTGGATAGCGGAGGGCTATGCGACGGCCCTTAGCGTGCATCACCTGACCGGTGAAACCGTCATGGTGGCGCTGTCGTCCGTGAACCTTCTTTCTCTGGCGAGCCTGGCCCGCAGCAAGCACCCGGCCTGTCAGATTATCCTCGCCGCTGACCGTGACCTTAACGGCGACGGCCAGACAAAAGCCGCCGCGGCCGCTCGAGCCTGCGAGGGCGTTGTCGCCCTGCCGCCGGTGTTCGGTGACTGGAATGATGCGATGATGCTGAAAGGTGAGGACGCCACGCGGAAAGCCATTTATGCCGCCATCCGGCCAGCGGCACAAAGCCCGTTTGACACCATGAGCGAGGCGGAATTTACCGCCATGAGCGCCAGCGATAAGGCGATGCGGGTGCATGAACATTACGGCGAAGCGCTGGCCGTGGACGCCAACGGCCAGCTCCTGTCCCGCTATGAAAACGGCATCTGGAAGGTGATAACGCCGTCTGATTTTGCCCGCGACGTAGCCGGACTGTTCCAGCGCCTGCGCGCCCCGTTCTCATCGGGGAGGATTGCGTCAGTGGTGGAGACCCTGAAACTGATTATTCCGCAGCAGGAGGCACCGGCACGCCGTCTGATTGGTTTTCGCAACGGGGTACTCGATACCCAAAGCGGCCTGTTCAGCCCGCACAGCAAATCGCACTGGCTGCGCACCCTGTGCGACGTGGATTTTACACCGCCGGTGGAAGGGGAAACGCTGGAGACCCATGCGCCGAACTTCTGGCGCTGGCTCGACCGGGCGGCCAGTGGCAACCCGACAAAACGTAACGTGATTCTGGCCGCACTGTTTATGGTGCTGGCGAACCGCTACGACTGGCAGCTCTTTCTCGAAGTGACCGGGCCGGGCGGCAGCGGGAAAAGTATCCTCGCCGAAATCGCCACGATGCTGGCCGGAGAGGATAACGCCACGTCGGCGGATATCGACACGCTGGAAGACCCGCGCAAGCGCGCCTCTCTGATTGGCTTCTCGCTCATTCGTCTGCCTGACCAGGAGAAATGGAGCGGTGACGGTGCCGGACTTAAGGCCATCACCGGCGGCGATGCGGTCTCCGTTGACCCGAAATACCAGAACCCGTACTCGACGCATATTCCGGCGGTGATTCTGGCCGTGAACAATAACCCGATGCGCTTCACCGACCGCAGCGGCGGCGTGTCACGCCGCCGGGTAATCATCCACTTCCCGGAGCAGATAGCCCCGGAAGAACGCGACCCGCAGCTCAGGGATAAAATCGCCCGCGAGCTGGCCGTGATTGTGCGCCAGTTAATGCAGCAGTTCAGCGACCCGATGAGCGCCCGCGCCCTGCTCCAGTCGCAGCAGAACTCCGATGAGGCGCTCAGCATCAAGCGCGACGCTGACCCGACGTTTGATTTTTGCGGCTATCTGGAAATGTTGCCGCAGACCAACGGGATGTTTATAGGGAATGCCAGTATCATCCCGCGTAACTACCGTAAATATCTCTATCACGCGTATCTGGCCTATATGGAGGCCAACGGCTACAGGAACGTGCTCAGCCTGAAAATGTTCGGGCTGGGACTGCCCATGATGCTGAAAGAGTACGGGATGAATTATGAGAAGCGGCACACAAAGCAGGGGATACAAACCAACCTGTCGCTGAAAGAGGAAAGCTACGGCGACTGGCTGCCGAAGTGCGACGAACCCACCGCGACTTAACCTCTCTCAGACCGGCAACTGCCGGTCTTTTTGTATCTGCTCCTCCCTCAAGGGTGAACAATCCACTGTTCACCATTCACCGTATGTTCACCCTGTATCACTATGAAAATATTAACAAAAAACCAAAGGTGAACAGTGTGAACAGTTAAACCCAAAAAAACTTTTTACCCCCCCTCATCACCATCGTATTGCGGTGATGGTCGCCGGAAACAGGCCAGAAACGCGCTGAGGTGAAGAGTTGACTGTTCACTCTTCACCAACCGATCACCATCTATCATTATGATATTAAAAAGAAAAATAAGCAGGTGAACAGTGTGAACAGTTAAATGCAAAAAAACTTTTTTTGCGTATGATGTTGCTATGCAACTTCATGAGAAGATTTAAGCAGTGGACAAGACCAGAGATTTCATTCTAGAAGGACTCTCCCGCTTTAACCTGGCTGATTTGCCAGGACGACCTTATGACTGTGCTTTTGACCTCTTGGCTGCAACACCATCGAGAAAACGGCTGATTATGATGGGCTTTAATGGCTCGTTAGCTGATTCATGCATGACTAATCGCCAGGCCATCCTTCAAGATTATGCACATCCTTTTATTTCAGGTATTCAACAAGGGGTACAAGGAAAGTGGGGGATCACTCATCTTGCCAAAAGACTACAGCAAATCCCTTCTTGCCTCGGTTATAGCTGGGAGGATGTTATTTATACCAACGCATTAATGATGTGTTCTCAGAATGCTGCAACCCTGAGAAGAGAGGTAGCTTGTCACGACACTACAATGAATGAAATCGAAGCAAACTCAATGGCATTTTTTGAGCATGTAACAGCCCATTTGAGCGAACCAGATTTGATCGTTGCATATAGCAACAGTCTCCTGTCACTCTCAGCCGCGAGTTTGTTGCTAAAGCACTTTGGCGATGCAACTACTCTCAAATTTTCTCAGCCGAAAGGCTACCACACTACTTTCGCGTTTATGGCCAATCTTAACAGTAGAAATATCCCGGTTATCTGCGTGCGACACATGTCACGATTCAAACCTGAAGAGAGTTATATCAGGGCGGCTTTCAAATTAATGGATTGTTAAGTTTTGTTCCGGTAAGGATCCGTATGACGGAACCTAACCGGTTAAGAATAACTATCCATAAAAGGTATATGCTTCAACTCGTTATCCATACAATGGCAACAAAATGTCTGGGGGCACAAAAAGGGGCATATTTTTTAGTTTGTAATATTAAATCCTTTTGTATCAATTGATTATGGTGAGTTTTGAGTCCGGCCTTCGCACCAAACCCCAAACATCAATATCAAAACAACCAATAAATAAGTCCTTTAATCTAGCCACGACCAATCATTGATCAACCACGAAATCCTCTCCGAAAGACATTCACAATCCCTAAACCCTACGCTCCACATTAAACCTCACACCCATCCCCCCTTCATCCCCTGAACACCTCACGCCGGTGCCACGCCACAAATCCCTCCTGCGGATAGCATTCTTTTCCCTGCGGCAAGGTAATCGGCTTACCATCAAAATCCCAGAACAGCCTGCCAACGATGCCCCCGCCGTTCACCGCTGGCGAAACCTGGATGCGCATATCCTCATCCAGACCAATAGATCCTTTATCAAAGGCCTTATGGTGAATCGCGCAGAGCGCCAGGCCGTTAGGGATTTCACAGGGGCCGCCGTGCTGCTTCCATTTGATATGAGCCGCTTCCAGGGCGACGGAGGTATTATCATGGCGCATATTGAAGCCGCAGATAGCGCACTCATAGTTATAGGCGCGCAGCACCTGCTGGCGGAAATACGGGTCACGCTCTTTACGGATCTGATGTAGATCAAACCCCATCTCTTCTGCCAGTTCTTCCTGAATACTCTCCGGGAAATGCGCCTCGAGGATCTGATGGGCGAGGGTATTGATCAGCCTCTTGTTTCTGTTGAGTAACGCAAAATGCGGCTCATCAAAGCCGCCGGCGACCTGACAGAGCTCCAGCTCTTTGCCGGGCGGCTGTCGGCTGCCCTGGGTTGAACACTGGTCGCTGTTGTGCAGTTCCCAGAAGCCGTCGCCTTTCAGGCGCCAGAAGGGCATATCCGGCCGGTACTGGCGGCGCTGCGGCCCAAAGCGTTCCAGCAGGCTATGCAGCTCATCGCGTATCTCTGAGGCGTAGTCGAACATCCGCGCATGGCCGCGCTGGTACTGTGAGAGGACGTACAGCAGCAACAGTGGCTTATGCGGCGCACGCTGTTCGCCTTTGCGCCAGATAGTGATGTTCTCGATCGCGTGTTGCAGGGTCGTGCTGGAGGGCATAGCGTTACAGTGGCAGCTAAATAAATGCGATGATGCTCGCAAAATCCTTGCCGATCAACCCACCAGATGCGGCGATTCCGGGTAGATCGCTTTTTAAGTATTACGACGGATCTTGCTGTGGGAGTGGAGACCGCGTTCGCCTCGTGCGGCGCAAGCCTGAAAAAATCGGGAGGACATAACCGTTGCGTTCCCGCACACTACAAACCCCACGCTACCTTACCGGTAGCGTGGGCTCACACACTCTTACTTATCCCGCGTCTCGCCAGCCTCCCAGCTGTAACTGCCATCGGCCGCTAACCTATCGCCCAGCTCCTGATACTCGAACTGATAAAACTCAGCCTGGGTACCGTACCCGGCGTAGTCTACCGCCGCCAGGCCGACGAACGCCCCGGTAAAGAACCCGCCGTAGCTCTGCAACACATAGTCATCGGACAGTACCGCGGCATCCAGCTGGACCGGGATCTCGGTGAACGACACGCCATCGAAGCTGTATTCATAGCTGTAGGTCTGCTTGCGGACCTTGGTCCGGAACCAGACGTATTCCACGCCGTCCGGCACCTTGATGGCGTTATCCTTCAGGTACGACGTGTATTTTCCGCGGTTATTTTCGCCGACTTCGATGACCTTGCCGTTAATTTCATTCCAGGTCAGGAAGACGAAGCTCCAGTGGCGGTCGTTATAGTAATTCGTTAATCCGGCCATCTGCTGGTAGCTGAAGGGCTCGAATTTCACCTTCACCGCGGCGTCAAAATAGAAGGCCTGCCAGCGGCGGGCAATCAGCGACAGGTCATGCGTATTGGCTAACGAACCCTGGCCGATTAAGGTTAATTTGCCGTCGCCGGTGGTGCCCATTTTGGCCGTAAACGGCACCCGCAGGGTATTCCAGTTCGGGTCGAGCGCTGGCGAGGTAAAGTCATCCTGCTGGCTATTATCGCTGGCGCTTTTGGTGAAGATGGCGTCTTTCGGCCCTTCGACGAAGGTTTTCCCGCCGTGACCGCCTTCAATACGCGGCCAGCCCTCGTCGTCCCAGTACACTTTCTGGATCGCGGTTTCCCGGCCGAGGGTTGACCAGCCGCGCGGGTCGTAGATGGATTCCCCCGGGCGATTCCACGGCCGGGCGCAGAGCGAGGCGTAATACCATTCGCCTTCCGGGGTGGAGACCAGCGCGCCATGGCCCTGTTTCTGGATGTAGCTGTCCGGGGTATCGACGTTGGTTAAGAACACGTCGCCCGGCTCGGTTTCGAAGCTGTCGGCCTCGAGGGTTTTCGACCGCGCCACCACCTCCTGGTGGGTAAACACGGTGCCGCCCTGGGCGGCAAACAGATAGTAGTAGCCGTTCAGTTTATAGAGGTGCGGCCCCTCGACCAGCGCCACGGCGGTGCCGCGGTAGATGGTGCGTGCGGTTTCCGGCATTAACTTCAGCGTTTTGGTATCCAGCTCCGTTAAGGTAATGCCATCGAAGGGGTGATGATACTCCCGGTGATCCCAGGTTTGCTGGACGATATATTTCCGGCCATCGTCGTCATGGAACAGCGAGGCGTCAAACCCGACGCCGTTCAGCTTGATCGGGTCGCTCCACGGGCCCCGAATATCCTTCGCCGTGGTCAGGTAGTTGGTCATGTCTTTAAAGGCGCCTTCGGTGACCTTCACATCGGTATACACCAACCAGAATTGCCCGTCGGCCCAGGAGAGCGCCGGCGCCCAAATGCCGCCGGAGGAGGGGTTGCCCTTCATATCCAGCAGGGTGGTGGTGGAGAGCGGCGAAGGCAGCAGGTTCCAGTTTTTCAGGTCTTTCGACTCATGTAAACGCACGCCCGGAAACCACTCAAACGTCGAGTTGGCAATATAGTACGTATCCTCGACGCGAATAATACTGGGGTCGGCATTAAAGCCGCGTAATATCGGGTTTTGAATAAGTGACATTTCATTACACCTTTTAAAATGGAAAGTTAAGGATCGGTCTGATTTATAATTTTTTTAACTACACGCGGATCTCATCCAGCTGACGGTTGATGTCGGTCACATGTTTATCGGAGATCGGATAAACCTGCATGATCACCATCGAAATAGCGGCCAGCGCAATTGGGATCCACACCGCGGTCATAATGATCCCGTCGATGGCGCTGGCGCTCTGCACGGCGCCGCTTTCATTAAATCCATACACCGCCAGCAGCCACAGCGGGATAGCGCCGCCGATGGTGAAGCCGATCTTGAAGAAGAGTCCCATAATGGCATTGATAATGGCGGCATTGCGTTTGCCCGATTTTAATTCGCCGTACGCGATAACTTCCGGTACCAGCGCCCACATAAAGCCGGTGGCGGAGGTTAAGCCCCACTGTTTAATAAAGGTGGCGATGTAGGCCAGCCACAGGGCGTCGTGCATCCCTTCGCGGGACCAGACGTAGGTCAGCAGTTCGCCGACGATGAACATGGCGAGGAACAGATGGAAGAAGCCTTTTTTACCAAAGATTTTTTTCAGTTTCGGCCAGAACACCGGGAAGGCGATGCCGGGAATAGACGCGACGAGACCCACGGCGCCCATCCATTCGGAGTGGCCGACGACGAACTGGTTGAAGAAGCCGTTAACGGTGTTCATGAAGAACATGAAGGTAAAGGCCAGCATAAAGAACATGCCGAGAATAACCAGCGGACGGTTATGTCTGAGCTCGTGGAAAAGGTCGGTAGTTTTGACGTTGGCGGTCTGCTCGGCGGTCGCGACAACGCGTTCTTTGGTGCATTTGTAGCAGATAAACAGGGCCACCGCGCCGATGATCATATAGATGGCGTACACGCCGAACCAGGCGTAGTTCGCTGACGGATCGGTATAGTTGCCGAGATTCAGCTCAAGGCCAAAAAAGCCGGTGTCTTTCAGGCTGCGATCTTTCGGCGCCGCCATCTGTACAAACATCGGGAACAGGGTATAGACCAGCAGGTTGGCGCTGTTGGCCAGCATCATGCGGGTACTGGTCAGCTTATCGATCGATTCCGGGTCGCGGGTCAGCGAGGCATTCAGCGAGCCATAGGGAATATTGACTAAGGAATAAACCAGGTCCAGCGCCAGATAAATAATAAAGGCGAAAGCCACCGAACCTTTCACCCCAGGGATTGGCGCGAACAGTAATGCCGACAGGATCACCAGCGGCACGCCGGCTCGTAACAGCCAGGGGCGATATTTCCCTGCTTTCGAGGTTCGTTTATCCACGTAGGTTCCGACCATCGGATCCCAAAACACATTAATGATGCGGACAAAAAGAAAAATAAAGCCTGCCGTTGCCGTGCTGATGGTATTTACCGTCAGCATATGCAAAGCCAGAAAACCCCCAATTGTGCCGAAAACCAGGTTTTGCGCAAAGTCGCCCATGCCATAACCAATTCGTTCACCACGGGTTAATTTATGATATTCATCATGCCGACTGTGCATTATGTTTTTACTCATTCTAAGCAGACTCCGGTTTGTTTTGTGTAGGTGAAACACTTTCTGACACAGTTGACCTGGAAGAATCTATTACGTTTTTAAATTACGTAATTATGTTTTTTTACTTCTGTGATCCTCGAAGCAAAGGCCTGTATCGCCTGCGTTGAACCGTTATCCGCCGCTAATTTTTTGGCAGGCGGGCATTGTGACAAAACCGGCATTTTAATTTGGTATGGATACCTGAATTCCCCAGGAAGTGTACGCTATACGCGCGCGAAGCGAGATATTTAAAATAGTTTTATTTGCGAGATGGCTCACATTTGAGCATTTTCTCAATCGCCGAGTGAAATAACGTAATTGAGCAACCGACGATGAGAATACACGATGTGTCACAGTTGTTAATTTTCCTGTTTCTCAATTTCGGAGTTCATCATGCAAACCTATTTCGACCAGGTTGATCGCGTTCGCTTTGCCGGACCCAAAACCGATAATCCGCTGGCGTTTCGCCACTATAATCCGGATGAAATCGTGCTGGGAAAACGCATGGCAGATCATCTGCGTTTTGCCGCCTGTTACTGGCATAATTTCTGCTGGAATGGCGCGGATATGTTTGGCGCCGGCTCGTTTGAGCGTCCCTGGCAGGCCGCGGGCGATGCGCTGGAAATGGCCAAACGCAAAGCGGACGTGGCGTTTGAATTTTTCTACAAGCTCAACGTGCCGTATTACTGCTTCCACGATGTCGACGTCTCGCCAGAAGGCGCGTCGCTGAAAGAGTATTTGCATAATTTCGCCATCATGACCGAGGTGCTGGCGGAGAAACAGCAGCAAACCGGCGTGAAACTGCTGTGGGGCACCGCCAACTGCTTTACCCACCCGCGCTATGGCGCCGGGGCGGCGACCAACCCCGACCCGGAGGTGTTTGCCTGGGCGGCCACGCAGGTGGTGACCGCCATGAACGCTACCCACCAGCTCGGCGGCGAAAACTATGTTCTGTGGGGCGGCCGCGAAGGTTACGAGTCCCTGCTGAATACCGACCTGCGTCAGGAGCGTGAGCAGATTGGCCGCTTCCTGCAGATGGTGGTGGAGCACAAGCATAAGATTGGCTTTGGCGGCACGCTGCTTATCGAGCCGAAACCGCAGGAGCCCACCAAGCATCAGTACGATTACGATGTCGCGACGGTGTATGGCTTCCTGAAGCAGTTTGGTCTGGAAAATGAGATCAAGGTGAACATTGAAGCCAACCACGCCACTCTGGCGGGGCACTCTTTCCACCATGAAATCGCCAGCGCCATCGCGCTGGGCATTTTCGGCTCCGTTGATGCCAACCGCGGCGATGCGCAGCTCGGCTGGGATACCGATCAGTTCCCGAACAGCGTGGAAGAAAATACCCTGGTGATGTACGAGATCCTCAAAGCCGGGGGATTCACCACCGGCGGCCTGAACTTTGACGCCAAAGTTCGCCGGCAGAGCACCGACAAATACGACATGTTCTATGGCCATATTGGCGCCATGGACGTGATGGCGCTGTCCCTCAAGCTGGCCGCGCGCATGATTGAGGATGGCAAGCTCGATCAGGGTCTGACAAAACGCTATGCCGGCTGGCAGGGCGAGCTGGGGCAGAAAATTATGAGCGGGCAGATGTCGCTGGATAATATTGCCCGATACGCTGAGCAGCATAATCTGAATCCGCAGCCTCAGAGCGGGCGTCAGGAATTACTCGAAAATCTCGTCAATACCTATATCTTTGGTTAATTTTTGCTGACATGCCCCCGCGGGGGCATGTATTGCGCCGTCTATCCGCTGCTGGGAAATAGCGTTTATTGGTTCGTGCTGTGTTTTTTTTGTCAGTAGCGAAAGACCATTTGTTTAATATCAGCGAAGGAGGAAGGGTAACGATAATTGTGTAATGCCTCTGTGACCGTACAAAATAAAAAATAACTTGTTCTGATGATAGCGACATATTCTGTCAGCTCAGAATAGGCTGGTTATTGTCTGAATAAAATTAACCTATATTGAGAAACTCATGACAATGATAAAAAAGCTTCCATTAACCATGCCGGTTATCGCCGCGTTTTTTCCGCTTACCTCTGTAATGGCGCAAGAATTTACTCAGGAACAGATCGACGCCATCGTCGCCAAAGCCGTTGATAAAGCGCTGGCCGACCGCCAGGCGAAAATCGACGCCGCGGCCGACAAAAAGGTCGACGTGATCACCAACCCGCAGACCACCACCGCCTCGCCGGATATGGCCATTCCGTTCGGCCTCAAGTTCAGCGGCTACGCCCGCTATGGCGCCCACTTCCAGACCGGCGACCAGAAATATGTCGGCGTCGACGGCTCCTATAACGGCGCCTCGGCGATCGGCCGTCTGGGCAACGAAAGCAACGGCGGCGAATTCCAGATCAGCAAGGCCTTCAAAAGCGCGCAGGGGGCTATCTGGGATCTTAACGTGATGTTCGACCACTGGAGCGACGAGGTTAACCTGAAGAAGGCCTACGTCGGCGTCACCAACGTCCTCGACTCCAACCCCAACGCCTATATCTGGGCCGGCCGCGACTTCCACCAGCGTCCGCAACAGGGGATCAACGACTACTTCTGGATGAACCACGACGGCCAGGGCGCCGGGGTGAAGAACTTTGATATCGGCGGCGTGCAGTTCGACGTGGCGGCGGTGTCGCAGGTGAAATCCTGTAGTCCGGAAGTGATGGCCGACGAGACCAACCCGTCGCGCATCACCTGTACCGGCAGCTCCGACACCGGCGACAACGGCCACTACGCGCTGACCACCAAAACCCACAACATCAAGGCCGGGCCGATCGACGTCGAGGTGTACGCCAACTACGGCTTTGACTCAAAGGCGGTGGACAGCGACGCGCGTCTCGAAGCCTGGCAGGGCGGCCTGGTGCTGAGCCACACCAACGACAGCGGGGTGAACAAGGTGATCCTGCGCTACTCCGACAACTCGGATAACAGCGTCTACAACAAAACCGACGACCTGACCACGGTCTACGCCAGCTTCGAGGGCAGCCATAAGTTCACCCAGCAGGCGCAGGTGGAATATCTGCTGGCCTTCCACGACTACGACAACGGCAGGGACAACACCGACAATCGCAAGAACTACGGCGCCATCGTGCGGCCGATGTATTTCTGGAACGACGTGCACTCCACCTGGCTGGAAGCGGGCTACCAGCGCGTGGACTACGACCAGGGCGGGGATAACCACGGCTGGAAGCTGACGCTGTCGCAGAACATCGCCATCGGCATGGGGCCGGAGTTCCGCCCGATGCTGCGCTTCTACGTGACCGGCGGCCAGGTGGACAATGAGCATACCGCGAAGGTCAACGGCACCCAGGACCAGCAGCTGGATTCGCTGAACGTCGGCGGGATGTTTGAGGCGTCGTTCTGATGCGATAGCGTTGTTGAAGGAGCGTTCCCGGCTGGCGCTACGCTTAGCCGGGCTACGACTGAGGAGGCCTGCGGGATCCCCCCCAGGCCCGCGCAAGCGCAGCGCCGCCGGGCAGCTGGCCCATCCCCCCTCAGTTCACCGTCAGGCGCAGGGCCAGATCCTGCGGATAGGGGTCAAAATAGTTCTGCGCCTGCAGGTAGCGATCCGGATACTCGGCCAGATAGTGCTTAAGCAGCGTCAGCGGGGCGAGGATCGGCAGCAGCCCGGCGCGATAGTTGAGGATAACCTCCCGCAGCTCGCCGCGCTGGCGGCTGTTCAGCTGGTCGCGGAAATAACCCTGAATATGCATCAGCACGTTGGTGTGGTTTTTCCGCGAGACGGGCCGCTTGAGGATCGCCATCAGCTTCTCACGGTAGACCTCGAAGAAAGCCTCCAGATCCTCCCATTCATGCAGCGAGGCGACGAACGGGCCGATCTCGCGGTAGCCCGCCTGGTGGTGAGCCAGCAGCTGCAGCTTGTAGCGGCTGTGAAAGGCCAGCAGGCCGTGGCGGGTCAGGCCGCGGGCGCGCAGGGCGTTGAGTTCATGCAGGGCGAAAATGCGCTCGACAAAATTCTCCCGCAGCAGCGGATCGTGCAGCCGGCCATCCTCTTCCACCGGCAGCCACGGGTAGCGCGCCATCAGGGCGCCGGTAAACAGCCCCACGCCTTCCTTACGCCCGCGATTGCCTTTTTCATCATACAGCCGCACGCGCTCCATCCCGCAGCTCGGCGATTTGGCGCAGACGATAAAGCCCGACAGCTCGCCCAGAGTTGCCAGATGGGCGTTGGCAAAATCGGCCATCTTCTCCGTCACATCCTCGTGCGGGGCGTGGCTGAAGCGCATGCGGATCTCCCCGACCGGAGTCTGCACCAGGCGGAGCGCCGGGCGGGGTACGGGCAGGCCGATCGCCATCTCCGGGCAGACGGGCTTAAACGCCACCCACTGCGCGAGCTCATCCATCACAAAGCCCATACGCTTATGCCCGCCGTCGAATCGCACGGCTGAGCCGGTTAAACATCCGCTGATCCCAATGACAGGTTGCGTGTTCATGGCGCTGTCCTCTCTTCTGCTGTGGTTCGGGTAAAGAAAAGGGTCACGGTGGCGACCGTAATGCCGAATTTCTTCATCTCGGTTTTGTTAAACAAATGGCTGCCGTCCTGCAGGTACATCCAGTCGTCAAAGTGCAGCAGCCACCGGCTGCCGCTGGCCTCGACGTTCATGCTGTAGCGCCAGTGAAAGGCATTGCCTGCCGCCTGGCCGCTGGCCACGCCTTCGATATCCCCGGCGGTGCCCTGATAACGGTTATCGCCGGTGCGGCGAATGCGCCATACCCGCTGCTGCTTCTCGCCATCGTCATAGACAAAGCGCTCATGGAGCGTCAGGGTATCGCCGACGACGTCGCCATCGATCTCAACATGGAAGCGGCGCAGCTGCTTGCCGCGGCGATCCTGCACCATCCCCCATGCTTCGGTTCGGCCCTGAAAATAGTGAAAGATGTCGAGGGCGGGCTGCTGCTGCCGGTATTCGGTGACCTCGGTGCTGCAGCCGGCGAGCATCAGCATCAGCAGCGCCAGGCCAAGGGTCAGAATGCGTTTCATGGTGTACCTCCGATCAACTGCTGACGCAGTTCGGGATAAGTGGTGCGTGGATCGAGCCAGATGGGCTTTGTTGAATAAATAAGATTTCGTGCGAACGACCCTGTAGCTGGCTGGATTTTCAGGCAA
>ERZ1673734.1061-NODE-1061-length-19162-cov-26.495839_pt1 | contig 19162 bp, 21 predicted proteins | sample MGYA00580199_ERZ1673734 | MGnify/ENA primary metagenome ERZ1673734 (study PRJEB41218, sample SAMN15661742) | gut metagenome | host: Homo sapiens | place: Canada: London | collected 2015-08-20/2019-03-30 | study: EMG produced TPA metagenomics assembly of...
TTTTCACCAAGTGGATTCGTGAACTGACCGTTGCTGCCCGTCAGGGCGGTGGCGATCCTGCTACGAACCCGCGTCTGCGTCTGGCGCTGGACAAGGCGCTGGGCGCGAACATGAGCCGCGACATCATTGATCGGGCGATCGCGCGGGGTGCTGGCGCGGCTGAAACCGACGATATGGTCGAGCTGAGCTACGAAGGTTACGGCCCGGGTGGTGTGGCGGTGATGGTCGAATGCATGACCGACAACCGTAACCGTACGGCGGCTGCGGTGCGTCATGCGTTCAGCAAGTGCGGTGGCAACCTGGGCACGGATGGCTCGGTGGCGTATCTGTTCGAGCGCAAGGGGCAGATTTCCTTCGCCGCGGGCGTTGATGAAGATGCCTTGATGGAAGCTGCGATGGAGGCCGATGCCGATGACGTGGTGACCAACAGCGATGGCTCCATCGATGTCTTCACCTCGTTTTCGGGCTTTTACGCGGTTCGCAACGCCCTTGAGGCGGCGGGTTTTGCCCCGGCTGACGCAGAAATCGTGATGCTGCCTACCACCAGTGCCGAGCTGGATCTGGAAGGCGCTGAAAAAGTGCTTAAGCTGATCGACATGCTCGAAGACCTGGATGACGTGCAAAACGTCTACTCCAACGCTGAAATCCCGGATGCGGTGCTGGAACAGCTCGCCTGACCTGAACCCGTCTAACAGAGGCCGGAGGTGCAACGCCGCGATGATCGCGGCGCTGTGCACCTCCGGCTTCTGCCTTTAAGCTGTCCGGGTATGTGCCGGTGGGCGTCACTTCATAAGCTGCAGGCGTTATGACTCTTATTCTTGGTATTGACCCGGGTTCGCGAATCACCGGCTATGGCGTAGTGCAAGACACTGGTCGTGGCTGTGTGTACGTGGCCTCGGGGTGTATTCGTACGGGCGGCGGCGAACTGCATGAGCGTTTGCAGATCGTCTATCGCGGGGTGCGTGAGGTTATTCAGACCTACGGCCCGGTCACCATGGGCATTGAAAAAGTCTTTATGGCCCGCAATGCCGACTCGGCCTTGAAACTGGGCCAGGCCAGAGGGGCTGCAATTGTCGCGGGCGCCGAAGAAAGCCTGGAGATTGCCGAATATTCTGCAACACAAATCAAGCAGGCCGTGGCGGGGACGGGCGGGGCGAATAAAGAGCAGGTGATGATGATGGTCATGCACTTGCTCAAGCTCACCACCAAGCCGCAGGTCGATGCCTCTGATGCGCTGGCGATAGCTTTGTGCCATGCGCACACCCGTTCCAGCCTGTTGCCTCATGGTTTGGGGGCGGCGCGCCGCCGTGGCGGGCGTTTGCGTCTCTGAAAAGGGCCTTTTAGCCTGATTAAACTTGCTAACAGGGCTGCACCTGCAATGATGCGGCTCTGTTGTTCTACTTGTCAGCCATTGATCTGGCCAGAGAAAAGGATCTGAACGTGATTGGACGCTTGCGTGGCACTCTGGCTGAAAAACAGCCGCCGCACTTGATTCTCGATGTAAACGGCTTGGGCTATGAGGTCGAAGTACCCATGACCACGCTGTATCGTTTGCCTTCTATTGGTGAGCCGCTGACCCTGCACACGCACTTGGTGGTTCGCGAAGACGCGCAGTTGCTCTATGGTTTCAGTGGTAAGCGTGAGCGTGACTTCTTTCGTGAGCTGATCCGCCTGAATGGCGTCGGTCCCAAGCTCGCGCTGGCCTTGATGTCCAGTTTGGAGGTTGATGAGCTGGTGCGTTGCGTGCAGGCTCAGGACACCTCGGCCTTGACCAAGGTGCCGGGAGTCGGCAAAAAAACAGCCGAACGGTTACTGGTTGAACTCAAGGATCGCTTTAAGGCCTGGGAGCAAGTGCCGAGCATGTTTGCGTTGGTGCCTAACCAGCCGGATGCACCGGTACCGGTGGCCAGTGCCGAGAGTGATGCGGTCAGCGCCTTGATCTCGTTGGGGTATAAACCTCAGGAAGCGAGCAAAGCGGTGTCGGCCATCAAAGACAAAACGTTGAGCAGTGAAGACATGATTCGCCGTGCCCTTAAGGGAATGATTTAAGTGATTGAAGCTGATCGTTTGATAACCGCCTCGAGTGGGCGCGACCGGGAAGACGTGCAGGATCGTGCGATCCGCCCTTTGAGCCTGGGGGATTACATTGGTCAGCCAGCTGTGCGTGAGCAGATGGAGCTGTTTATTCAAGCGGCTCGCGGGCGCGCAGAATCGCTGGACCACACGCTGATCTTTGGCCCGCCCGGTTTGGGCAAAACCACGTTGGCCAACATCATTGCCCAGGAAATGGGCGTGTCGATCAAGAGCACCTCGGGCCCTGTGCTTGAACGGCCCGGTGATCTTGCGGCGTTGCTGACCAATCTTGAGCCCCACGACGTGCTGTTTATCGATGAAATTCATCGACTGTCGCCGATTGTGGAAGAGGTCTTGTACCCGGCCATGGAAGACTTCCAGCTCGACATCATGATCGGTGAAGGGCCGGCTGCGCGCTCGATCAAACTGGATTTGCCGCCTTTTACCCTGGTGGGCGCGACGACCCGTGCCGGGATGCTGACCAACCCATTGCGCGATCGTTTCGGGATTGTTCAGCGGCTAGAGTTCTATAGTACGGATGACCTGGCAACGATCGTCAGCCGTTCGGCCAGCATTTTTGGTTTGCCGCTTGATCCGGAAGGCGCCTATGAAATCGCTCGTCGGGCGCGGGGTACGCCACGTATCGCCAATCGTCTGCTGCGCCGGGTGCGTGATTTTGCCGAAGTGCGCGCCAAGGGGCACATCACCAAGGCGGTAGCAGACCTGGCGCTAAACCTGCTGGACGTGGATGAGCATGGTTTCGATCATCAGGACCGGCGTTTGCTGCTGACCATGATCGAGAAGTTCGATGGTGGGCCGGTGGGTATCGATAACCTTGCCGCCGCCATCAGCGAAGAGCGTCACACCATTGAGGATGTGCTGGAGCCGTACCTGATTCAGCAGGGCTACATCATGCGTACGCCCCGGGGGCGAGTGGTGACGCGACATGCTTATTTACACTTTGGCTTGAACATTCCGTCACGACTGGGTGAAACCCCCGCTGTGGATGGTTTTTTGAACGCTGTGGATGATTAATCAAGCGATCTGCAACTGATTTTTTTGCGCTTTTTGCTGTCTCAAGGGCTGGCGCTAAAAAACTTGGGTATTAAAGTCTAAGAAGCGTAAAAAACAGTGGTTTGGCGGATTGGCAACCTGAGGAGTAAGCACTAGAGTATGCGCGCGCAAAACAGGCTTGAGCCGTTCGCACATCGCTGTCGCGTTTATTACGAAGACACCGATGCGGGTGGCGTCGTGTATTACGTAAATTATCTTAAGTTTATGGAGCGGGCTCGAACCGAAAGGCTGCGGGAGCTGGGCTTTGCCCAATCCGAGCTGGCAGGCGAGAACCTGTTATTTGTCGTGCATTCCAGCGAGGCGCGTTACCACGCACCGGCGCGACTGGACGACGAACTGTTGATAAGCGCTCAAGTAACAGAACTCAACCGTGCCAGCCTGCGTTTCAAGCAGCAGGTCTGGCGGGCTGCGGATACAACCTTGCTCTGTGAAGGGCAGTTTTTGGTGGCCTGTGTGCGCGCCGATAGTTTTAAACCCCGGGCCATTCCCGAAGCTTTACGTACGGCCTTTGCCGACGTAAGCGGCGCGGGTAAACATTTAGAGCAGGAGATAAAGCGTGGAAGCTAACGTCGTCGACCATTCCTCCATGTGGAGTTTGGTCAGCAATGCCAGCATTGTGGTGCAGTTGGTAATGTTGACCTTGCTGGCTGCATCGGTTACCTCGTGGATTATGATTTTTCAGCGCAGCACCATGCTGCGTGCCGGTCGACGTGCCCTGGACAGCTTTGAGGAGCGTTTCTGGTCGGGCATCGATTTGTCAAAACTGTATCGTCAGGCGGGCAGCAACCCGGACCCTGATTCTGGCGTTGAACAAATCTTCCGCGCCGGTTTCAAAGAGTTCTCGCGTTTGCGTCAACAGCCGGGCGTTGACCCGGAAGCCGTCATGGAAGGCGTTGCGCGTGCCATGCGTGTAGCGATTTCGCGCGAAGAAGAAAAACTGGAGCAAAGCCTGCCATTCCTGGCAACCGTTGGTTCGGTCAGCCCGTACATCGGTCTGTTCGGTACCGTGTGGGGCATCATGAACTCCTTCCGTGGTCTGGCGACGGCTCAGCAAGCGACCCTGGCGACCGTTGCACCGGGTATTGCTGAAGCACTGGTTGCAACCGCGATTGGTCTGTTTGCTGCCATCCCGGCTGTTATTGCTTACAACCGCTTTGCTGCACGTAGCGAAACGCTGATCAGCCGCTACTACACCTTCGCCGATGAATTCCAGGCGATCCTGCACCGTAAAGTGCACACCAGCGAAGAATAAGCAGGTAATTCCCAATGGCTTTAATCGCTCGAGCTCGCAAGAAGCGCAAGCCGGTTGCCGAAATGAACGTAGTGCCATACATCGACGTGATGCTGGTGCTGCTGGTGATTTTCATGGTGACCGCACCGATGCTCAACCAGGGTGTGAAAGTTGATTTGCCCAAGGTCTCCAGCGAGGCCTTGCCGCAAGACAACAACACTCAGGTTCTGACAATTTCGATCAAGGCTGACAAGACCTATTACTGGAACCTTGGCAGTGAAGTTGACACCGATAAACAAATGGACAAGGCGATGACCTTGCCTCAGATGACTGACGCGGTGACCAAGATCATTCGCGCGGGCAACGAGGGCGGCAAGCAGACCCAAGTCTTTATTCGCGGTGACAAAACCGTGGATTACGGCGCTGTAATGGGTGCCATGGGTGGCCTGCAAAAAGCTGGGGTCGGTAACGTTGGCTTGATTACCGAGGCTCCCTGATGCGCGACCAGCGGGAGCCGTCCGCCTCTGAAAATTATTTTTGGCCTACCGTCTGGGCTGTAGGGCTGCACGTCCTGATTTTCGGCATGCTGTTCGCCAGCTTTGCCATGACGCCAGAATTGCCGCCCGCAAAACCCATTGTTCAAGCTACTTTGTATCAACTGAAGTCAAAAAGTCAGGCGACGACTCAAACCAATCAGAAGATTGCGGGTGAGGCAAAAAAATCGGCTGCGCGTCAGACTGAAGTCGAGCAGATGGAGCAGAAGAAGGTTGAGCAGGAAGCTGTAAAAGCCGCGGAACAAAAGAAACAAGAGGTTGCCGAGAAGGCAGCTGAAGCGAAGAAAGCAGACGAAGCCAAAAAAGCGGACGAGGCGAAGAAGGCGGACGAGGCTAAAAAAGCCGACGAAGCCAAGAAGGCCGATGACGCGAAGAAAGCCGACGATGCCAAAAAGGCCGCGGACGCTAAAAAGGCTGAAGAGAAAAAGCTGGCTGATATCGCTAAAAAGAAAGCAGACGACGAGGCTAAAAAAGCCGCTGAAGAAGAGGCCAAGAAACAGGCCGCTGAAGACGCGAAGAAAAAAGCCGCTGAGGATGCCAAGAAAAAGGCCGCTGAGGACGCCAAGAAAAAGGCTGCCGCAGACGATGCCAAGAAGAAAGCTGCTGAAGATGCCAAGAAGAAAGCCACTGCTGAAGCGGCCAAGAAAAAGGCTGTAGAAGCAGCGCGTAAATCTGCCGAAGAGAAAAAGGCCCAGGCCTTGGCGGATTTGCTTTCTGATACGCCGCAACGCCAGCAAGCGTTGGCAGACGAGCAGGGTGATGAGGTCGCCGGTAACTTTGATGACCTGATTCGCTCTCGCGCTGCAGAAGGTTGGGCGCGTCCACCTTCGGCCCGTAAGAACATGAAGGTTGTGCTGCAAATTGGCATGTTGCCAGATGGCACGGTAACGTCAGTGACGGTTGCCAAGTCCAGTGGTGATGGTCCGTTTGACAGTTCGGCTGTGGCAGCGGTCAAAAACATTGGCCGTTTAACGGAAATGCAAGGCTTGAAGCCTAGCGATTTTAATCCTTACCGATCATTCAAGATGACATTCACACCTGAGGATCTAGCCTTGTGATTAAATTTTTTCGAGGACTGCTCGTCATCGTCTGCTGCATGGCAGGGATGGCTGTAGCTGAAGAAAAGAACATCCTGGTTACCAGCGGTAGCGACCGGGCAACACCTATTGCAGTCGTGCCGTTCGGCTGGCAGGGCGGTACCGTCCTGCCTGACGACATCGCTGAAATTGTGGGTAACGACCTGCGTAACTCGGGTTACTACTCACCGATTCCAAAGCAGAACATGATCAGCCAGCCGACCCAGGCCAGCGAAGTCATCTTCCGTGACTGGAAGGCGCTGGGTGCGCAGTACGTGATGGTCGGTAATATCGTGCCAGCGGGCGGTCGCCTGCAGGTGCAATATGCCTTGTTCAACGTGTCGACCGAGCAACCGGTGTTGACCGGCAGCGTGTCGGGCACCACTGAGCAATTGCGCGACATGGCGCACTACATTTCTGACCAGTCGTTTGAAAAACTGACCGGCATCAGAGGTGCATTTTCGACCCGTCTGCTCTACGTGACGGCCGAGCGCGCCAGTGTCAACAACACCCGCTACACCCTGCAGCGCTCCGACTACGATGGCGCGCGTGCGGTGACCCTGCTGCAATCGCGCGAGCCGATCCTGTCGCCACGCTTTGCACCGGATGGCAAGCGCATCGCTTATGTATCGTTCGAGCAGAAGCGTCCGCGCATCTTCGTTCAGAACATCGATACCGGCCATCGTGAGCAGGTCACCAACTTTGAAGGCCTGAACGGTGCACCAGCCTGGTCGCCAGATGGTTCGAAGCTGGCGTTTGTACTGTCTAAAGACGGCAACCCGGACATCTACGTGATGAACATGGCCTCGCGCCAGATCACCCGCGTGACCAACGGTCCTGGCATCAACACCGAGCCGTTCTGGGGCAAGGATGGTTCGACCATCTACTTCACGTCTGACCGTGGCGGCAAGCCACAAGTCTACAAAACCACGATCGGTAGTGGTGCAGCGCAGCGCGTGACCTTTATCGGTAACTACAACGCCAACCCTAAGCTGTCGGCGGATGAAAAGACCTTGGTCATGATTCACCGTCAGGACGGATTTACCAATTTCCGTGTTGCGGCTCAAGATTTGGAAAGAGGAAGTGTAAAAATCCTCACAGACACTAACCTTGATGAGTCAGCTACTGTTGCGCCCAACGGCACCATGGTAATCTACGCCACCCGCCAGCAGGGCCGGGGAGTCTTGATGCTCGTGTCCATCAATGGACGCGTAAGGCTCCCTCTTCCTACCGCTCAAGGCGAAGTCAGAGAACCTTCCTGGTCCCCTTACCTGAACTGACGTGGTGATAGATTCAAGTTGCACATAACACTTGGGGTTCATTAGGAGTTTTACGATGGAAATGCTGAAGTTTGGTAAATTCGCTGCGCTGGCACTGGCCATGGCTGTAGCTGTAGGTTGCTCGTCCAAAGGCGGCGACAATGCCGGTGAAGGCGCTGCTGTTGATCCAAACGCTGGTTACGGCGCAAACACAGGCGCTGTTGATGGCTCCCTGAGCGAAGAAGCTGCTCTGCGTGCCATTACTGTTTTCTACTTCGAATATGATTCTTCGGACCTGAAACCAGAAGCAATGCGCGCTCTGGACGTTCACGCTAAAGACCTGAAAGCTAGCGGCGCTCGCGTCGTTCTGGAAGGTAACACTGACGCCCGTGGTACTCGTGAGTACAACATGGCACTGGGCGAGCGTCGTGCGAAAGCCGTTCAACGCTACCTGGTACTGCAAGGTGTTTCTCCAGCACAACTGGAGCTGGTGTCCTACGGTAAAGAGCGTCCAGTTGCTACTGGCAACGACGAACAGTCGTGGGCTCAGAACCGTCGCGTCGAACTGCGTAAGTAATTCGTCATGCGAACGTGCCGCCGTGCTGTAACTATTCTGACTCTCAGCCTCATGCCGCTAGCGGCATGGGCTGCGGTTCCTGTGGTCGATGACAACTCTGGCAATAGCGGGGGGAGTTATCCATCACCGGGTTATGGTGCGAGCGGCGCCTATGCCGGGGGAGGGGTTTCGACCCCTGTCTCGGCACAGGGCGAGCTGTTCAACCAACTGCAACAAATGCAGGATCAGATCTCACGCCAACAGGGTGTGATCGAGGTTTTGCAAAATGATATTTCACGCATGAAGCAAGAAAGCCTGGAGCGATACCAGGAACTTGATCGGCGTATTGGTACGGGCGCTCCTGCAGCTGCCGCACCTGATAATTCTGCTGCCGGTGGTGCTGCTGCCGCCGGTAATACTGCAGCGCCTGCACCTCAGGCTGCTGCCAGCTCGGAACCGGGTGATCCAGCGAAAGAAAAGCTCTACTACGATGCTGCTTTCGACTTGATCAAAGCCAAGGATTTCGACAAAGCCAGCCAGGCCTTTGCGGCCTTTCTGCGCAAATACCCAAACAGCCAATACGCGGGCAATGCCCAGTACTGGTTGGGTGAAGTGAGCTTGGCCAAAGGCGACCTGCAAGGTGCTGGTCAGGCCTTCGCCAAAGTGAGCCAGCTATATCCCAAGCACGCCAAAGTGCCGGATTCGCTCTACAAGCTGGCTGACGTAGAGCGCCGTCTGGGCCATACCGACAAAGTAAAAGGTATCTTGCAACAGGTTGTTGCACAGTATCCTGGCACGTCGGCGGCACAGTTGGCCCAGCGCGATTTGCAGCGCATGTAAGCCATACGAAGCTTTCATCGAGAAACCCGCGCTTGTCGCGGGTTTTTTCGTTAGAATCCACGCCCTTTTATGAAATACGCTCTTCTGAGTCCTGCGAGTGCAGATTCTTTAGAGTGCCTGACGGAGGCGGACAGCCTGTTTAGCTGTTACGCCCGTGGCGGATATGCAAGACACATTGAGAATTACCGAAGTTTTTTACTCTTTGCAGGGTGAAACGCGAACGGCTGGCCTGCCCACCGTTTTTGTACGTCTGACGGGCTGCCCTTTGCGCTGCCAGTATTGCGACAGTGCCTACGCCTTCAGTGGCGGCACCGTGCGCTCCCTCGACAGCATTCTTGAGCAAGTGGCCGATTTTCGTCCGCGCTACGTGTGCGTGACGGGTGGCGAGCCCTTGGCGCAGCCTAATGCCATTCCATTGCTTAAACTGCTTTGCGACGCGGGTTACGACGTCTCTATCGAGACCAGTGGTGCGCTGGATATTTCGGCCGTCGACCCACGCGTCAGTCGTGTGCTCGACCTGAAAACACCAGGCTCCAAAGAGTCCCATCGCAACCTCTACGAAAACATTGCGTTATTGACGCCGCATGACCAGGTCAAGTTCGTGATCTGCTCGCGCGAGGACTACGACTGGGCAGTGTCCAAGCTGATTGAATACGGCTTGGAGCGACGCGCCGGTGAAGTGCTGTTTTCGCCGAGCCATCACGATCTGGCGGCCCGTGACCTGGCCGACTGGATTGTCGCGGACAACTTGCCTGTACGTTTGCAAATGCAACTGCACAAATATCTTTGGAATGACGAGCCGGGGCGCTGAAATGACTGAACACACTGCTGTCACTGAAAAAAGAGCGGTAATTTTGCTATCCGGCGGCCTCGACTCGGCCACCGTGGTGGCCATGGCTCGCGCTGAAGGTTATCGCTGCTACACCATGAGCTTTGATTACGGCCAGCGCCATCGCGCCGAGCTCGACGCTGCAGCACGTGTTGCTCGCGACCTGGGCGCGGTTGAGCACAAAGTCATTGGCTTGAACCTGGACGGTATTGGCGGCTCAGCCCTGACCGACAGCTCCATTGATGTACCCGAAGCACCCAGCGAAGGCATCCCGGTAACGTACGTGCCGGCTCGTAACACCGTATTCCTGTCATTGGCCTTGGGCTGGGCAGAAGTGCTGCAAGCGCGGGATATCTTCATTGGTGTCAATGCCGTGGACTATTCCGGCTACCCGGATTGCCGTCCGGAGTTCGTAGAAGCCTTCGAAGCCATGGCCAACCTGGCGACCAAAGCCGGTGTTGAGGGGCAGGGCTTTCGCATCAAAGCGCCCCTGCAAAACATGAGCAAGGCGCAGATCGTCCAGGCGGGAATCAAACTCGGCGTGGATTACTCACTCACCGTATCCTGCTACCAGGCCGACGCCCAAGGCCAAGCCTGCGGCAAATGCGACAGCTGCCGCCTGCGTGCAGAAGGCTTTCAAGCGGCCGGCGTTTCGGACCCAACACGTTACTTTTGATTTATTTCACATTTATTTTTAACAAGGTGTTGAATTCTCGTTAAAAATCAGTATTATACGCACCACAACGAAGCGGGTCGTTAGCTCAGTTGGTAGAGCAGTTGGCTTTTAACCAATTGGTCGTAGGTTCGAATCCCACACGACCCACCATATGCAACATCAAAACAGCCGGTACGCACCTCAGGGTCTACCGGCTTTTTTGTGCCTGCGATTTGGCTAGATGCGCCTTAACATCAGTAAAACATAATCCTATCTTCGTAGACATGCAGCCGTCTTAAGGCGAAAAGTAGTTTCGCGCAGGGGTGATGTCAATCTGCAGCAGCCCACTGGCGGCGCCATTTGATCAAAATACGAAGTGTCTGTCGGACACCGTTCATTTCTAGGTAGGAATGTTCGTATATCAATAGTTGCTGCGGTTCGTTGAGCGTATTTTGAGCCGAGCCCCTACTGACCATGACTTTGCCTCAACCCCAATCATAATTTTTTATACAGCCACGCGTGATCATGAGGGCGAAGAGGGTTGAGGCCCCGTTCAACTGGTTTTCAAGGGTGTTGGTCATGCTCATGTTTCCGCAGACCAGATTGTTGCTCCAGCTGCCATCCACCTGAATGCTCCGCATGTTGCCAGCACTGCCCATAGCGACCGCGCTGCCGCCTCCGATGCTGTAAAGCACCTCATCCCCGATCACGCTGCCAGAGGACGAAGCGTTGATAGGGTCAGCACACCAGGCTGTCGCGCTGCAGAGGCTGTAAAGGGTTCCGATCAACCAGGGAGTGATTTTCATGACATGCTCCGATCGCTGTTGGTCTGAATGCTCATTAAAAGTCCGTGCTCCCCAGGAAGGTCTGGCCACGACGTTGACAGTAGGCGTATGGACGCCACAGCGCCCAGGCGTAACCACCGTCCTCGGCCTGAACCTGTGGTGTTGAATGCGGGAATACGGCACACGATTGACTGAGCGTCGGCGTCAACTCCTGCCACTTGCCGGTAGTAGCATCGCCCTCTATAAGCTCACCTGCAGGCCAATAGCCGTCGCGCGCAGAAGCTTGCATGGGCAAATAGACATGGACTTGCCCGGTACGCGTAGTGATGTCACCGGCGCGCTGTGCGATGACTGCCCCGGTCTTGTAATCGTTGGTTTGCTGCAGAAACCCACTGCGGGGGTAAACGTTGCCCCACAGATCCGCGGCGACCATGCTGCCGACTTCACGTCGACCGGGTATCAGCGCTTCTGGATAAACCGCCTCAGGGATCCCGTACCGCCAGGCAATAGGATCAAGCGTGCTCAAGAAATACGGCATCCACGGCGCCGTCGCGCCTTGGCAGGCATACCCCGACGCACTGGCAAACTCACTGAACACAGCACCGCCCGGGTGCCCGATTACATCCGCCTCTTTGAACTTGAGTGCCGCGTTCTCAGCAACATGATTGGTCGTAGTGTCATTGCCCGCCTGAGACAACGGAGTCGGCGTCCCCAAAGGCGACATCTCAACCCACGGGTTAGCCCCGGTATTGGAATACGCCGACACCACCGAATCCGGCACGTAATGCCGCACCTTGGTCGACGTCTTCACCTTGCAGCCCAGCGCCGTGCACAGCAGCCAATAGCAAATGCCAACCACCTTGTACTCAAGGCATTGAGGCGACAGCGACGAGGTAATGATCGTTGCTGAGGTGATCGATGCCGAGGCGCTGAAGGGCAGGCTACAGATCAGAGCCAGCGACAGAGGGCGGAGCAGGAGGCGGTTCATTGTGGCTGGCCTTTGGCGTTGTTTATGAGGACCAAGGCTTTGGCTACATCCGGCTCGCCGTAGACGACGTAGCGCCGGTCAACAACGACGGCCGGGATCTTGGTGATACCGAGGCTCCAGGCGTCGGTAAGATCTTGTTGAGCTTTGGCGAGATCGGTTTGTAAGCGTTTGCCGGAGGCAGTGTTGAGGCGGTTTTGGATGATCGCGGCGGCTTGGTGTGGGTTTGTGGGTAAGGCGCGAGACAGCTCGGACTCGAGGTGTTGTTGCTGGTCTAAAAGAATGATTCGGGCTGGGCCGGGGGAGGTTATGGGGTGTGATTGGTCGGTGATGACCCAGGTTTGGGCTTGGGTGAATGTGGTAATGGATAGAAAGGCGAGTGGCAGCACCACATTAAGCGGTATGCGGGTGAGGGCTTGGCGGGTGGGCATGGTGCTGTACCTGAGATGGGCTCAGGTGCATGGGACTAGAAACAGTGAGTAGGTGCAGTAGGAAAACGGTTTTTGGTGGGGGATGGTTTTTTGGTCGAGGGGGGAGGGGGGGCTGATTTTTATGTGTGTTGTAGGTGATTTTTGGTTGGAACAGCTCTTGTGTGTTAATGGCTGCTTCCGATCTGGGGCGGCCACTAAGTTTCACCAGTGCTTAGGGGTGATATTACTTTTTGTAGACCCCATTGATTCGGCTGCATTTCGCGATGCCGGTGCTCAGCTTAGTGTTCCAATGACCAGTAGCGATGATCTGCGCAGAAGACTGTGGTTTGAGTAGCGCGTCATGCTTAGTGCACATAAAAAACACTAGGCGAGAGTCTAGAAAGACCAAGAAGAGGCGGAGCTATGCTTCCGCTGCAAGGCAACTACTGATGGCGCTGCTGATACTGTCTGCTTTGGCACGGGCGCTGTCTACATATTGGTTTGCTTCACTAGTTCCTGGCAGGGGAGCTTCATTAGCAGTCCACGTTCCCCTAATTTTCAGATTCGTGAATTCGTAAACTTGACCTGCAGCAGACTGGCTTTGAGTCAGGGAAAAGGCTATGGCATAACTAAGGGGCGTACCCATCGTCATTGGAACAATGAACGTTACCTGATCTTTACCCTGAACAGTGATTCTGGTCTTGGATGGGTTGATCAACGGGGCGCCGTTGATTCCAGGCACATTCTGCGCAAAGCAAAACTGGAGTGCATCAGTGCCTGCCTGAGGGCCTGCCTTGGTTATCTTAATGGACTCTACGCTGTAACTGCCGTATTGATTTTTGACAATAGAAACCCCATCAGGTGCTGGCTGATAGGGTTTCACTTCCATGGCAGTGCAGCCCAAAAGCGATACTGTGAGGGCGCAAATACTTAAAGCTGGGAAAATCTTCATGAAGATCCATTTCCAAAAGTCCAAAAACCAAAGATATCAAATTGCTATCAATGTGGTCTAGGCCTACTCTGTAATGTCGGAGGGGTAAGCGATCGATACGGGCAAGATAGTGGTCGTGTCTCCAGCCATCAATATTGCAGTGGCCTGCGATGCCTGCTTGATTATTGTTGATAGTGACCGTCAGAAATCGGCCAAAAGCAGCCGCTTAAAGTTATCTAGGAAATCCGGGGTGATTCAATATGATAGACCATGACATAGCCGCGATAGCGTGAAATCCGAATTATTGCTGACGGTTTGATTGCAACCTGATGCACCCGGTTGAGTCCATTCAACTGGGCGCTGTAGTAATTGGCTTATGGCTTCTTAGACTGAAACCAAGCGGTTATATAGTTCGCGCCGATTGCCCCAACTATAGCTGGGAATATTACGATCCATAGCGAACTATTATGTTGGGCGCGCATAATCATTTCTTCTGTCATTGTCCCTCTGTCTTTAAGAAAGCTAAATATTGAAGAAAATTCCGTCATCATACCTAAAACGAAAGTAGCATCAGAAATCAATACAATGCCTGTTAAAAGCGAGGTAAATCTCCAAGGCTCATGCCCTTTGACCAGTGCAAGTACGAGGATTGCTGGTGTCACACCCATTATTACGCCAAAAATCAGCGGGAAATTTTCCATTTCTAACCTCAATTAAATCTAAGCATGCGTAAATATACGCATCAAGGATAAACTCGATGCATATTCGTTCCTCCATATCTTTCGGTTAGCAGGAATTATCTAATAATGGTCTGCTATCTGGCCGATAGGAGCCTATCGTGACCACCCACTTCGGGCCGAAAGACCGCTGGATTTGGGTGGCTGCCGTGGTCGAGAAGCAGAACCTGCTTTGTCCTCCACCTGTTGTTTCCAAGGGGAGAATTTAATCGAAAATAATAAGCTCGCGCAATGTAGCTATACTAGCTTATGAAGCTCGGTTTCTCCGTATGCTATGCGTTAGGCAGGTTTGAAGTTGAGTTTGCTTTCTCCGCGTTTGACTTCAACATGTTTAACCACGCTATTCGCTCTTGAGCCATGCCTAGTTCGACAAGAGCCTCGTCGTGTTCTGAAAATTCGAATTTATTATCACTCATTATACAGTAGCAGTGCTTGTAAACTTCAAGCAGGCAGATCTCCAAGTTTATTACTAGTATAGACATACTAAATAATGAGGTTTCTGCTTCCTGTTTCACTAGGAGTTCGAGGTCCTTGTTTATATCAGCTGCATGTCTAAAAATAAGTTTGATCCAGTACCGCTGATCGACGCTGAATGTGTGGGCTATTTCAGAATAATATTTATCTAATAGCGGCAAACTCACTGCCGAGGGCAGGCTATGTCCAGTTGGACGGTTTTTTGTGGCTATTTTTTCGCATATCTCAAGGAGGCTTCCCATCGTATGCTTACATATGTGCATGAGCTCGTGAATATCCTCCTCACAACATTTCTTCTTCGCAACCTTCGTCTTTGCCTCTTTACGGGTTGTCGAGAAGTAATTCAGACCGAATGCCAAACCAGCACCGACAATCGCACCTGCTAGCGGCAAAAACTTATCCACCGAAGTTTTCACTGTCGTAGCTTGGATATATGTGAGGCACTGCGCGAAACCATCAATGTCCATGTTCTAGCCGAGTCTGTGGGATCAGGGCAGTATGCCATGACGGAATCGATTGAGTAGGTGTTCGCCATCTGGAAGAGCGATTCCGAGACACAATGACCACTTTCGGGCGAGAGTAAGTCATGGGCCCAACGTCCGCTTCTGGCCGATTTTGTTGAAAAAGTCGCTCATCCAAAACTTCCTCATGATTAACCGGTGAAAACGTCTTTTTTGCACGCTGCTGCGTGAAATCTGTGTCTGGAAACCTCAGCCGAAAGTAAAGATGTCAATCTCCGACGCGTACTTTTCAGCGGCGGAAACCATGACCGACTTTTCAACAGAATCGGCCGGGAACTGCCCTTCGGAAAAGGCAGCTATCGGCGAATAACGCACATTGCTAAATATCAGTCAACACAAAGGTTCTGGCGAGTCGTGGTCTGTCGGGCCGAAAAGAACAACGGCCCTGTGCTCTCTCGAATGGCTTATCGTCAGCCTCCATGATCAGGGCATGTGGTCCCGGTCAGTTCTCGCGCCTTCAATCCAAAACAGGCACATTTGACTTAGGGCTCGGCAGTAGGTCGGCCGATCCCTTCGCTAATTTTTCCAAAGTAATAATCCACCCGCAGTTTCAGCAACTGGGCAAACGGAGCCGTTTCGGTGTTGATGATCCTCAGCAGTTCTGCCTTCAAGCTATCAGTCCAATCATACTCATCAGCCAATGCTTTCCGGCCCATAAAGTCATGTTCGTAGCGCTTGATTAGGCTCGCAAAAAGCTGATCATTTGAGCAGGAGTCGATGATTAGCAGCTTCGCGAACTCCTTCACATCAATGAACTGAAGGAAAGGCGTGGCGGCATAGTTGCCGTCTTGAACACCATACTCATACAGCGAACTGTAGTTATCAGCGCTGGCGGCCAATCGCTCGACGTAGCCTCCGGCGACTGCTTGCATCTGACGACGGAACACTTCGTCTGAGGCCTTCTTCATCATATTGGAGATGGATTGGAATTCCGGGGTATCAGATGACGAGTAACTGAGTCCGAACGCACCAGTTCCACCCAATCCAAACATACCGGTATCAACTTGAAGCGTGTTCAAGTTCAGCAGGCATGAAACGTAGTCATAGAAATACTGCTCCGCCGAGACATTCTCTCCTAATACTGGATCTCCGAACTCGCGTAGCGAAATGATAATGCCTGCTGCGTGCAAAATTAGCCCTGGATTAACCATGCTGCGTTCGTTGAGCTGGCTTAGAAACGCCGTTCTCGCCTTCCCGTACTCGCTCTTTGGCAATCTGGTCCAGTCCCACAGAAGCCTCCATGCCGGGATAGCTGCGTGACCAGCAATCATGGGGTGACGGGCAAGGCCTTCATTAATTTTGTCGGCGTCAATTTTGCCTGTGAAAAACAGTTCCGAAAGGTGCCCTGGGCTGACGATAGGGTCAGTCCATCTTACCTCTGGGTATCGGCTCTTCAATTGATCAAATTGCTTGTCCGCAGGGGATTTCTCTTTGTTCGATAGAAGGCCTGTAGAGAATTGATTGGTGCGAAGTAACCTTAATGCTTCCCTGTCCAAAGCACCGCTTCTCGACTCGCCTCCGGTCGCGATCATGTACAGAAGTAGCTGCTTCATTGCTTCTGGCTTGTCTCGCAACCGAATATCGACAGCCTCCACAAGACGCTCAAAGTCTTCTAAGATGGTGCGTAGGTTCCGGTAGTTAGGGTGCGTTGATCCGTTAAACGTAGACAGCAACGCAGTTCTTTCACGCGTCACGACTTCACGCACCAAATGCATTTTTAGCCTCGCTGTGAGCTTATCCAACACCTCGGAGGGATCTGCCTTGACTTGGATAGTCTTCCCCACGAGCTTTTCCTTCTGCCTCTCGTAACCCTCCTTTCCGGAGATCTCTTCCTCATTGGCAAGGATGATGACCTTCAGCTTTTCGTGCTCGACGAAGCTGTTGATGAAACCCAAAATATCCGGGACTTTCATAGAACAGCGTTCGAGATCGTCAATGACGAGAATCTTGCCATCCAGCTTGAGCAGCATGTCTTTTGCAAGCAGGCCAGTCCCTTTCATTCCGCCGAATTTTTCTATAGCACCAGAAAGCGCAGACCCGATAATCCGAGAGGCTTTTGAGGTGAGGTGAGGGTGTGCCTGCGCGAAAAACTGGTCATGGATAGCCCCAACCGAAGCTACACCATACAGGCTGGCGTACAGGTAGCCAGGTTGCTCTTTAGGCGTTAGCTCTGCAGCCCTAGCATCCAGATAGCTTTTAATAAAATGGGTTTTTCCAGCTCCCCATGGAGCACTCAGCATCACTGCATACTCAGACTCCACCGAATCGTCTAGGTAGTAGTCGAGAAAACGTGCAGCCTCATTGGTGCTTGTCATGATTTTAAAACTCCGGTTGGCTAGGGAGAGTATTGTAGTGGTCAACTGATTTAGGACACTATGTCAGGTTTATACTCACCCAACGCTAGCGGTAATCCAGCGTTGAACTAATGCGACCGTCCCAAGTTGTACCGCTGTATCAAAAAAGCGACCTCTATCCTGTTAGGCCAGCGACGAACTCATGTATAGGGTAGTGGGTGTCCACTCTGTCTTCAGACCTCGAAACTGACTGCTTTTGGCCGTGTACCGTCGGTCGCAATATGCAGTAGTCACCCCTAGGCCCCTAGGTTTATGCTCGGAACGGCGTTAGATCGTCGATTAGGTTCTAGTGTCGCTGCATTCAAAATTGCTGATAATCTCAGTATGATAATTACACGGAAAATTTGATGAACATCTTTAAATTCGACCAAGGCAATGCCGGTGAGAACTTGGCTGCAAGTGTCTTATCTCTAATTTTCAACGGTGAAGCTCATCGAGAGACCATGCGTGGCGAAGGAATAGGTGCCCTTGATCTTCAGTTGAAGTATCCGGTCGATTTTCCCAGCCCAACCCACGCACAACTAGCTGTGCAAGTTAAAACTGGGGTAAGCTTCGGGCGCTGGACGCCGACCAAAAACAGATGGCGCCTACAGAATATTGATCAAGAACACTTGAGAAAGTGGAAAGCCACCAATCAACCCGTAATCTTGATTTGGGTACGCCTTGATCCAGAAACAAAGATTTACTGGAAACTCATCGACAAAAAAACACCAATTGAGACTTTGTCAGTTTCTGATAATCACTCTCTGACGCCAGCCTCCAGATTTGAAATCGAACGGCTGATACACAAACAGCGCCGACCTGTAAGCGGAGTGGGAAGGTTCACCGTTCCGATCTTCGCCACAACTGCTCAAGTACGAGAGTGGTCCCGCCCTAAATTTTCTAAAATCCGAGGAGTTGTGCCCTGCTGCCTTGGAAAAGTATCTATTAGCAATTATGCATGGCGGCATTTAACGAGAATAACACGGGCTCAATCGCACATTCGAGACAGCTTGACAGCTTTGCCGTATGCCAAAACAATACTCGAAAAAACTCCGCACCAGATCCAAACTCTGCCTGGAATAACCGTGCAAAATGGAAGCAAGATAATAGTAAACAGAAAAGTGCTGGCAGTATATAGAAATGTATACTTCTCAGATAAAGGCGACTGCGTAGTATATGTTAGGCTCGACGAGCAAATTATCTACGAAAACAACTGGAAGGAAAAGGCTTTGATTAGGCAGGAACTCTGCCAAAAACTTAGGCTGGAAAGCATTTACAGGAAAACAACGAAGAAATAGTGCGCTTCCCCCCTCTTCACAATCCTGTCCTACTCACAGACATGAATGCCTATGAGATCAGACACATACCTGAGAGGCGCGTTTAGGTATGATCGCGCGCGAGAGCCGGGGAGCGCGCGTTTAAGATACGGGATGTACCGATTTTGTCAAGTGATGACTCTAGCTGGATCTGCGAGGCGGAAATATCATTTGATCCAAAGCTGACCACTCTGATGGCTACCGTATTTACTGCGAAAACTTTCTATTCAGTTTCTCTCCCACTAGGCAGAGTCGCGTGGCTAAAGATAGTGGTGAGCAATTTTTGACTGCTGGTTACTCTTCAGTATTTCTCAAAACCCACTCAGCAAACCTTAGGTCATGAAGATCAGGCTCATAGATATCCCTTAGATCTGACTCATACATTTTTGTCGGAATGTCTAAGTGGATATTTGATCGGTTAGAAAGCTCCTGATCCAAATACGATTCAAGCAGATAATCTATATACTCTTCGAACTACGCGCTGTATGGCGACATGAGCGAGCGGGTCATGAGCCTGATT
>ERZ1673734.1073-NODE-1073-length-19009-cov-163.841511_pt1 | contig 19009 bp, 15 predicted proteins | sample MGYA00580199_ERZ1673734 | MGnify/ENA primary metagenome ERZ1673734 (study PRJEB41218, sample SAMN15661742) | gut metagenome | host: Homo sapiens | place: Canada: London | collected 2015-08-20/2019-03-30 | study: EMG produced TPA metagenomics assembly of...
AAGCACCTTAAAATCACCATCATACACTAAATCAGTAAGTTGGCAGCATTACCCAAAATTCTTAAATTTGAAATGACACAAACTGCAAACTTGTGTAATCTTCGCCACATAAAAGCACTTTCATGAATAATAAAAAACGATTTAGTTGTTTACTGAATAGTTTTTTTATGGCAGCGCCCTAAAGCAAATCGCACACATTTTAACCGGAGTTGTCCATTTCCGTGCGGTAGCCTACCCTTTTTTTGGATTTTCTTACTTAACACCTGCGTTTTTGTTGCTCCTGCACCTGCAAGATTTCTCAACTGCTTCGCTATTAAAATCAGTTGAATACCATCAAAGTTTTATTTCACATTCCAGTTATTGCATTGTTGGAAAATATTGATCTATGAAGAACGCAACTCGCCTTCTGGTGATTTCGCTCGCCCTCATGTTGAGCGGCTGTGCATATTCCCCGAAGCAGGTTGAAGCATCCCGACCGCTTGTGAATCAGACTGCTTCTATCGACCTCCAGGCTATGGCAGCCAATCTGCAACAACCTCTGAACACCCTGCCGCAGGGCGCCGCGCTCAGCGCCAATGGCAATACCTATATTCTGGGCCAGCGTTATGTCTCCGCCCTGGGGCTGGAATGCATAGAACTGCTGCGTAATCGCAACTACAACCAGTCGCAGCACGGTGTGACCTGTAAGAACGGTGACACCTGGTATCTGGTACCGCAGCTGGAACAGGCTTCCGCCAGTAACCTGTTTGCCGTGCAATAATTTTGAAGAGAAATGTTGTGAAGATAACGAATTTTCGGCAATTGAGTGCCGTCCTGTTGCTGGCCTGCGTCTCCTGCGCCTCTTTCGCCGCCCCCACCCAGCAAGAAGCCCAGGCATTTGGGATGAACACCCCGGCAGACAACGGCGATGGCCGACTGCAGCTTGGCGGCGAGCAAGCGATGAGCGGCCAGGCAAACACCTCCTCCACCACCGGGACTTTCGCACAGCAAAACCGCCAGGGCATGTTATTGCCGGGCGAGTCTGATGTGCGTAAATTACTGCCGCAGTCCGAGTCCGGCCTCCCCCCTCCATACGGTGCCAACCTGTTTGCCGGTGGTTATGAAACCGAGCGCAGCGACGGCTTAAACGATAATTACCTGATCGCCCCCGGCGATAAGCTGAATATCTGGATCTGGGGCGCGGTCAATTTTTCCAACGTCGTGACCGTCGATAATCAGGGCAATATTTTTATTCCCGATGTCGGGCCGATTAATGTCAAGAATGTGGCGGCCAGTAAGGTTAATAACCTGGTTACCAGCCATATCAGCGAAGTTTTCACCAATAACGTTAATGTTTACGTTAATTTACTTACCGCGACGCCGGTCAGTGTATATGTCACCGGACCCGTCATTCGTCCGGGACAATATGCCGGACAATCCTCCGACAGCGTTTTATATTTCCTGAAACGCGCTGGCGGCATCGACTCCGACCGCGGAAGCTATCGTCATATTAAAGTATTGCGCCAGAACCGCGTGATCCAGCAGATCGACCTGTATGAGTTTATGCAGCAGGGCAAAATGCCGAAGCTGTCCCTCAAAGATCAGGATGTGATTCTGGTTGAACCCCAGGGGCCGATGATCAACGTGGCGGGTAAAGTGCGTAACCCGTTCCGCTTCGAGCTGAAGAACAGCACCGCGCTCGGCTCAGAGCTGATCGACTACGCCCTGCCCCTCGCCAAGGTGAGCCACGTGGGCGTGATTGGCGATCGCGCCAGTGGCCCGTTCTCGGTCTATATGCCCTATAAAGATTTCGACCGCATTCAGCTGAGCGACGGCGATAAAGTGCTGTTCAACGACGACATGCATGCGCAGGTGTACGATGTGCAGGTGATGGGCAGCTATCGCGGGCCATCCTACTTCACCGTGCGTAAAGAGACCCGTCTGCACGATCTGCTGAACCACATCCCGATTGACCCGAACATGGCGGATTACGGCTCGATCTACATCATGCGTAAGAGCGTGGCCGCGCGGCAGAAAGAGATGCTGGAAGACTCCCTCAACCGTCTGGAGCGCAGCGTCTTTACCGCGCCTGCCAGCTCTGACGGCGAGGCCTCCATTCGCACCAAAGAGGCCGAACTGGTGATGCGCTTTGTGGAAAAAGCCCGCAAGATCCAGCCGCTGGGTAAAGTGGTGGTGTCGGATAAAGGCGTGATCGCCAACATCCTGCTGGAACAGGGCGACCAGATTGTGATCCCGAACAAAACCGACCTGATTCAGGTGGGTGGCGAAGTGATGATGCCGCAGGCGGTGGTCTACAACAAAAACGCCAGTCTGGAAGACTACGTAGCCTGGGCGGGCGGCTATACCGATCGTGCGAACGACAAGCGCATTGCCGTGGTGCATGCCAACGGGCTGATGGAGTTTAAAGACGGTGGCGATGTGATGCCGGGCGATCAGATTCTGGTCATGCCGAAAGTGGACAGCAAAATGATGCAGTCCATCAAGGATATCACCCAGGTCATCTATCAGGTTGCTGTGGCGGCCAACGTGGTCCTGAACTAACCCTCAATGCGGGCTCGCCCCATCGCGGGCCCGTTCTGTGATATCGGCCTTCTTATGCTTAAACCTGTTCTCAACCAGACGCCTCGCAGCTCGTTCCAGGTGCTGAGGGATGTGACGTTTGGCCTGCTTATTCGTGAACTGAAAACAAGATTTGGCAGTTATCGGCTGGGGTATGCCTGGGCGCTGCTGGATCCGCTGTTGATGATTGGTGCTTTTAGTTTGATTTTTGGCATGCGCGGGCATAGCGGATTTGGTGGAGCTCCGGCACCACTGTTTATTACTGCAAGTTATCTGCCTTTCCTCTTTTTCAGGAATGTGGTCAGCAAACTGCAATCTGCCGTTAATGCGAACAAGGGCTTGTTTTGCTACAGACAAGTTACCCCCTTCGCGACCTTTGTTTCCCGTTTTATCCTCGAAACAGTTATTGGCATGGTTGTGGGCTGCGTACTGGTACTAGGATTGCTGTGGTTTGGTTTTGATGCCATCCCCAGCGACCCTTTAGAGGTCGTTCTTATCTATTTCATGTTAATGATCTTTTCGTTTTCGCTGGGCATTATTTTTTGTGTACTGGGTAATTTATTTAAAGAAGCTGATAAGTTCCTTAGCCTGCTGATGATGCCCTTGATGTTTATCTCCTGCGTGATGTACCCCCTCGCGACCATACCCTCAAATTATCAACACTGGTTTTTGTGGAACCCGTTGGTTCATGCCGTTGAGCTAATCCGAAGCAGCTGGATCTCCGGCTATGCCAGCCCGAATGTAAGCGGGATGTATTTTTCGGCTGTAACGTTGGTACTGCTGACGTTCGCGATGAGCTGTTACCGCCTGAGTCATCGTCGCTTGATTGCCAGCTAAAGTAGAATAAGCATGATCATTCTGGAAAACGTCTCGAAGTATTACCCCACCAAATTTGGTCGCAACTACGTTCTGCGTGACGTGAGCATCACGTTACCCCGCGACCGCAATATCGGTATCTTAGGCGTCAACGGAGCAGGAAAATCTACTCTGTTGCGTCTGCTGGGCGGGATGGATATGCCCAGTAAGGGAAAACTGACACGTCACTGTCGTATATCTTGGCCTCTGGCGCTAAACGGAGGTTTTCAGGGCAGCATGACCGGGCGTGAAAATACACGTTTTGTCTGCCGGATTCATGGCGTTCGCGATACGCTGGCTATCGAAGAGTGGGTAAAAGAGTTCTCGGAAATTGGTCAACATTTTGAACTGCCGATTAAAGGCTACTCCAGTGGAATGAGATCAAAATTTTCCTTTGCTGTCAGTATGGCCTTTGACTTTGATATCTACCTGACCGACGAAATTATGTCAGTGGGCGACGCCCGCTTTAAACAAAAATGTATTGATGTTTTTAACCAAAAACGCGAGACCGCCAGTTTGATCATGGTCTCGCACGATATGAAAAACTTACGCCAACAATGCGATATGGGTATTTTGCTGCGCAACAGCACCCTTGAGTTGTTCGACGATATCGAAGATGCCATCCGTATTTATCAGAAACTATAACAAGCCCAAAAATCATGATTCAGCCAACCCGCTCTAACAAATCCTCCGCTTTGATGCGCAAGCTAAATAAATTAAAGACCAAACCCAAACATTTCATTGTTGACTCCAGCGGTTTCAAGCTTGCCCACCGCTCATGGAAAAAGAGCCTTAAACTCGGCAGTTTTTTATGGGTAGTAGTATGTTTTGCTATTGCTGCGCTTTATTTCTGCGTCATTGTTTCGGATCGCTATGTCAGCCGGGCAGAGCTGGTAGTTAAGCAGGCCGACCAGATCAAAATGTTGCCCGATGCTCTGTCGATGCTGGGAATTGGTGGCAGTAATCATGAAGACATACTGATCATTCAGGATTACCTTAAATCCCCCGATCTACTCGACAAACTGGATAAAGAGCTGGGTTTGAAAGCCCATTATCAAAGTTCTAAAGTCGATTACTTTTCCCGCCTACCTGATAATGTCAGTCGGGAAGAGTTTATTAAATATTATCGTCAGCACCTGTCATTACATCTGGATGAGTTATCTGGCGTGCTGACGATTGAGCTACAGGCATTTGATCCTGCCTATGGGCAGCGCGTTGTTGCATTGATGCTCCAGGAATCTGACCGATTTATTAATAAACTGGGGCATCAGGTAGCGTTGGAACAGCTGGCCTTCGTCGAGAAAGAAGTCGATCGCGCCTATCAGCGTGTGCAGACTGAGAAAGCTAAAGTCCTCGATTTCCAGAATAGCCATCACCTTATCAGCCCGGAGTCGACCAGCAGTGCACGTCTTGGTGTAGTAAGTCAGATTGAAGCTCAACTGGCACAACAACAGGCCCAGTTAAAACAGCTGCAAAGCTATATGAAAGAAACCGCCCCAGCTGTTGTTTCCGTGCAGGCCAGGGTTGATGCCTTAACGCAGCAACTGGCTCAGGAGCAATCCAGACTTACCGGTGCTGATAAAGATGCGATGAACGAAGTGACGGCTCGCTATATGGATGTGCAAACCCAAGCGACCCTGGCGGCAGATCTGTATAAAACCGGACTGATTAGCCTGGAACAAACTCGCGTGGAGGCGTACCGCAAACTTAAGCACCTGCTGGTTATCAGCCAGCCAACGCTGGCAGAAGACGCAGAGTATCCACGTCGTCTCTACAACCTTCTGACCACAGGGGTTCTACTCTGCTTGCTATATGGTCTGATTGTGATGGGTATTGCGACTCTGCGTGAGCATCAGGACTGATTATGTCGAACAACCTTTAAGTTCTACATCGCATCCCTACATAAAAGTATTTTGTAATATAAACTTTAGAAAAAATTAAAAGGGGGGGGTGATAAATCATCATAAAACCACATACCCTTTTTTCAACATTAGGATTCAAAGAGCAAAGCAAATAATATAGCAGAAATCATTTAACCATTAAAGGATATTCAACGCATAAGGAGATTATAACTTGCATGATAATTATAGCTGATTTTATAAATTAATAATTACATAAAATTAGCAAATACAATAGACATCATATATGAATTACTATTCCATTAAAATCAATTTGCATATTAGCGAACATACATAGATATCTAAGGAAGGTGCGAATAAGCGGGGAAATTCTTCTCAGCTGACTCAGTCATTTCATTTCTTCATGTTTGAGCCGATTTTTTCTCCCGTAAATGCCTTGAATCAGCCTATTTAGACCGTTTCTTCGCCATTTAAGGCGTTATCCCCAGTTTTTAGTGAGATCTCTCCCACTGACGTATCATTTGGTCCGCCCGAAACAGGTTGGCCAGCGTGAATAACATCGCCAGTTGGTTATCGTTTTTCAGCAACCCCTTGTATCTGGCTTTCACGAAGCCGAACTGTCGCTTGATGATGCGAAATGGGTGCTCCACCCAGGGAAAATTCATGAACATGCCCGTATTTACAGGCTTCGTAGTGTAGCAGGTTCTCAAATTTTGAACTTTATGAGTTAGCGCTATCACACAACAATCAATTATCCGATGATCGATTTGTAGATCATTTTCAGTGTTTTCTAATACCTCCATAGACAAATTGGAGGTCCAACGATGAGTAACCAGCACCCATTTATGCATTTCGATGCCATCCCAGATTATCGCCAACAAGGTAAAGTCGAGCACAAGTTAACTGATATCATTTTGTTAACAATTTGCGCGGTGCTTTCCGGTCAAGATGACTGGAAAGCTATCCATCTTTACGGCACTAGATGGTTAGATTTTCTCAAACGCTTTGGTGATTTTAGTCATGGTGTTCCCTCTGCCATTACCATTGCAAGAGTGATGGGAATGATTAGCGCGACACGCTTACAAAAGTGTTTTATCGAATGGATGAAATCCTGCTGTGAACTGACGGACGGTGAAGTGATCGCCATAGACGGTAAAACCGTGCGTGGCTCTTATGATGATTCCCGTGGGCTTGGTGCTATCCATATGGTTAATGCGTTTGCGACAGAGAATGGCGTGTGCCTTGGACAACATAAAGTTTACGAGAAGTCCAATGAGATAACCGCTATCCCTGAGTTGCTTCAACTGCTTGATATATCGGGTTGTTTAGTCACAATTGATGCGATGGGATGCCAAAAGAAAATCGCGCAAAAGATCCTTGAAAAAAACGCTGATTACTTGCTGGCCGTGAAAGGAAATCAAGGCCGACTTGAGCAAGCTTTTGATAACTATTTTGATATGAGCATGCTGCAAAAACATGATGGTGATTCTTACAGTACCCAAGAAAAATCGCGAGGCAGGCAGGAAACACGACTGGCTTTAGTGAATGAAGATTTAAGTGTTTTGGGCGATCTTGAGTTTGATTGGCCAGGGCTAAAAACGATGGGAATTGTGGTATCGATTAGACAAGAATCAGCAGTGGCCCAAGAGTCAGAAGTAACGGTGCGATATTATATTAGTTCGAAAGCGCTCAGTGCTAAAGAATTGTTAAATGCTTCACGCTCGCACTGGTTAGTCGAGTCGATGCATTGGATGTTGGATACTGCATTTGGTGAAGATGCTTGCCGTAAACGAGCGGAAGAACGAGCAGAGAATTTCGCAAGGATCAGACAGATGTGTTTAAACATGCTAAAAAGTGAAACGACACTAAAAGCGAGTATTAAACACAAAAGAGCGATGTGCGCGATGGATCCGGAGTACCTTTTGAAGGTTCTGGGAAGCCTTTATTTACGGGAATGTTCATGATTTTTCCGTGTAGACTGCCACTCCATTGATGTGAATGCCGGTGAGTCTGCCACCATATTTGATGTTGTTGAGAAGCCTGAGCAAGATGAGGCACCATCCAATCTTGCCATTGTTGGTCGTTACGTGTTGACACCGGAGATATGGCCACACCTGCGAACCACGCAACCCGGAGCTGGTGATGAAATCCAGTTGACCGACGCGATTTCAGAATTGTTGAAAACCGGTGAGGTCGATGCATTTTGCATGCAAGGAAAATCCCATGATTGCGGTGACAAACTGGGATATATGAAAGCGTTTGTTGAGTATGGCCTTCGCCATAAAGATTATCAGCATAGCTTTAAAGCATTTATCGGGTCACTGGCGTTGTAACTACAATTCTATTTGACTCATCCGTGTATAACTCATTCACGTTAGTATCGAAATAAGATGAGAAAACTGAAGAAATTTTTCAAAAGTCCGGGGATTTTTATTCGTGACCATTTGAATAAAAAATACCCGGTCATTCGAAACGAGATCGCTTGCGCAGAAAATGAAGAAGATATTCTGATGCGCCATGACTTGGCCTTGGAGAGTCAAATAGAAATCGATTTTCCAATCGATGTGGTATTTACATGGGTCGATGATTCTGATCCCGCTTGGCAAGCACGTTATCAACATTACAAGCAGTTAGTCAATGAAGGTGATGTTGGACAACATGCCACGGATCCTGCAAGGTTTAGCAACCATGACGAGCTGAAATATTCACTGGGCAGCGTACTGAAGTTTTTGCCCTGGGTTCGACGTATATATATTGTGACTGATAAACAGTGTCCGAAATGGTTGACTCCCTCTGATCGGGTCCGGATTGTCGACCACTCGGACATTATCGAGTCACAATACCTGCCTACGTTCAATTCCCATGTGATTGAAGCCCACCTGCACAAGATACCTGGACTGGCGGAGCACTTTATCTATTTCAATGACGATGTCTTTGTCGCCAGACCACTACCCGCGGGACATTTTTTCAGAAGCAATGGTATTGCCTCCCTCTTTATGTCCAAGAAAAGCTTGGCCATTATGCAAGGGAAGGGGGCTGATACACCTACCTTGTCTGCATCATTAAAATCTGCAGCTATCTTGAATCATGACTTCAGTTTTCTCATTGATTATCCATTGGTACATACCTACGTTCCTCTGCGGAAAAGCATGTTTGAGGAATGCTGGCGATTATATAGAGCAGAGTTGAGGAAATTTTTGTCGAATAAATTCAGAACAAATGATGACTTGAATTTGGCAACATTTTTCGTTCCTTGGCTCTCATATATTCGAGGCGTGTCTGTGCCTTCTAGGGACATTTGTTACTATTTTAATATTAGGTCACCTGCCGCAGCTACGTATTTCAACGCTCTTCAGATAGCAAAAAATAATGGAACATTACCCCACTCATTTTGTGCCAATGACTTTAATACGAAAAATATAAAGCAAAAAAGCAATGCTCAGCTATTGCTTTCTAATTATTTCACTGGGATTTCGGGATAAACAAGTGAACAAGTTAATATCGGTAATTATTCCTGTCTACAATGTAGAAAAATATATTCGAGACTGCATTGACTCATTAACAATCCAAGTCGTTGCAGGTTTCAGTTTTGAGGAGTCCGTTGAGGTTATTTTTATCGATGATGGCTCGCCTGACAATTCAGTTGAAATAATCAGAGAGTATCAGAATACCTATAAGAATATATATTTCATACAGCAAGAAAATGCGGGTCAGTCAGTTGCCAGAAACAATGCGATCAAGATCGCTTCTGGAGAGTATGTATTTTTCTTGGACTCTGATGATCTATTGCCACCAGATGCGCTCTCTCCATTGTACAAGTTGGCAAAGGAAACAGATTCTGAGGTTATCGTTTCACATAGTAAAGCATTTAACTCTAGAAGAAGCTGGTTTATTGAGGATCATGCTGAAGTTGCTAGCGCAGCGCTTAGAAAAGTGAAATTCTTCCATCACTCTATTTTAGTAAAAACACCGGCACCATGGGCAAAATTATATAAAAGAAATCTGCTGTTAAGAAATAATATCGAGTTCCCTGTTGGTATCAAACTGGCTGAGGACTGGATATTTGTGATGAAAGCTATGTATAAGGCTAATCATATATCAACGACTCCACATATAAGCTATCTCTATCGTGGACGAGATGATGAGGATAATCCGTCCTGCACACAAATTGTCAACGAAAAAGTATTCTATGATCTAACTAAAGTATACGAACTGACATTGCAATTTGGATTACCGGATCGCCAGACGTATCTTGCAAAACTGTTTGTGTTACGGGGGGTGCTATACCGTCTAACCAAGTATTCGGCTGATTGCACCATTGATGAAGTAAAACCCGTATATAAACATCTTAGACACTTTCTAAATTCTCATATTGGTGATAAACCATTGAGAGTTTTTACACCACCGAGACGGCTACCATTATTGCTCATCTACCATGGCTTCTATTCAGAAGCGCATAGAGTCATGAATGGCGTATTTAAAAAGTCATGTCTTAATAAGGGAATTGAAAAGAGCGACAATGATATTATTCAAGACTACCACAGCTTGAAAAATAAAAAGTTAAAAGCAAAGATAAGAAAAATAAAAAATAAAGTAAATTCATCATGCATCAATACGGCATGGAAAGCCAAATATGGTATATCAAAAGTAGTCAGTGCAGCACTATATAAAGACAGTGATAATATTGTTCTTGTAGGTGAACGATTAGGTAAAACCGCAAATGATACTAGTTACCATGTTTTTTGCCATGTTCAAGGTGCTAAAAAATATAAAGGGAATAAAGAGTATTATTATGTTATAGATGGTAAAGCTAAAACAAAAGAAAATCTTGATGGTTTTCCCAATGTAATAAAATATGGTAGTTTAAAACACTTTATTATTTTTAATAGAGCATCTACTTATGTATTCAGCGATAGCATGAGGGATGTATTCCACCAGTGGCAGCGTGTTGCTGAGGAGCACAAGCATAAGAGAAAAATTTTCCTGCAACACGGCATTTTCGCTCTTAACAGAGCGACGGGATACTATGACAAGAACTCTATGGAAAAACGGCATGAGTTGCCTGATAAATTTATTGTCAGCTCTGATTTTGAAAAGAACTTAGTTTGCCGTCAATTTGGATTTGATAAAGATGAAGTCGCTGTTACAGGACTATCACGTTTCGACAAATTACCAAAATTCCCACAAAAAAAATCACGACGGGTACTTATTCTCCCCACCTGGCGAGATTGGTTATCCAATGCAAACCCACAACAATTTCAAAAGTCACAATACTTTAGTAAAATACATTCATTAATTACATCTGACCGTTTGAATCGCCTACTAAAAGATAATGATCTTGAAGCGGATATATGCCTGCATCATAAAATGCACTCGCATTTTAGCTTATTACCAAAATCAGAACGTATTACGCTTCATAGCATGACTGATGTTGATGTCCAGTCTTTGATTACCTCATCTGATATTATGATCACTGACTACTCTTCTGCATCGTTTGATATGCTATATCAAAGAAAACCAGTTTTATTTTATTGGTTTGACTCACAGAAGTTTTTCGCAACTCGTGGGGGGCCTTTGGTATGCCCTCATACCGGTATTCCTGGCCCAGTAATAACAAGAGAGGATGCGTTAATCTCTACATTGAGTGAATATATCGAGAAAGGTTTTTCACTGGATAAAACATTTTCAAAAATAGCAAATAAATTTTTCTCATATAGAGATAATAATAATACTAAAAGAATTTTAGAGCTGATTGAGTAATAAATCCTAGTCATTTAATTTAACAATTGAAAGATATTATTAATGAACGCCAATAATAGTTATAAAGAAATTGCTTTAGCTCTGAAAGAGTGGAAGTTTGATCAAGCATGCCAAAAGCATGAAAGCATGTTAGAGCATACACATGAATTTTTCTCTGAGTATATAAAGCTCTTAGCGGACTTTGGAAAGCTTGACGAGATATACAATAAATTTGACCAGTTTGGATTTCTCTTTGTTGAGAATATCAAGGCAGATCCAAAACAAAAACACCCTGAAGCGCTTAGTTTTTGTCTTGAGTTTATAAAGCAAAAGTTTATTCCTAGCAAATATAGCCTAATAGGTACAGACAACAATTCCAAGCTGTTATATCTAACAAACAAAGAAGACAAGAAGGAACTGGCTCTATACATTGCTCAGAATGCTGCGGCTATTATAAACAATCACTCCACAGCACAAGATAACATGATTCTTAATTTTGCTATAAATGGGCTAATATCAGCGAAAGTATTGAGCTCTGAGCTAGGAATTAAAATCGTAACTGCGTTCATTGAAAATAAAAATATAAACAGTTGGAGAAAAAGATACGTACTATCATCTTTATTACGATACTTCTATTCGTGTGAAGACTCCTCATTTTTTAAATTAAAAGAGCAGTATTATAATCATTTACAAAAAATTTCTTTCCAACTAAACTCATTTTTTAATGAGGATGGAGCAAAAAAATTATATCATCAGTTCAATAATTTTATTATTAGTACTAATAATACACACATTAAATATACCAAATCTCACAAGCCTAAGGTGGCTGTTTGTATTTCAGGAATGTTTAGAGGCAGCTCATTAGCAATAGAAAGTATCAAAAAAAATGTAGCGGATCCTTTAAACGCCGACATTTTTATACATAGCTGGGATCAATGGCAACCATGGCCTGGTATTTGTGGAGGGGCTCCAGATAGTTGGGTGTGGCGGCTATTTGGTGGTGATGGGAAAAAACTATGCCCGAACTTTTTAAAGTCATTTAATGACTTTAAAAAACATTTCCCAATGGCTGCTAGTGTAATAGAAAATCCAGTATTTTCTGAATTTACAACTAGCTTTATGAAATCTCTTCTCTCTCCTATTTCCTATAAAATTGATAATGAGTCAGATTTTTTAAATTCATTAGTTACTCCTCCGGACTCTTTTTCCTCTCGAGGGAATTACAATCAAGCTAAAATGTTTTATGGTATATATGAATCCACAGCGTTAATGCTACAGCATGAAAGAAAAAATAATTTCGAATATGATTATGTTATTAGGGCAAGACCAGATTGTGCAATTAAAGAAAAGTTGACACACACCTTTTTGGATAGTTTACAATTCAATGAGTTAGCAACGGATATGGTTTTAGATTGTGGCCCACTAGATCAGTTTTATATTTCTAGAAGGGATGTGCATATTAAAGTAGCCAATTTATGGAAAGCATCAATATCATCAGGTAGTCTATCACCATTCAAAGACTTCCCCAAATATGATGCTCATGCTCTATTGTTTTTATGGATAGCCGTAAATAATATAATTCCTGTATCACCCCCAGTGACAAGACATCTTGCTTTAGCAACATCAAATTTGACTCCTCCTAAAGAGTTGTACAATGCGTTAGAGCATGATCTTCATAATGATGCGAAAGATCTTATCGAGAATGCAGCTGTCAGAGATTTTATAAGTCATATTATTGGATCGAAAAAATGAAGAATATTATTATCGATTTAGATGGTACTTTGACTATTGACGCGGATACATCTTATGAAAATAAGCCCGTAAATATTGATGTTGTACAAAAGCTTAGAGAATATAAGTCCCTAGGTTTCAATATTACCATCTTGACTAGCCGAAACATGCGAACCTATGAAGGGAATATCGGAAAAATAAATGTCCATACATTGCCCATCATTATTGAATGGCTTAATAGACATAACGTTCCTTATGATGACATTGTGTTGGCAAAGCCATGGTGCGGATTTGATGGTTTCTATGTTGATGACAAATCTATTCGTCCATCGGAGTTTTCATCTTTGACTTACGAACAAATAAAAGACCTGCTTGCAAAAGAAAATCCTTTCAGAGATGGTGGTAATAAATGATACTCATCACATCTGCTGCTTACGTAGACCAAGAATTTGTTAGCGAAATTGGATTAATTCCTCCTAGTTTTCTACCTGTTCAAAATCGTCGCCTATATGAACTCCAGGTAGAAATGCTGCGTGAACAAGATCTAAATGATGATATTCATCTTTCCATTCCTGAAAGCTTTAATATCAATGTTTATGATGAGAAGAAAATAAAAGACCTTGGTGTTAATATCATTAGAGTTCCTGACGGATTATCTTTAGGTGAATCTGTTCTCCACTGCTGGAACTCTTCTGCAAGCTATCATAGCGACTTCAGAATATTACATGGAGATACTCTTTTTATTGATCTTAAGTTGACTGGTAAAAATGAAGTCAGTATTCATAAAAATAAGGGGCTCTACAAGAGAGCGTCCATTGAACCTCCATTGCGTGGGGGGCATAGCGTAGATGAAATTAGTTGGATTCAGAATGAGAATAGAGTTATTTCTGGGTATTTCTCATTTGATAATCCGCTGCTATTTATAAGCTCGTTAATATCCTGCAAGTCAGACTTTATTGGCGCTATTAACTCTTACCATCTTGAAAATCCATTGACTTTCAATTCATCAGGGCAATGGCTTGACTTGGGACATATTAATAGTTTTTTCCATTCAAGAACTTTTTTAACTACTCAACGGGCATTTAATGATTTAAAAATTTCAAGACGAACTGTTTTGAAGAAATCTAGCTCAAAGGGTAAGAAGATTTATGCAGAAGGTCATTGGTTTAATTCTATACCGTCTGACATTAGATTGCATACCCCACAACTGCTCTCACTTATTAAAGGAGGCGATGATTATTCCGGTTCAGAATATAGTCTTGAATATCTTTATCTTCTTCCATTAAGCGACCTATTTGTTTTTGGTGCGTTACCATTATCAAGCTGGAAGGAGATCCTTTTATCTCTTAAGGATGTTTTAAGTAGCCTGCATCAATACAGTTCAGATTCATGCAACCTGACATCTCTTGATGAATTGTATTTGTGTAAGACTTTGGAGCGTTTAAATGAGCACTCCTATACAACAGGTATTGCATTCTCGGAGAAAAAATTTGCTTTTTCTGAAAGTCATGATGAATTAACTCTTTTTGAGCTGGCAAAAAAAAGTGCTGAATTTATAAATAAAGCTAGTCGTGATGATGTCACGATAGTTCACGGAGATTTTTGTTTCAGTAATCTATTATTTGATAGTAGAGTTAGTGCCATAAAATGTATAGATCCTCGAGGTATTAATGCTCATGGAGAGCTAACCATATATGGTGACCGACGTTATGACCTAGCAAAGCTATATCACTCAATTGTTGGTAATTATGACCTTATAATTAGTGGCAACTATGAACTTATGAATAGTGGTAAAGCTGGGGATATAAAGTTTTATCTTGATGATGAGTATCAATGCAATCTTGAAAAAGAATTTAAAAGCATTGTTCTTGCTGGCTTGAAATATGACGAAGATGAAATTATCGCGATAACTATACATTTATTCCTCTCTATGCTTCCATTGCATGCTGACAGACCTGACCGCCAAGCGGCATTTATTAGTAATGCATTTCGACTTTATAAAAAACTTATAAAAGAGTAATTCTATGATTGTTATCCCAATGGCAGGTCTTTCTTCCCGATTTAAAAAGGCTGGCTATGTAAAGCCAAAATATATGCTGGAGGCTCACGGCAAGACTCTCTTCAGTCATTCACTTTATAGTTTTAAGCGCTATTTTGAATCAGAGAAGTTTCTTTTTATTGCTCTTGATGTGTTTGAAACTCGGGGTTTTATTGATGCAGAGTGTATTAAGCTTGGTATCAAAGACTATGATGTGGCTATTTTAGGTTCACCGACTCAAGGGCAAGCACAAACAGTTTATATGGGGCTTAAAAATGCGAGTGTCTTACCCAACACTCCACTTACAATATTCAATATTGACACATTTCGCCCTGGGTTTTCGTTTCCAGAACACTTTGATGTCAATAATATTGATGGTTACCTAGAGACTTTTGTTGGTGAAGGGAAAAACTGGAGCAATATCCTTCCAAAGGAAGAAGATACTTATACAGTAGCACTAACGGCAGAAAAAAAAGAAATATCTAAATACTGCTGTACAGGGTTATACTACTGGCGTTATGCAAGAGACTTTATTAGAGTTTTTGAGTCTTATCAAAAGACATCGCTGAGTGATGTGGACGCTGGTGAGTATTATATTGCACCGATGTATAATCATCTGATCGCAGAGGGCGCAGATGTAAGGTATAGTGTAGTTCCATACAGCGATGTTATTTTTTGTGGCATTCCATCAGAATATGAAGCATTTTTAAATTTGAATCTTGTTTCATAGTGATATTGTGAAAGCTAATTAATAATAAACTCTAGTTCTATGAGGTAATGTCGTGCATAGAATAATGTCTGGTATTAAGTATGACCCTATGGACTTCATCATCTGGAATTTTTGCACGCAAATTGCAAATTAGTGCATGTCTAGATAAAAAATTAAATCTGTATACGTCAACTGATACTCCATTATCAGGGGATGTATTTGTAGGTTGGGGGCAAAAAGCCAATGCCAAGCAGATTAAGCAGAAAGCGCAAGCGTTAGGATTGCCCTATTGGCAGCTTGAAGATGGCTTTATCGGTTATATCGGCCATCCCGCCAGGGGGGGCAAGGCGGTCTCGCTGATCGCCGATCCGGTGGGGATCTATTACGATGCCCGCCAGCCTAGCCAGCTTGAGCAGTTGATTGCCACCTCGTGCGAGCCACAGATGTTGGCTCGAGCCGAACGACTGATTGGTGAGCTGGTACGCCTCGGCATCACCAAGTACAACTGCTATACCGCAGATAGCGGCCTGCCGGATACGCTGACGGCCCGCCTGCATAGCGACCCGCGCCCTAAAGTGCTGCTGATTGACCAAGTGGCAGGGGATCTCTCCATTCCTGGTGCGCTGGCAAGCGAAGAGGATTTTGTCGCAATGGTGGCGGCGGCCCGCCGTAATCACCCCGATGCCCGCCTGCTGCTGCGTACTCACCCGGATACCCGGCTGGGTAAAAAAAGCGGCGTGCTGGCGCGGCTGGCGCTGGACGACGTGGAGGTAGTGGCCGAACACTGCCATCCCCACGCCCTGCTGAATAGCGTAGAGGCGGTTTATACCGTCTCCTCCCAGATGGGCTTTGAAGCGCTGCTGCTCGGGAAAGCGGTCCACTGCTTCGGCATGCCGTTTTACGCGGGCTGGGGGCTGACCCACGACAGCAAAACCTGCCCGCGCCGTCAGGGGCCGATCGCCCTGCCCCAGCTGGTGGCTGCGGCGCTGATCCTCTACCCGCGCTATCTGGACCCGATCCTGGGCCAGCGCTGCGAAGTGGAACAGGTGCTCGACATTATTGCCGGTCAGCAGAGCCCAGCCCCGCGCTATCGCCGCCTCTATATGGTGGGCTTCTCGCTGTGGAAGCGCGCCTTTATGCGCGCCTTCTGCCAGCCGCTGGCCGAAGAGCTGCGCTTTGTGCGCAAGCTGCCTGAAACGCTGGCCGACGACGAACAGGTGCTGGTGTGGGGCAGCCGCCATCCTGAACGCCAGAACGCCATCCGGGTGGAAGATGGTTTTATCCGCTCCCGGGGGCTGGGCTCAAACCTGTGCCGCCCTTCGTCGCTCTCCATCGACCCGGTGGGGATCTACTTCGACAGCCGCCGTCCAAGCAGGCTGGAGCAGTTGCTAAATCAGCATGAGCTTACCGACCAGGAGCTGGCTCGCGGCGAGACGCTGGTGGATCTGCTCCGCCAGCATGGGGTGAGCAAATATAACGTTGGCACCATCAAACCGTTCACCCCACCTGCTGATGGCCGTTCGCTGGTGCTGGTGGTGGGCCAGGTGGATGGCGATGCCTCGATCCTCACCGGCAGTCCGGTTATCCGCAGCAACGAAGCGCTGCTATGGGCGGTACGTGACGCCAGACCGGAGGCGCACATCCTCTTTAAACCGCACCCGGACGTGGTGGCGGGCAACCGGGCCGGGGCTATCTCTGCCGAATGTCTGGCCCACTGCGTTGACAGCCAGGTGCTGGATCTCGGCCTGACCAGTCTCTATCCCCATGTGGATGAGCTGCACACCATGACGTCGCTGAGCGGCTTTGAAGCGCTGGTGCAGGGGGTGAACGTCACCACCTGGGGCCAGCCGTTCTACAGCGGCTGGGGACTGACCGAAGACAGACATCCTGCCCCGCGTCGTCAGCGCCCTCTGCCACTGGCGGCGCTGGTCTATCTGACCCTGGTGGCCTATCCGCGCTATATCGACTGGCAGAGCGGGCTGTGGATGAGCCCGGAGCAGTTGATACGCCAGTTGGCCGCGCAGGGTCACTCCTCATCGCAAAAAGCCAGCCGCTGGCAGCGCTGGCAGTTAAAACTGAGCTATCTCGCGCAGACGCTTCGCTAGCGAACGATTTATCCTGATGTATTAAAGAAAAGCGGTCATCAAGCCGTTAATCACCTGTCTCATCAACGGAACGGATCTGGGAAAAGAAATGGAAGAGCAAGCCATACGCCATTTATTAAATGGCCGCCGATATCTTTTATTACAAGGACCGATGGGCCCCTGCTTTGCACGTCTGGCGACCTGGCTGCAGCACAGCCACCGCGAAGTGAAGCAGGTCTGCTTTAATGCCGGAGACGCCTGGTATGCCGCAAAAGAGACGTCGCTGCACTACACCGGCCCGGTGAAAAATTTTGCCTTCTGGCTGCACGATCTGCACAAAGAGTACGCCTTCGACACCATCGTCTGTTTCGGGGATTGCCGCCCGATGCATGTCGAAGCGAAGAAGTGGGCGCGCGGTAAAGCCATCGACTTTCTCGTCTTTGAGGAGGGGTATTTCCGGCCATTTTATATCACCCTGGAAAAAGGCGGCGTGAACGCCTTCTCCTCGATGCCCATCGATGCGAAATACTATCGCGAGCAGCCGCTGCCGGAGCTGAAAACCCCGACGCCATGGAAGCCCAGCGCCTTTAACCGTGCCGCCCACGCCATGCTCTACTACGCGGCAGGCTGGTTTGGTCGCCATCGCTATCGCGGCTACCGCCACCACAAGTCATTCTCCCCGTGGTATGAGATGCGCTGCTGGGTCCGTGCCGGCCGTCGTAAGCTGTGGTATCGCTGGAAGCAGCGCCACATGTTGAGCCATATCACCGAAACGCTGGACAACGCGTACTACCTGGCGATTTTGCAGGTCTACAACGACAGCCAGATTATTCACCACAGCCCGTATAAAGATGTGCGTGACTATATCGAAACCGTGATCCGCTCCTTTGCCCGCCATGCGCCGAAAGAACACCATCTGGTGTTCAAGCATCACCCGATGGATCGTGGTCACCGCTATTATGGTGTGCTGATTAATACGCTGTGCGAGAAGTACGGCATTACGACAGACCGGGTGATCTATATCCACGATCTCTCCCTGCCCGCCCTGCTGACCCATACCCGGGGGGTGATCACCGTTAACAGCACTGCGGGGCTGTCGGCGCTGATCCACAACAAGCCGCTCAAGGTGATGGGCAAAGCGCTGTATGACATCGAAGGCTTAACCTGGCAGGGGCCGTTGAACCAGTTCTGGCAAACGGATTTCGCGCCTGACAAACAGCTGTTCCACCGTTTTCGTACCCACCTGCTCTACAACACGCAGATCAACGCCGTGTTTTACGGTAAGTCCGACTGGCTTAACGTCCCGACCGAACTCCCCCTGCCGGATTCTATTATCGATTCCGAACTCGAACGCTAATTCACCACTCTGCCGGGGAGATTGCCCATAAGCGCTAACTTAAGGGTTGAACCATCTGAAGAATGCGACGCCTCGGTG
>ERZ1673734.1080-NODE-1080-length-18934-cov-6.024948_pt1 | contig 18934 bp, 16 predicted proteins | sample MGYA00580199_ERZ1673734 | MGnify/ENA primary metagenome ERZ1673734 (study PRJEB41218, sample SAMN15661742) | gut metagenome | host: Homo sapiens | place: Canada: London | collected 2015-08-20/2019-03-30 | study: EMG produced TPA metagenomics assembly of...
CGTGATAGGCGATGATGCGCTTTTCCTCCTCGGTGATGACGGTGCCCTTCTTCTCCGAGCCGGCGATGACCAGCTCAAAGGACACCAGCAGATCGTTCTGGTTCACAGCCTTGCGGCCCTTGCGGACGGCCCGCAGCGCCGCCTCGTTCACCAGATTGGCCAGATCCGCGCCCACGCATCCGGCGGTAGCCTGAGCGATCTTGTTCAGGTCCACATCCTCGGCCAGACGGATGTTGCGGGTGTGTACCTGCAGCGTGGCCAGACGACCCGCCAGATTGGGCCGATCCACGGTGATGCGCCGGTCGAAGCGTCCCGGGCGCAGCAGTGCCTTGTCCAGCACCTCGGGGCGGTTGGTAGCGCCCAGCACGATAACGCCCTTGCTGGGATCGAAGCCGTCCAGCTCCGCCAGCAGCTGGTTCAGCGTCTGCTCGCGCTCGTCGTTGCCGCCGAACTTACCGCCGTCGCGGGACTTGCCGATGGTGTCGATCTCGTCGATGAAGATGATGCACGGGGCCACCTTGGCGGCCTCCTTGAACAGGTCGCGGACACGGCTGGCGCCCACGCCCACGAACATCTCCACGAAATCGGAGCCGGAAATGGAGAAGAACGGTACCCCCGCCTCACCGGCCACAGCCTTGGCCAGCAGGGTCTTGCCGGTACCGGGGGAACCCACCAGCAGTGCGCCCTTGGGCAGCTTGGCGCCGATGGCGGTATACTTGCCGGGGTTGTGGAGGAAGTCAATGATCTCCTCCAGAGACTCCTTGGCCTCGTCCTGACCGGCCACATCCTTGAACGTGACGCCGGTGGACTTCTCCATATACACCTTGGCGTTGGACTTGCCCACGCTGCCGATGCCGCCGAAGCCGCTGCCGCCGCTCTTGGCCAGCATTCGCAGCAGCAGCATGAGCAGTCCCACCATAATGAGCGTGGGCAGGATGTAGCTGACCATGAACGCCAGCACCGGATTCATCTGCGCCTCGTAATAGCCGGTGTAGGCCACCTTGTGCTCCTTCAGCAGAGGCAGCAGGGACGTATCGTTGAGATACGCGGTATACAGCGTCAGCTTCGTGTCCTTGGACTGGGTGTAGGACTTGGCGGGCACGGTGCTGTTCTCGTCCTGCTTCTCGGTGTAGGTGTAGCCCTCCACCGGCGTGATGTAGATGGCGTCGTCCTTGAACAGGACCTCCTCCGCCTTGTCGTTTTCGATAAGATCCAGCATCTCGCTGTACTTGATCTCATGGCTGGTGGACTTGTTGGTGGCGTTGCGGTTGTAGGCGTTGAGGTAGTTGAATCCCACCGTCAGCACCAGTGCCCACGCCACCAGCGTCAGGATGCCCCGCAGGTTATTGCGTCCCTTTCCGTTTTTATTGTTGTTCTGATCGTTGTTGGCCATGTGTATCCTCCGTAAAAAACCGTCGGCCGGAGGGGCCTCCGCTCTCGGCGGCGCGTCCCTCCCGCGGTATACCTTCGCGGTATCGCACAGTATACCACACTTGTCCAAATGTCACAAGCGGCACATCGTCGGATTTTCTGTAAAATTTCTATGAATGGCGCTTTATCTCGCCGAAATATTGTGTTATACTGGTCAGTAATTCAAGAAAAATGAGGTCATACCCATGAAAGATATGAAGGATACCGAGCGCCGCCGTCCCCTGCCGGATGCGGAGGCCGACGGCGTCATCGAGGGCCGCAATGCGGTGATCGAGGCCCTGCGGGTGGGCACCGCCATCGACAAGATCTACATTGCCAAGGGCGAGACGGACAAGACCCTGGGCCACATCGCCTCCAGGGCCCGGGACGCGGGCATCGTGGTGGTGGAGGCCGACCGCCGCAAGCTGGACGGCATTTCCCGCACCCACGCCCATCAGGGCGTCATCGCTCTGGCCGCCGTGCGGGAGTACGTCACGGTGGAGAGCATCCTCTCCGCCGCGGCGGAGAAGGGGGAGCCGCCCCTGCTGGTGGTGTGCGACGAGATCTCCGACCCCCACAATCTGGGTGCCATCCTCCGCACCGCCGAGTGCGCCGGAGCCCACGGCGTCATCATTCCCAAGCGCCGCTCCGCCGGTCTGACCGCCGTGGTGGCCAAGACCTCCGCCGGCGCGGTGAGCTATATCCCTGTGGCGCGGGTGGCCAACATCCCCTCCCTGCTGAAGGACCTGAAAAAGCAGGGGGTCTGGGTGTTCGGCACTGCTGCCGACGGCACTACCGATCTCTATACCGCGGACCTGAAGGGCCCCGCCGCCATCGTCATCGGCTCCGAGGGCAGCGGCATGACCCGCCTTGTCTCCGAGAACTGTGATTTTCTGGTAAGCATCCCCATGAAGGGCCGCATCTCCTCTCTGAACGCCTCCGCCGCCGCAGCCATTTTGCTGTACGAGGCGGTGCGCCAGCGGAGCTGACGGCGTTGCATCGTACTATGAACAGGCGTGACGACCCACAACTGGATACGCCCGTCCCCCGTGACGAGCTCTCGCTGGACGCCATCCTTGCCGAATACGGCAGGGGTGGGCGTCAGCCTGCCCCTGCACCGACGCCTGCCCCTGCACCGACGCCCCCGCCCGAACCCGAACCCGTCCCCGTGCCTGACCCCGCTCCCATTCCCGAGCCGGAGCCCGTTCCCGCGCCCGATCCTGTGCCTGCACCTCTGTCCGACACACCGGACCGTGTCAGTCTGAAGGATGTCATGAGCCAGACGGTGGATGCCGTGCTGGAGGACGAGGAGGACGGCGTCATTGACGCTCCCGTGCCCCTGGGCCAGCGGCTCTCCGGCCTGCTGCACCGCCTCACGGACCGCCGCAGCGCCCGGCCCCGCGGCCTTTCTCAGGAAACGGAGCAGCTGTTCGACGACCCCGAGGACGAGCCGGAGCCGGAGGAACCGGAGGAGCCGGAGCCCCGCATGGACGACGCCCTGCGGGAGGAAAAGCGCCGCTGCAACCGGCTGCGCCGCGGTCTGGTGTTCGCCGCGCTGCCCGTGCTTCTTCTGGTGGTGGCCGCCGTGCTGCAGGAGCTGGAAATGCTGCCGCCCGCATGGCTGGACGCCGCGCCGCTGCGGTGCATCGTGCTGGGCGGCGGCCTGCTGCTGACGGCGCTTCTGTGCCTGCCGGTATGGCAGACGGCCTTCCGCATGCTCCGCGACGGGCAGGTAGGCTGCGAGCTGTGCGCCGGCGTTGCGGTGCTGGCGGATCTTCTCTGCTGCGCCGCCGGCGCCGTCACCGGCAGCACCCTCTCCACCCCCTACGCCGCGGCCGGCGCTCTGCTGATCCTCACCTGCCAGCTGGGCCTGTACCTGACGGCGGAGACCCGCCGCATCGCCTTCCATCTGGCGGACCTCAACGGCGTACCGCCCTACGTGGTGTCCGTCCTGCCCGCCGGTGTCTGCAAGCAGCGGGGCGTGCTGGAGGGCTTCTACCGCACCACCATGCGCCCCGACCCCGCCCGCCGCTGGCAGAATTATGTACTGCCGCTGCTGCTCAGCGCGGCGGTGGTGCTGTCCGGCGTAGTGTGCTTCACCGCCCGCCCCATGGACGAGTTCCCCTGGGTGCTGGCCGCCCTCACCGGCGCCGGTGTCCAGCTGTCCCTGCCCCTGACCGGTTCCCTGCCCCTGTACTACCTGTCCCGCCGTCTGGAGCGCAGCGGCGCTGCCGCCGCCGGCTATGCCGGTGCCCGTGCCGTGGCCCGCTCCGGCCGCATGGTGCTCACCGATGACGATCTCTTCCCCGCCGGTACCGTGACCCTCAACGGCTACAAGGTCTACGGCGAGGAACGCAGCCGCGCCGTGGGCTACGCCGCTTCGGTGGCCCGTGCCGCCGGCAGCAGCCTTGCCCCCCTGCTGGACCGCCAGCTCACGGCGGAGGGCGGGTTCCACATGCGCGTGGACGACCTGCGTTACTGCGAGGAGGGCGGCGTGGAGGCCGCCATCCACGGCGAGACCGTGCTGATGGGCAGCGCCTACTTTATGAAAAAGCGCCATGTGGCCCTCCCCCACGACCTGAAGCTCCAGACCGGCCTCTTTCTGTCGGTGGACGGCGTGCTGACGGCGGTGTTTGCCGTGAAGTATCAGCCCTCCCGCAACGCGGAGTGGGCCCTGCGGGCCATGCGCCGCTGCCATATCACGCCGGTGCTGGCCGTCCGCAGCAGCAACGTCACCCCGGGGCTCATCAAGCGGAAGTTCGGCGTGGACGCCAAGGTGGTCTACCCCGACGTGTCCACCCGTCTGGCTCTGGCCCAGCTGGCCGCCCAGCAGGGCGAGACGCCCAACGTCATCGTCTGCCGCGAGGGCCTGCTGCCCCTGGCTGAGTCAGTGGTAGGCAGCCGCCGCATGGTGCGGGCCGTCCGCACCGCAACGGTGCTCAGCTACATCGGCGCCCTGTGCGGCGTGCTGCTGGCCTACTACCTCACCTCTGTGGGGAATTTCGCGGTGCTGACGCCGCTGGCCATGGTGGTGTTTCTGCTGCTGTGGCTGCTGCCCACACTGCTGATCGCCGGCCTTGTCCGCCACTTCTGACAAAAAAAGAACGGAAAGCTCTGCTTTCCGTTCTTTTTTTGTCTGTTTTCACGCCTCCGCCGGCGCGGGCTCCGGCAGCTTCTCCGGCCAGCCCGGCCAGCTCTGGCGGATGAGATCCGCCACGCCGCCCCGTTCCAGACCCAGCACGGCCGCCAGCTCGCCGTACAGCTGGTCCTCGGCCCGCTTGAGATAGCGCTCGTCCATCTGGCTCACCTTCTTGCCGTGGCGCAGGGCCCACGCCCGCTTGCGGCACACGTTGTGGATCATGGCGGCCAGCTCGCCGCACTGGCAGCGCATCACCACCTGATGATAGAAATCCTTGGCAGCGCGGATGCCCGGCTGCTCCGGCTTGCAGGGCGGCAGCGACGGGATGGCCGCGATCAGCGCCAGCGCCTCCTCCCGGGTGATAACCGAGCGCATCAGCACTCCCGTGTCCACCGGTGTCATCACCGTACCGCTGCGGTACAGGGGCGTCAGGTGATAGTAAAGCCGTGTCCCGTCGTCATAGGCCAGGCCGGACGGTCCGATGCGCTCCACCCGACAAACGCCCTCGCCGCCGTACACTACCAGATCACCTGCTGCAAACATCTTGTCACTCTCCTTACACAAAACACTGTCCATACCGTTCTGCGCCGCGGTCCGCTCTCTCTTTCGTCCCCTCGGCGACCTTTTTTCTGTATGATTATACCACACTTTGTCGAAAAATGGTAGGGCGATTTTTGGAAAATTCTGCGGGATTTTTCTTGCCGGACGGTGGATATACGGGAAAAATGTGGTACAATACGATATCGAAACTCAGCGAAAGGGGCATCTGCCTATGAAAAAGCCCGTCATCCACCCCACCGCCTTCGTGGCCCCCAACACCACTCTCCGCGGTGACGTCTCCCTTGCCGCGGACAGCAGCGTGTTTTACGGCGCGGTGCTGCGGGGCGACACCGCCTCCATCACCATCGGCGAGGGCAGCAATATTCAGGATAACTGTGTGGTCCATGTGGACCCCGGCCTGCCGGTAACGGTGGGCAAAAACGTCACCGTAGGCCACGGCGCCATCCTCCACGGCTGCACCGTCGGCGACGAGACGCTGATCGGCATGGGCGCCATCGTCCTCAACGGCGCCAAGATCGGCAGCCACTGTCTGATCGGCGCCGGCGCGCTGGTAACGCAGAACGCTGTCATTCCCGACGGCATGATGGCCCTTGGCTCCCCCGCCCGTGTGAAGTCTCCCCTGACGCCGGAGGCCATCGCCTCCCTGCACGAGACCGCTCTGCACTACCGGCAGGAGGCCCAGGAGCTCAAAGAGCAGGAAAACATATAACTCCCGCATAAACCGTGCATAAAAACACCGCATCCCCCATGGGATGCGGTGTTTTTATGCAATTATGCAATGCTTTGCCGCTTACCCTGCGCGATCCGCCTGGATCAGCAGCTTCAGGGCCTCCACGCCCACCTCCACGGCGGCAGTGGTGTCCTCGCTCATTTCCTGGTCCAGACCGGCGGCCTCCCGCTCCTGGTTCCACACCACGTGGAAGCAGCTGCCGCAGCGGCACTTCAGCGCATCCGCCACCACGAACAGTGCGGCGGACTCCATCTCGCTGGCCTTGACGCCCAGCCGCTTCCACGCCTCCCACTTGTTCAGCAGCTCATAGGACACCGGCATCCGTGAGGGGCTGTGCTGGCCGTAGAACGCGTCCTTGCACTGCACCACGCCCACCTGCGTCCGCTTGCCCAGCGCTCTGGCAGCCTGCACCAGCGCGGTAGTCACCTCAAAGTTGGCCACCGCCGGATACTCGATGGGCGCGTACTCCCGGCTGGTGTGCTCAAAGCGGATCGCACCGGTGGCCACCACCACGTCGCCGGAGCGCACGTCCAGGTCGATGCCGCCGCAGGTGCCCACCCGCAGGAACGTGTCCGCGCCGATGTTGTGCAGCTCCTCCATGGCGATGGAGGCGGAAGGCCCGCCGATGCCGGTGGAACAGACGGACACCTTCTCCCCCAGCAGCGTGCCGGTATAGACGGTGTACTCCCGGTTCTGCGCCACGAAACGGGCGTCGTCGAACAGTGCGGCGATCTTCTCGCAGCGGCCCGGATCGCCGGGCAGGATCACATAGCGGCCCACGTCGCCCTCCACACAGTGGATGTGATATTGCTTTTCCAGATTTTGCATGGTCTGACCTCCCAGTATACGCACAGTTGATTCTGCGCGGTAAAATACGTTTTGTATTTCCCGCCGTCTCAGGGGCAGGAACACACCGGCATATGTTTGAATAATAATTATAACGTATTCCGCCGCAAAACGCAACGTTGTTTCCTCAAAAGCCAGAAATTGCATGATACGCCAGAGATCCGCACGGCTACGATGGCCGCCGCAGGCAGATACTAACTGCGGCGCAGCGCGCACAACCAGGAAAGGAGAATTTCTTCATCATGAAGCAGCTTTCTGCGATTTTTCTGGTGCTGGCCATGGTGCTGGCACTGACGGCCTGCGGCAAGGACGATGACCGGAACAACGGCGGCAGTCCCAACCGCCCCGATACCAACCAGAGCCAGAACGCCCCGCAGGATAACGGCAGCGGCGGCAGCTGGCAGAACGGCACCGACACGCCCGCCCAGCCCGGCGCCGGAGAAAACCGGCGAAATGGGGAGGATACGCTGCCCGGCACGCAGGCGGAGGGACGTATGGACCGCGGCGTCCTGCGCCGCGGCGCGGAGCGCACCGCCACCTTCCGCCAGATGCTGGAAAACGGCTATGTCCACGACAGCGACGGCTTCCTCAACGACGGCGAAAACACCAGCTGGTAACATTTTTCGCAAAAACAGCGGCAGTTTCCGCAAAAAATGCAGATGGGCGCAGGGAAAACAGATTTTTCGCCCTGCGCCCACTTGCATTTTTGAAAAAATGGGCTATGATATGGGAGAAAGAATATGTGCCGCCGCGGGCGGCAGAGAAAAGAAGGGTTTACTATGACAAAAATTGACATCGTATCCGGCTTTCTGGGCGCCGGCAAGACCACGCTCATCAAGAAGCTGCTGGCAGAGGCGTTTCAGGGTGAGAAGCTGGTGCTCATCGAAAACGAGTTCTGCGAGATCAGCATCGACGGCGGCTTCCTGAAGGAGTCCGGCGTCCAGATCAGCGAGATGTCCTCCGGCTGTATCTGCTGCTCTCTGGTAGGCGACTTCAACAAGGCGCTGAAGGATGTACATCAGCAGTTCGCCCCCGACCGCATTCTTATCGAGCCGTCCGGCGTGGGCAAGCTCAGCGACGTGATCGTGGCGGTGGAGAACACTGTCAAGGACGTGCCGGACATGAAGCTCGACAGCTTCGTCACCGTGGCCGACGCCACCAAGGTGAAGGTCTATATGAAGAACTTCGGCGAGTTCTACAACAACCAGATCGAGTCCGCCGGCACCATCATCCTCTCCCGCACCCAGAAGCTGACCCAGGAGAAGCTGGAAGCCGCCGTGGCCCTGCTGCGGGAAAAGAATCCCAACGCCGCCATCCTCACCACCCCCTGGGACGAGCTGGACGGCAAGACCATCCTCAGCGCCATCGAGAAGGTGTCCCTGGCCGATGAACTGCTGGCGCGCATGCAGGCTGAGCACGCGGCGGACGAGGCGGAGCACCACCATCATCACGACCACGACGAGGACGATGACCACGACCACTGCTGCCACCATGACCACGAGGAGCATGACCACTGCCATCATGACCATGACGAGGACGAGCATTGCCACCATCACGAGCATGACAACGAGGATCACGACGAGCATGAGCATCACCATCACCACCACGACGGCGAGGAGTGCGACGATCCCCACTGCGGCTGCCACCATCACCATCATCACGCCGACGAGGTGTTCACCAGCTGGGGCGTGGAGACGGTGAAGGTATTCACCGAGAGCGAGCTGGAGACCATCCTCACCGCGCTGGACAGCGGCGACTACGGCGCGATCCTCCGCGCCAAGGGCATCGTCCACAGCGAGGACGGAAAGTGGCTGCACTTCGACTTCGTGCCGGAGGAGCATCAGGTACGCTTCGGCGCCGCCGACTACACCGGCCGTCTGTGCGTCATCGGCTCCCAGCTGAAGGAGGACAAGCTGGCTGAGCTGTTCGGCCTGTAATTTACGCGAGGTACACCGTATGGATATTCCTGTTTATCTCATCGCCGGTTTCCTGGATTCCGGCAAGACCAGCTTCATCAACGGCATCCTGCAGGACGGCTTTGCCGCTGAGGACCGGACGCTGCTGCTGTGCTGCGAGGAGGGCGAGACGGCCTACGACCCCAAGGTGCTGGGCAACGTGTTCACCTACACCATCGACGATCCGGAGCAGATGACGCCGGAGCTTTTCAAGAAGCTGGAAAAGCAGTACCGTCCCAAGCAGGTCATCATCGAGTACAACGGCATGTGGGCCATCGAGCCCCTGTATCGGGAGGGTCTGCCCGCCAACTGGATCCTGTATCAGATCATGTGCCTGGTGGACGCCAACACCTTTGAGCCGTATGTGCGGAACATGGGCCAGCTGATGATGGAGAAGATCTCCAACGCGGACCTGCTGATCTTCAACCGCTGCAATGAGCAGCTCCGCGCCCAGCTCCGCAGCCGCAACCTGCGGATGGTGAACCGCCGTGCCGACATCTATCTGGAGAACACCGACGGCACCAGCGAGGAGTATGTGACGCCGGAGATGTCCCCCTTCGACCTGTCCGGCGGCAAGCTGGAGGTGCCCGACGACGACTACGGCATCTGGTATGTGGATATGATGGACAACCCCGACCGCTACGAGGGCGTGGAGGTGTCCTTCAAGGCCATTATGTGCCACTCCAAGAAATTTAAGGGCGTCCACTGCCCGGGCCGGTTTGCCATGGTCTGCTGCGACAAGGACATGCAGTTTCTGGCGCTGGTATGCCGCGGCGAGGGGCTGGAAAACTTCAGGGACAAGGAGTGGGTGAAGATCCACGCCACCGTGAAGAAGGAGAAGTGCGACGCCTATCAGGGCGACGGCCCTGTGCTGTACGTCAGCAGCATCGCCGCCACCACCAAGCCCGCCAACGAGATGGTGTCCTTCTGATAACAAGTCGTATTATCAAAGAAAAAGATGACGTTCTGTACTCACAGAACGTCATCTTTTTCGTCTTGCAGCGTGTATAACGTGATGCGGCTGGCATCGGTGTCCCGCAGCGCGATCACGGTGTCCAGCACCTGATAGGCGGTGATCCCGCCGAAGGGCGGGGTGTGCAGCGCGGTGACCTGCTGCCCGGGGAGAAAGCCCAGATCCTCCATACGGCGGGCCTTCCGGGGCGGGAAGTCCAGCGCGGCTACGCGGCCGCTTTCGCCAGGAGGCAGCTGCGCCAACGTATACGTCATGTGTCATATCCCCCTTACGCCCCAGCCTATGCCGCCGGTCACTTCAGGGTGATGCTGTTGTGGAGAACGGTGGCGCTGTATAAAAACAGCACATCGGCATCGTCGGGAAACTCCACAACGCGTCCCAGCCGGTCGGAGGCCAGATAACGAATATCCACGGCGTACACCGTGCGATAGCTCTCCGCCAGCAGCGGGATGATGCTGCTGCCGAAGGAATCCCGGAAGACCACCAGCGTCCTGTCCCACAGGGCGTCGGGGTTGTCGATACGCAGCAGGGAGCGGCTGCCGGACAGGAACAGGTCGTAGGGCGCGTCCTGCGCGGCGGCAAAATCGTACACGCCGCCGTCGGTGTCCGTCTCGTAGTTATGGACGGTGCAGCTCTCCAGCGTGGGGGAGGTCAGATAGGACAGCGTATCCGGCTCCAGCGGCTCCTCGGTCTTTCCCCAGTAGCTGCCGTGAAACGCCCCCTCCAGCGCGCACAGCGTCTCGTCCCGCGTGCCGGGCGCCGGCGCACCCATGGCGGTCAGCAGTGCGTCCGCCGCGGGGCGCAGCTGCTCCTGCCGCCAATGGGGGTCGGTGCGGTAGTAGTCCGTCAGCGTCAGACCGGCGGCGATATCCACCGGCGTCAAAAAGTCCAGCGCGCCGCAGAGGTAGTCCGCCGTCTCCGCCGCGCCAGCGGGGACGTAGCCCTCCGGCGGCACGGTGAACTGCGCCTTGTCCGGCACCACCGCCAGATAGACGGTGCGTCCGGTGAAGTACAGGTCGTACAGGTGCCGGAAGCGATAGGCGGCGCGGTCCAGCGAATCCGCATCGAAGGGAGCGTCCGTCTTGGCGGCGTAGCCCTCATAGACGTACACCGTGTCGGCGGGCGTGGAGGGGTGCGACGTATGGGCGGGGAGCTTTGCCGCACCCAGCACCAGCGCCGCCGCCATCAGCAGGAACGCGCCCCGCTGCACCATCCTCCGTGTCACAGAATGGCCTCGTCGTAGGTGGCGCTGACGCCGTAGATGCCGTTCAGGTGGGTCATGAAGGTATCCACCAGCTCATTCGCACCGAAGACGGTGACCACATACTCGCCCACCTCGGCCACGACCAGCTTGTCGGGGAAGCCGCACATCCACTGGCGCTGCATGATGTTGTCCCGCAGCTGCTGTGCCAGCTCAGCGGTGTCGCCGGTGGCGTGGTAGGCGGCGGCGGTGAAGGTGTTGGCGTTCATCATGTGGACAAGGGACGCGGCCTCGTCCACCGCAGCGGTCTCCGGCAGACCCAGCTCGCTGTCCACCAGCGCACGGTCCTTCAGGTCGAAGACGCCGGGAGCGTCCTCGCGGGCGTTGGTCTCGGAGAAATCGCCGCCGGCAACGGCAAACTTCTCGTCCTCACCGTAGGTGTTCCATACCGTCTCCAGTATGTTCAGGGCGCTGGTGGGCTTTGCGGGCTTGTCGCCGCTGGCGTTATTCTTATCGCCGCAGGCGGCCAGACTTAGCAGCAGCAAGGCAGAAAGCATCATGGATACGAACTTTTTCATGGAAATATCCTCCAAATTTTCAGTGTTTCCGCGCAGGGAAAAGAAAGCGCGGCTGTGGATAGGACGCAGCCGCGCTCTCATTTGTTCCCGACGGGCGGGTCTTTTCCGTCCATACTTCGTTGCGCTCGCTTGCCATACACAAAGTATTGCCTGCGCTCCCGCGCCTCGTCTGAACGAAAAATCCCTCGCCCGTTAAGCGTTACAACCAACTTTGGTCAAACCCGTAGGGCAGCAGCTCCTTCAGGGCGAACTTCCTGCTCTCGCCCTTCTTATTCAGGCAGATGACGGTGAGATCGGGGGCAAACTCCATCATCACCTGGCGGCAGGTGCCGCAGGGTACGCAGTAGTCGTCGCTGCGTCCGGCGATGACGATGGTGTCAAAGTCGCGGTGCCCCTCGCTGACAGCCTTGAAGATGGCGGTGCGCTCGGCGCAGATGGTGGCGCCGTAGGCGGCGTTTTCGATGTTGCAGCCGGTGAACACCGTGCCGTCCCTGCACAGCAGGGCGGCGCCCACGGGGAAATGGGAATAGGGGACATAGGCCATATCCAGCATGTCGATGGCCTTCTGGCAAAGCGCCTGTTCGGTCATGGATGGTTCCTCCTTAGTATGGTGTATTCGGATAATTTAATTCAACTCAGTTCTGCCTGTCCGGTGTAGAGCTGGTAGTATTTGCCGTGCTGCGCCAGCAGCTGCTCGTGATCGCCGCGCTCGATGATGCGGCCCCGCTCCAGCACCAGAATGGCCTGGCTGTTGCGGACGGTGGACAGACGGTGGGCAATGACGAACACCGTGCGTCCCTCCATCAGGGAGTCCATGCCCCGCTCGATCAGGGTCTCGGTACGGGTGTCGATGGAGCTGGTGGCCTCGTCCAGAATGAGTACCGGCGGGTCGGACACGGCGGCCCGTGCGATGTTCAGCAGCTGGCGCTCGCCCTGACTGAGGCTGCCGCCGTCGCCGGTGATGACGGTGTCGTAGCCCTGGGGCAGGTGGCGGATGAAGCTGTCGGCGTTGGCCAGCTTCGCTGCGGCGCGGATCTCCTCATCCGTGGCGTCCAGCTTGCCGTAGCGGATGTTGTCGGCCACGGTGCCGGTAAACAGATGGGTATCCTGCAGCACAATGCCCAGCGAACGGCGCAGGGAATCCTTGGCGATGTCCTTCACGTCGATGCCGTCGTAGGTGATAATACCCTGCTGCACGTCGTAGAAGCGGTTGATGAGGTTGGTGATGGTGGTCTTGCCCGCACCGGTAGAGCCCACAAAGGCGATCTTCTGCCCGGGCTCGGCGAACAGGGACACATCGTTGAGCACCGTCTTTTCCCCGTCGTAGGAGAAGGTCACGTGGTCAAAGCGCACGTCGCCCCGCAGCTCCACCAGCGTGCCGTCCGGTTTCTTCCAGGCCCAGTGGCCGGTGCGCCGCTCCGTCTCTGTCAGGGTATCGCCGTTTTTCTCCACGCGGACGATGACGGTCTTGCCCTCATCGGTCTCGGGCTGTTCGTCCATGACGGCGAAGATGCGCTCGGCGCCGGCCGCCGCGGCCAGCAGGGTGTTGATCTGCTGGCTGATCTGGCCCACAGGCTGGCTCACCTGCTTGACGTACAGCAGGTACGCGCCCAGAGAGCCGATGTCAAATACGCCGCCGATGGCCAGCAGGCCGCCCACGCAGCAGGTGACGGCGTAGTTGATCTTGCTGAGGTTGCCCATGGCGGGCATCATCATGCCGGCATAGGCCTGGGCAGCGGTGGCGGCGTCGCGGTAGTCGCCGTTGAGGGCGGTGAAGCGCTCCACGGCCTGGCCCTCGTGGTTGAATACCTTGATGACCTTCTGGCCCTCGATCATCTCCTCGATATAGCCGTTCAGCGCGCCCAGCGCCGCCTGCTGCCGCTGGAAATTGGCACGGCTGCGGCCGCCGATGACCTTCACCACCAGCCCCATCAGGCCCAGGAACAGGAAAGTGATCAGCGTCAGCCACGGGTTCAGCACGATCATCATCACCACGGTGCCCACAAAGGTCAGCACGTTGGAGATGATGCTGGCGAAGCTGCTGTTCAGCATCTCCGACACGGTGTCGATGTCGTTGGTGAATCGGCTCATCAGGTCGCCGGACTGGTGGCGGTCATAGTAGCTGACGGGCAGCTGCTGCAGCCTGTTGAACAGGTCCTGCCGCAGGGCGGCCACCGTGTGCTGTGCTACATGGACCATGATGCGGGCGTAGGCAAAGGAGCACAGTGAGCTCAGGAGGTACATCCCGCCCATCACCAGCAGCATTTTGAAAAGTCCCGGAAAATCGCCGGGGATGATATAGTCGTTGAGCAGCGGCTTCAGCAGGTAGCTGGTGGCCACGCTGGCTGCGGAGCTGATGAGAAGGCATACCGCCACCAGTACCAGCGACCCCTTATACTTGCCCACGTAGCCCATGAGCTTTTTGAAGGTGCCCTTCATGTCCTTGGGCCGCTGATAGCCGTGATTGCGGCCATGGCCTCCGCCTGTGCGTTTCGTCTCAGCCATCGATGCTCACCCCTTCCTGCTGGGATTCATAGACCTCGCGGTAGATCTCGCAGCTGTCCATCAGCTGCTCATGGGTGCCCTGTCCCACCACGCGGCCGTCGTCCAGCACCAGGATCATATCCGCGTCCATAACGGAGGTGATGCGCTGAGCGATGATGAGCTTGGTAGCGCCGGGCAGCGCCGTTTTCAGAGCGCCGCGGATCTTGGCGTCGGTGGCGGTGTCCACCGCGCTGGTAGAGTCGTCCAGGATCAGTACCTTGGGCTGCCGCAGAATGGCCCGGGCGATGCACAGGCGCTGCTTCTGGCCGCCGGAGACGTTGGTGCCGCCCTGCTCGATATAGGTGTCGTAGCCGTCGGGCATCCGCTGAATGAATTCGTCGGCGCAGGCCATGCGGCAGGCCTCCTCGATCTCCTGATCGGTGGCGTCCTCACGGCCCCAGCGCAGGTTCTCCCGAATGGTACCGGAGAACAGGGTGTTCTTCTGCAGCACCATGGCGCAGCCGTCGCGCAGCGCCTCCATGGTGTACTCTCTGACGTTGCGGCCGCCCACGGAGACGGCGCCCTCATTCACCTCGTACAGACGGGGGATCATGCTGACCAGCGTAGTCTTAGCGCTGCCGGTGCCGCCCAGAATGCCCACAGTCATACCGCTTTCGATGTGCAGGTCGATGTCCGTCAGGTTCCAGCTCTCCGCCGTGGGGTGATACTTGAAATACACGTGATCGAACCGGATATCGCCGTTGTCCACAGTCAATGCGGCATCGGCCTGGGCATCGGTGATCTGGGGCTGTTCGTCCAGCACCTCCACGATGCGCCTGCCGCAGGCGATGGCACGGGTCAGGAACATCAGCACCATGGACACCATCATCAGGGACATCAGGATCTCGCTGGAATAGGTGAAGAACGCCATCAGGTCGCCGGAGAGCAGGGTACCCTCCGCCACGTCGTGACCGCCCAGCCACATTAGCGCCACCGTGGTGCCGCCCATGATCATGATTATGATGGGCATGAACATCACCACGAACCCAAAGGCCCTCTCCGCCGTGTCGCGGAGCTTATTGCTGCGGCTCTGGAATTTTTGCTCCTCCCGCTCCTCGCGGACGAAGGATTTCACCACGCGGACGGCGTTCAGATTCTCCTGCACCACCAGATTCAGATCATCGGTGGCGTTCTGCAGCGCCGTGAAAAACGGCCCTACGTAGCGGATGACGATGACCACCGCGAGGATCAGCAGCGGCACTGCCACCAGGAACACCTGGCTCAGGTCCAGACTGATCTGCATGGCCTTTATCAGCGCCGTCACCAGCATCACCGGCGCACGCACACACATGCGCATGCCCATGAACATGGTCATCTGCACCGATGACACGTCGTTGGTCAGGCGGGTGATGAGGCTGGCGGTGGAGAAGCGCTCGATGTTGGCGAAGGAGAAGCGCTGCACCTGCTCATACTCCGCCTGGCGCAGGTTGGCGCCGAAACCCATGGCCGCCTTGGCGGCCAGCGCCGCCGCACCCACGCCGCACAGCAGCGCCGCCATGGCCATCAGGAACATTTTCAGGCCCGTCAGCAGGATATAGCCGCGGTCGCCGTTGGCGATGCCCACGTCCACGATCTCACTCATGGCCTGGGGCAGCTCCAGCTCCAGCACAGACTCGCCCACCGAGCACAATACGCCCAGCAGGATATACAGCCCATATCCCCGTGTATACGGGGCAAGTTTTTTCAGCATGACCCGTCCTCCTCCGAGAGATTTTTCGCCACCCGTGTCAGAAGCGACGCCAGCTGCCGGATCTCCTCCGGCGACAGCCCCTTCTCCAGACGGTCGTTGACCTCCCTGGCGATGGCGATGAATTTGTCATAAAACTGCATGCCCTGCTCCGTCAGAGCCAGGATGCGGCAGCGGCCGTCGGATTTGCTGGCGGTGCGCCGCAGCATGCCCTTCTCCTCCAGCCGGTCCACAATGCCGTTGACGGTACTGGGCTTCACCATCAGGTGCCGCTCCAGCTGCTTCTGGTTTACCGGCCCCTCCGTCTCGTGGAGGTAGATCAGCGTCCTGCACTGCATGGGCGATACGTCGTACTGCCGCAGCCGCCGGTCCATCAGCTTATGCGCCTGATGGTCGCAGTATCCAAACAGAGGGCCGAAATGCTCGGGCCTCTCTGTGATGCACTCCAACATAATGTGTCTCCCTTCTGTTTAGTTTGCACGCAAATTATTAGCGCGCTAAATACTATCACGATGTCCCCCCCATGTCAAGCGAAGTTCTGGGCCGGCTTGTGAACAATTTGTGAATCTTCTCACAAAGCCGTTGACTTTCCGGAATGCCGTGTTATGATAGCATCAGAAAGCAAGTAAGTGACATTGTTATTCTCTCTCCTTTACCAAAAAGCAACCGCGTACCTTCGGGTGCGCGGCTGCTTTTTTATGACATGTTCCGCAGTATCCCCGATTTTCGGAAAGGAAGAATGTGTGCAAGAAACCCATCAGGGGTGTCTTGCACGTTCAATTCCCGCCGCAGCGGCTGAAAGTAAAACCGCCTTCGGGCGGTTTTACTTTTCTGCGTTTGCCGGTTTCCGGCAAACGCAGTCGCGCACCCTCGGGTGCGCGGTTGCTTTTTTATGGCGTGCCCCGTCGTCATGTCCTGCACCTGCCGCCCCGCCGCCGCATAGGATGGCCGGAAGCAGCCTGCAGAAGGAGGAGACAGTCAATGGAGCAGTACACAGCGGCGCTGGCGGGCAACCCCAACGTGGGAAAATCCACAGTGTTCAACACCCTGACGGGCATGCGCCAGCACACAGGCAACTGGCCCGGGAAAACGGTGGCGGTAGCGGAGGGCGCCTACACGTGGCAGGGCGCGGCCTTCCGGCTCATCGACCTGCCCGGGACCTACTCCCTGCGGGCAGACTCGCCGGAGGAGCAGATCGCCCGGGACTTCATCTGCGGCGGCGGTGCCGATGTCACCGTGCTGGTGGCGGACGCCACCTGCCTCCGGCGAAATCTGCATCTGGCGGTGCAGCTGCGCTGCCGCACGCCGCGGCTGGTGGTGTGCGTGAATCTGATGGACGAGGCCCGCCGCAAGGGCGTCGCCGTAGACGCGGACGCCCTGTCCCGTGGGCTGGACGCACCGGTGGTGACGGCGACGGCACGGAGCGGGCAGGGGCTGGACGATCTGCGCACGGCGGTGCTGGACATGGCGCGGCGGGAGCCGTGGGAGGACACATGGCCGCCATTGGACGGAGACGACAGCGCCGCCGTGGCCCGCCGGGCATCGGCCATCGCTGATGCCTGTCTCTCCCGCCGCCCCGAGGAGGTCCACACCCGTGACCGGCGGCTGGACCGCGTGCTCACCGGCTGGGGCGGCGTGCCGGTGATGCTGCTGCTGTTGGGTGCGGTGCTGTGGCTCACCATCTGGGGCGCCAACCGGCCCTCGGAGCTGCTGAGCCGGTGGCTCATGGCGGCGCAGACGCCGCTGCGAGCCCTGCTGGGCGGCGCGCCGTGGTGGCTGCGGGAATCGCTGGTGGACGGGGTGTACCGCACGGCGGCCTGGGTGGTTGCGGTGATGCTGCCGCCCATGGCCATCTTCTTCCCGCTGTTCACCCTGCTGGAGGACGCGGGGTATCTGCCGCGGGTGGCCTTTCTCATGGACCGGTGCTTCCGCGCCGCCGGCGGCAGCGGCCGTCAGAGTCTCACCATGTGCATGGGGCTGGGGTGCAACGCCTGCGGCGTCACGGGCTGCCGCATCATCGACAGTCCGCGGGAACGGCTGGTAGCCATCCTCACCAATACCTTCATCCCCTGCAATGGCCGGTTCCCCACGCTGATCGTCCTCATCAGTCTGTTCTTTCCGGGCGGCGCGGCTGGGGCGGGACGCTCTCTGTCGGCCGCTGCCATGCTGCTGGGATGCCTGCTGTTTGCCGCGGCCATGACGCTGCTGGCCTCCCGCCTGCTGACGGCTACGGTGCTGCGGGGCCAGCTGTCCGCCTTCACGCTGGAGCTTCCGCCCTACCGCATACCCCAGGTGGGACAGGTGCTGGTGCGGTCGCTGCTGGACCGGACGCTGTTCGTGCTGGGCCGCGCCGTGACGGTAGCAGCCCCTGCGGGACTTGTGATCTGGGTGCTGGGCCGCGTGCCGGCGGGCAGCGGCACACTGCTGACGGCGCTGGCCGGTGCGCTGGACGGCCCCGGGCGGCTGATGGGGTTGGACGGCATGGTGCTGCTGGCGTTTCTGCTGGGCTTTCCTGCCAATGAGATCGTGCTGCCGGTGCTGCTGATGGGCTATCTGCGGTCAGGGAGCCTGACGTCAGCGGGGCTGACGGAGCTGGGTCCCGTTCTCGCCGCCCACGGCTGGACGGCGGAGACGGCGTTGTGTATGCTGGTGCTGTGCCTGCTGCACTTCCCCTGCGGTACCACGTGCCTCACCATCCTCCGCGAGACGGGCAGTGCCCGCTGGACGGCGCTGGCGGCGGCGCTGCCCACAGCCATGGGTATGGCGCTGTGCATGCTCATCCACGGCGCGGTGACGCTGCTGGGATAGCGCCTCGACAAAAAACAGTTGCCAAGCGGCAACTTTTGTAGTAAAATAAGCGGGTGAACTTGTCCTCCGCCGATAGCTGCGGGGCCGGTCTCGCGCAATGGATACCCACGAATCATGTCAGGCGGGGAACCGAGCAGCATTAAGAGGGATCATCCATGTGCCGCGGGGAAGCCGGCTTCGCGGCTATGGGCGGAGGACGTTCTATTTTTGTTACGACAGGAGGTGTGCCCGTGTACCAGGCGCTGTACCGTAAATACCGTCCCAGGACCTTTTCCGAGGTGGTGGGTCAGTCCCATATCACCGACACCCTCCAGCGTCAGGTGGCGGAGGGCCGCGTGGGCCACGCCTACCTGTTTACCGGTACCCGCGGCACCGGCAAGACCACCTGCGCCCGCATCCTGGCCAAGGCGGTGAACTGCGAGCACCCCGTGGACGGCGCCCCCTGCTGCCAGTGTGACAGCTGCCGCGGCATCGATGCAGGCACCCTGCTGGACGTGACGGA
>ERZ1673734.1089-NODE-1089-length-18787-cov-6.376735_pt1 | contig 18787 bp, 15 predicted proteins | sample MGYA00580199_ERZ1673734 | MGnify/ENA primary metagenome ERZ1673734 (study PRJEB41218, sample SAMN15661742) | gut metagenome | host: Homo sapiens | place: Canada: London | collected 2015-08-20/2019-03-30 | study: EMG produced TPA metagenomics assembly of...
TGCACGGCGTGCTGGCCGGCTATCCCGTGGTGTTCCTGAAGGCCACCCTGGTGGACGGCTCCTACCACCCCGTGGACTCCTCCGAGATCGCGTTCAAGCTGGCCGCCAACCTGGCGTTCAAGGCCGCTCTGCCCGAGGCCAAGCCCGTGCTGATGGAGCCCATCGGTGAGCTGAAGGTCACTGTGCCCGACAACTACGTGGGCGACGTGATGGGCGACCTGAACAAGCGCCGCGGCCGCGTGATGGGCATGAACCCCACCGGAGACGGCGAGACCGTGCTGGAGGCCGAGGTGCCCATGGCCGAGATGATGAGCTACGCCATTGATCTGCGGTCCATGACCCAGTCCCGCGGTACGTTCACCTTCAACTTCGTCCGCTACGAGGACTGCCCCGCCGCAGCTCAGGAGAAGGCGATCGCCGCCGCCAAGGCGCTGGCCGAGGCCGAGTAAGGGATATACGACAAGCACTGAAAAGCGCCCGTCCGGAAGGACGGGCGCTTTTTTGCGCGCTTTTGGGTATAAATTATTGCAGGGGCGTCTCCAGCTTTTGCAGGGACTTTTTGAACTGCACCGAGAACAGGACGGCGGTGAACGTCACCGCCAGCACGTCAGCCACGGGCTCCGCCAGATAGACGGCTGTTGTGGGGTCCGGCAGGAAGCAGGGCAGGATGTAGATCAGGGGGATCAGCAGCACGAACTTCCGCAGCACCGCTACAATGATGGAGCAGACAGCGTTTCCGGTGGAGACCAGAGTCATCTGGCAGGCGATCTGGATGCCGAACAGGCCCAGCCCACCGCAGTAGATGCGCAGCGCCCTGGAGGTGAAGGCCAGCAGGGCCGCGTCGGTGGTGAACAGACCGGCGAACACCCGGGGGCACAGCATCACGAAGGCCCACAGCATCATAGAGTAGATGAGGCAGGCGCGCAGCAGCAGGTGGAAGCTCTGCCGGACACGGTCTGTGTTCCGGGCGCCGTAGTTGTAGCTGGTAATGGGCTGAGCGCCCTGAGACAGACCAGTCAGGGGCAGCAGGGCGAACTGCATGACGCTGGTGAGGATGGTCATGGCGCCCACGGCCAGATCCCCGCCGTATTTCAGCAGGGAGGAGTTGAAGCACACGGAGATGACGCTCTCACTGGCCTGCATGACAAAAGAGGACGATCCCAGCGCGATGCAGGGCGGCACCAGATGCAGACCGGACAGCAGGTTCTCCCGCCGCAGGCGCAGCAGCGTCTTTTTGCCGCAGAGGAACGATGTGACCCAGACGCAGGACAGGGCCTGAGACAGCACGGTGGCCAGCGCCGCGCCCCGCACGCCCATGTCCAGAGCGAAGATGAACAGCGGGTCCAGCGCGATATTGGCCAGCGCGCCGATGAGCACCGTCAGCATGCCGGTCCGGGCGAAGCCCTGGGCCGTCACGAAGGCGTTGAGGCCCAGCGTCAGCTGGACGAATACGGTGCCGACGGCATAGACACCCATGTAGTCGGCGGCGTAGGCGACGGTGTTCTCGCTGGCGCCGAACAGCAGCAGGAGGTCGCGGCCCCACAGAAGCAGCACGGCGGTGAGGGTCAGGGACAACAGGAGCAGCAGGGCAGCGCAGCCGCCCAGCAGCCGCTCCGCACCGGCGTGGTCGCCGCGGCCCATGGCAATGGAGGCACGGGGCGCACCGCCGGAGGCCACCAGTGCCGCGAAGGCGGAGACGATCATGATGAGGGGCATGCACACGCCCACGCCGGTGAGGGCCAGGCTTCCGTCGCCGGGCATGTGACCAATGTAGATGCGGTCCACGATGTTGTAGAGCATATTTACCAGCTGGGCCGTCACCGTGGGGACCGCCAGCCGGAACAGGAGCCGCCCTACCGGCTCCGTACCGAGAAATGTCTTGTCTTGCTGCATAAAAGCCCTTCTGACGCTACGCCATGGCGCGGAAGCGGTCGGCGATCCGGGCCGCCGCCTCGTCCAGCGTACAGGTGGATGTGTCGATGCACAGGTCGTAGTTGGCGCTGTCGCCCCAGACATGGTGGGTGTAGGTCTCGTAGTATTTCCGGCGCTGTTTGTCCATTTTCCGCAGCAGCCGCGCCGCCTGAGGCTGGGTCAGATGCTCCTGCTCCATCTTACGGGCAATGCGCTGTTCCTCCGGTGCGGAGACGAATACCCGCAGCAGGCGGACATCCGCATCCCGCAGGACATAGTCGGCGCAGCGGCCCACAAACACGCACTCCTCCCTGCGGGCGATGCGGCGGATCTCGTGGCTTTGCAGGGCGAACAGCACCTCGGACGTGGGCTTGCCCCGCACGACATGGTAGTTGCCCTCGTGGACGGTGCGGAACAGGTAGGGGTTGGTGGCCTTTTCATCGGAATCGCTCATGACGGACTCCGATAGCTCGCCGTATTCGCAGGCCAGATGTACCAGCTCCTTTTCATAGACGCGCAGACGCAGCAGGTCCGCGGTCTTGACGGAGATCTCATGGCCGCCGCTGCCGAACTGGCGGCTGATGCAGATGATGCGGTTTCCCATGCTATTGCCTTCTCTCTTTTGTTATTGCAGCGCATTCAGCACCGCGCGGGGGAACGGGTAATTGCGGGAGACGAACCGGATATCGGCGCTCAGGGAGGCGTTGGCCTCCGTCAGCGCCACACTGATGCTGCCGGAGCAGGTGATACGAACGCTGCACAGCTGGGTGTCCTGCACCTCCATGGTGACGCGGCCGCCGGTGAAGGCGACGTGCTGGGACTGGATATCCGGCGCGATGGCGGCGGCAAGCTCCGCAGCTCCCGCCTCGTCCAGCGTCAGAGTATAGGTATCTGTGCCGCCGGTCTGGGTGCAGGCGGCGGTGCCGTTCAGCACCAGCTGGTAGGCCAGCTGAAGGAGCTGGGCCTGGGAGGCCAGAGCGTCATCGGTGGTGAGAACATGGCCTTCCGCATCGCAGAGCTTATCGCCGGAGAAGTACAGGCTCAGCGCGCCCTTGCGGACGGCGGTGAAATCCTGACCGTCCACGGTGCGGCGGTCATATTGCAGGGTGTCGCGGAGCACCAGAGGGCCGCAGTCCGCCGTCAGCGTCAGGTCGGCGGCCAGTACCTCCCTGCTGCGCAGGGCGGCCCAGGACCGCAGCAGGCGCAGGGTATCCGCGGGCAGCACGGTATTCTCCGGCTCCGTACCGCCGGCGATGGCGGCGGTCACCGCCTCCGGCACCTGGGGCGCCGTGACCTTGGCGGTGAAATCCATCACAGCGGTGAGGACGGGGGCGTCCTCCGGCCCGGCAGTGAGCCGGAGGGACCGGGCGCGGCCATCGGCCACGGTCAGCACAGCGGTGAGCCTGTCGATGCCGGAGAGGTCGCCCACCTCCGGCTCCAGCAGCGTCAGCAGGGCGTCCGCGTCGGCGGCGGACAGCACTGCCGTATACAGGGTGTCCGCATCTGTCTTTTCACAGCCCACATGGGTCTTGCGGAACAGAGCGGCCAGGTCGGAGAGGGTCATGCTGCTGCTCAGACGGTAGGCGCGGCCGTTCTCCAGATACACCGCATCGCCGGTGCAGTAGACGGTCACGCCCTGCCACCGGACAGTGACGATGCGGGTGGTGTCGGCCCTGGTGCGGCAGACATCGGCGCTGGCGGTGAAGGTCTCGTCGCTCTGGACGGAGACGGTCATGGCCAGCGAGTCGGCGTTCAGGGCGCGGTGCAGCAGACGCCAGGCGTTGAGCTGGCGGCCCAGACCGGTGGCGGTCAGGAGCACCGCCGCCGCAGCGGCGATGCCCGCAACGATACTGACGGGGATCCACCAGCGCCGCTTTTTCTTCTTGGCCGGGCGGGAGATGCGGGCGGGCGTTTCCGTGCTTTCGGCGGCATTCTCCACCGTCTCGGGGGCAGAGACTGCGGCGGCCTTCCGCCGGCGGCGGTGACGCCGTCCCAGCAGGATCGCCAGCACGATGGCCACGCACACGGCGATGGCCGCGGCCAGCGGCCACCACACCGATGCGGTGGTGACCACGGCGAATTCGGGGCTGGCGCCGCCTGCGGTGAAGGAGAGGTAGCTGCCCACGGTGTCGCAGGACACGGCCTGCCAGCCGTCGCCGTCGTTGACATAGAGCCGCAGGTGCGATGCGTCCTGAGACGGCAGGTAGCGCAGCGTGTGGGTCTCCTGGCCGTCATCGGGCAGGGATACCCGCCACTGTTCCGCCACGCGGCGGTTCACGGTCAGGGGCGGCAGCTGCCCTTCCTTCAGGTAGGAGAACCAGTTGGCAGCGCGGTCTGCGAAGCTGCCGTCTGCCGCGTGGAACTCCTCCGGCGTCAGAGTCAGGGCTGTGGCGGCCATGGTGTCGCCGTCGTTGAAGTCACCGCCGGCCAGAATGACGGGACGGCCGTCCTCGCGGGTCTGCTCCGAGGACAGGGTGGGCAGCAGCGGGTCATAGACGGCGGTGACCACCGTGTCCAGATGCAGGCCGTGGAGGTCGGTGCGATCCCAGAGGGCGTAGATGCCGTCCTTTTCCGGAAGCGGCGGATAGACGCTGCTGTCAAAGGATGCGCCGTAGGAGAAGGTGCGGCTGGTCAGCACCTTGCCGTCGGAGACGAAGGACAGGGTAAAGGTGGTCATGCCGCCGGGCATACCCTCCGCCGCGGCGAGAGTGTCGAAGCTCACAGGCTCCGCGCGGCCCGCGAAGCTCTGGCGGTTGATGCCCGCCAGTGTGTCGGAGACGAAATAGTTATCGGTGAACGTACCGGTGTCCGCACCGGAGACGGCGCCCTCGTACTGCTGGCAGCCGGTGATGTCCACCAGCGACCAGCAGCCGGTAACGGTGCTGGCGCTGCCGTCGGACTTCTCCGCCACGCCGGAGCCCACGATACCGCCCACGTATTTTTTGCCGCTGAGGGTACACTTGGCATAGCTGCTGCGGACGGTGGCGGCGGTGAGGCCGGCGATGCCGCCCACGCAGCTGCCGCTGTCGCTTTCCACGCTGCCGTAGCTCTCACAGGAGATGATGAGGCCGAGGTCCATGCGCCCGGCGATGCCGCCGGTGTTGCTGCGCTTGGCGGAGACGGCACCGGTGTTGGCGCACTGCTGCACCACGGCGCGGTACTCGTACTGGCGGCGGTATTCGCCGTCCAGATTGGCGCTGACATCATCCTCCGGGGCCAGCTCGTACTCGATGGCGATGGAGCCGGCAATGCCGCCGGTGTTGACATCGCCGCTGACCGTACCGCTGTTGGTACAGGCAGAGGTCTTGCCCAGCGTGATCTTGTCGATGTTCCCCTGCGAGCCGTCAGAAATGACGGAGGCGGGGTTGCCGGCGGCGGAGATGGCGGCCAGCACGGTGTTGGATACCTCGTTGAACTTGCTGTTGATGTCCCGCAGGTCGTCTGCCGCGGTGTCCACCGAGCCGGAGGCGCTGTTGTTCAGGTCCTTCAGGCGGCTGCCGAAGCCGGTGATGGCGGCCAGGGGGTCCTGCGGGTCGGAGAGGGCGTCCTTCAGGTAGTCGTTCATGTCGTTGAGCCGGTCGGACACGTCGCCTGCACCGTCCTGGGCATCGTTGGCGGCCTGGTCGGTCAGGGACTTCAGCTCGTACAGCTGGCGGTTCAGCTCCGACAGATAGGTGGGAGAGGCGTCCATCTGGATATAGGGCTCGATCTGGCCCACCACGCCGCCCACGTCCTTGCGTCCGGCGATGGCGCCGTCGTTGCGGCAGCGCAGGAGCTGGCCGCAGCTGCGGCCCACCACGCCGCCGGTGTTATAGCCGATGTGCTGGTAGCCCACGGCGCCGTGGTTCACGCAGTCGGACAGCGTACCGACGCTGTATCCGGCGATGCCGCCGGTATCAGCGGAGGAGGCGCCGGCGTTGGCCTGCCCCAGCTTGGACAGGTCCGGCGTCAGATCCAGATCCTCCAGATCCAGACGGGGGTCGGTGCTCTCCACGTTGACGCAGGCGCTGTTGGTGCAGTCGGCCAGCAGGCCCTCGTTATAGCCTGTGATGCCGCCGGTCATGCTGTCGCCGATGACCGCGCCGCGGGTCTCACAGGCCAGGATACTGCCGGAGGCGCCGGTGTGACCGGCGATGCCGCCTACGTATACCTGGCCGGACACCGTACCGGTGAAGCTGCACTTTTCGATGGCGCCGTTGTTCTCGCCGGCGATGCCGCCCACGCTTCGGCCGTCACCGGAGGGGGTGACGGTACCCACCACATGGAGGCTGCGAACGGAGCCGCCCGCCTGTACCACGCCGAACAGGCCGGCGGGGGACAGACTGTCCGTTATGCTGACATTATGGATGGTGTGACCCTGCCCGTCAAAGCTGCCGCCGAAGGTGGGGATGGGCAGGAAGGACGGGTCCGCCAGCGTCAGGTCGCTGTCCAGCACCACGTTTTTATCGCGGGACCAGGTGTCCAGCGTACAGCTGGCGGCCAAATCCCGCAGCTCCGCTTCCGAGGAGATGTGGATGGTATTGCCGGCAGCGTCGGCCTGCGTCACGGGCAGGCAGGCCAGCAGCATCAGGGCTGCCAGCAGAGCCGCGGCCAGATGCCGTATGTCAATCTTCTTCCTCATCGTCGGGTACCTCCTCTCCCTCCGCTCCGGAGAGCATGGTCAGGTCTACGTCGCCCTCCACCGTGGCGTGGATCATGCCGCGGACCGTGCCGTTGATGTGGCCGTACACCATACCGTTCACCGTCATGCGGCCGCGGCTGTTCTTCTTGGCCACCACGGATGGCACGGAGAAGGACGTCTTGTCGATGACGCGGCTGCCGATCAGCAGGATCTGGGGCAGGGCGAACATGACCATGATGATGGAGATCACCGTGCCGCGGCCCAGGCTCTCGCCGATGCCGGCGATGACGGGCTCCGATGTCATGCTGCCGATGAGAAAGCCGCAGATGGACATGATGGCGCCGGAGGTGATGATGGTGGGAAAGGCAAAGTTCAGCGTCTCTACAATGGCGCTGCGTTGGGCCATCTTCGCCTTCAGCTCCTGATAGCGGCTGGCGATGACGATGGCATAGTCGATGTTGGCACCCATCTGGATGGAGCTGACGATCAGGTAGCTCAGATAGAACAGATACTTGCCGGTGACGGCGGGGACGGAGAAGTTGATCCAGATGCAGCCCTGGATCACCAGAATCAGCAGCACCGGCATACCGGCGGACTTGAAGGTGAACAGCAGCACCACCATGACCACCAGAATGGACACGATGCTCACCACCTTGTTGTCGATGGCAAAGGACTTCTCGAAGTCGTACTCGTTGGTGGAGTCACCGGCCAGATATACCTTCTGGCCGGGGTAATACTTCTGGGCGATGTCCAGAATTTTGTCGGTGAAGGCGTACGTCTCATCGCCGCTTTCCGGCAGGGTCAGGTATACCAGCATGCGGCTGAGATCCTCGCCCCGCAGCTGGTTCCTGGCGCTGAGCATCTGGGTCTGGGCGTCCTTCAGGGCGGCGGTCTGGTCATCGCTGAGCGTTACCACACCGGCGTCGATCTGGTCGCAGACGAACAGGAACATATCCAGCAGCGGCACCTTGTAGGTGGAGAGATGGCCCACCAGCTGGCCGTAGTCGCCGTTGTTGGCGGCATAGGCGGCGTAGACCACCTGCGCGGCCTCGTAGTCCAGACCGGCCAGCTCCGCGAACTGGCGGGGCGTCAGCTTATCCGCCAGCGTGTAGCCGTCCATGGCCTCGATGTTCACAAGGCCCATGGTGTGGTCCACCTCATCATACTGCTCCAGCTCCGCCAGCAGGGCGGCCTCCTTGTCGTAGTCACCGGCGGGGACCATCAGGGCCAGCATGTTGCTGGAGGTGAAGGTGTCCTCGATCATCTGCTCGGCGATCTGGTTATCGTTCTGGATGGGCGTGGTCAGCAGGCTGTACCCGTAGGCGAAGGGGCAGCGGGAGGACAGGAAGAAGCCCACGGTGATCAGCAGGGCGAAGATCACGGGCACCACGTGCCGCGTGGCGTAGTCAAAATTGCCCACGAAGGGTATCTTGGGCACGAAGCTGCGGTGCTGTGTCCGGTCGATGAGGGGGCCGAACAGCATCAGAAGGCCCGGCATCACCACGAAGGCGGACAGCAGCGCGAACAGGATGGATTTGATGAGGCATAGGGCCATATCGGGGCCCAGCTTGAACTGCATGAACAGCATGGCCACCAGACCGCCGATGGTGGTCAGGCTGCTGGCGCCGATCTCGGGGATGGATTTGCTCAGGGAGACGATGACGGCTTCACGCAGGTCCAGCAGCCGGTGCTCCTCCTTGAAGCGGTTGCAGAAGATGATGGCGTAGTCGATGGACAGCGCCAGCTGCAGAATACTGGTGACGGAGTTGGACACGAAGGAGATCTTGCCCATCAGGAAGTTGGTGCCCTGATTCAGCACCAGCGCCACCACGAAGGTCAAAATCAGCACCGGCACCTCGCCGTAGGTCTCGGAGGTGAAGGTCAGCACGAGGACAATGACGATGGCCACGTAGATCATAATAACGCTGATCTCATGCTCAATGGTTTCCTGCTGGGTATTGCCCAGATCCGTGGAGACGTAGAGGTCATAGCCGCTGAGGGCTGCCTTCACCGCGTCCAGAGACGTCAGGCAGGCGTCGTCATCCTCGTCGTAGGCGAAAGTGATGGAGAACAGAGCGGACATGTCGTTGTAGTGGTCGGTGGTCTTGTCGTAGGTCAGGCTCTGGACGCCCTCGATGTCCCGGAGCTTGTCAGCCAGCTTCTGGGCCTGGGCCGGTGTGACGTTGGCCGCCATTACCTCCGCCGTGCCGTAGGTGACGAACTGCTCGTCCATGACGGCCAGCGCCTGCTTGGTCTGAGAGTCGTCCGGCAGGTAGAAGGTCAGGTCATTCTCCACCTGGACCCAGTTGCGGGAAAAGGCGGAGAAAATGAGGCCGATGATGGTGATGAGAAAGATCAGATTCCGCTTATCCACGATGAACGTGGACAGCTTTTCCATGAACGTGGCGCTGTTTGCGTTGGTCTGGCTCATGATCTGCGTATCCCCTCCTTTGCCGCGGCGCGCAGCTTCTCCACGATGGCCGGCGGCTCCGGCGGCAAGATCTGCACCACGTCGCCCAGTGTGCATTCCAGCCGCCGGCAGATGCGCACCAGCACCTCAAGCGACACCGGCTCGTTTTTGGACAGCTTGGCCAGCGTGTTGGAGCTGATGCCCACCTTGCGGGCAAACTCCGTTTTGGACCAGCCCCTGTCGATGAGCAGCTTGAACAGGTTGTTGTAGGATATGCCCATGGCAGTACCCCCTTTTTTGGCATTTTTCGCGTCTATCATAGCAGAGCCGTCCCTGGCTGACAAGTAAAAATTGGCAAACGCAGATATTTTGTGCAGCTGCGACAAGCTCCGGCGGGGGAGACAGGGATGTTTTCGGCGGGGTGCAGAGCGGATAAAGAGGGGACGGAACGCACCGTGTTCCGCTCCCTCTTTATGAATGCGATTGCGCAGCGGCGGGGAATTTGCTATACTGGTGTCAGCATGAGAAAGGAGACATTCCGATGCAAGAGCTTTCGAAAATACTGGAGACATCGCTGGGAGGGTACAGCCTGAGCCGCATTCTGTCGGCGGTGCTGACGCTGCTGGTATGCCTCATCGTGTCGCGGCTGCTGCTGAAGCTGGCCAAACGGCTGCTGGACCGCAGCAAAAAGCTGACTTCCCGCCTGCGCCAGATCGTCCTGACATCGGCCAAGGTGGTGCTTTATCTGCTGACGGGTATCATCACGGCGGAGGCCCTGGGACTGAACACCTCGTCCCTGACGGCGCTGGTATCGGTGCTGACGCTGGGCGTGACCCTGGCGGCGGAGGACATTCTGGGCAACGTGGCCGGCGGTCTGGTGATCCTGACATCCCATCCCTTCAACATCGGCGATGACATCGAGGTGGCGGACACCGTGGGGACGGTGCGGGAGATCACCCTGAACCATACGAAGATCGAGACGCCGGACGGCCAGTTCGTCATGCAGCCCAACAAGGAGTTGTCCTCCAGCCGCATCATCAACTACACGGCCATGGGCCGGCGGCGGGTGGTGCGGACTGTGACCGCCTCCTACGACGCGCCCACCGAGACGGTGAAGGCCGCCTGTCTGGCGGCGGTGGCGGCCACGCCCGACGTGCTGCCGGAGCCTGCGCCGGTGGTGTATCTGACGGAGTACGGCAGCAGCGCCATCGAGTACAGCGTCCGCTGCTGGACCAGGGCGGAGGACTACTGGAACGCTTTCTTCGCGCTGAACGAGAACCTGCGCGATGCCTTTGCCGCGGCGGGGGTGGAAATGACCTACGACCACCTGAACGTCCATCTGGTGGAGAGGTGAGCGCCGTTGCCCCCTGCCCCCTTGGCATAGAAAAACACCCCATTTCTTAGTACAGGTATTTTACCATGCTTGTCTAACAAATGGGGTGCTGTTCATTTTTTTGGCACGCATCAATACAGATGCAGCTCCGACAGGTAGTGGTCCATGCGGGACAGCCGCTGCTGGGGAAAGACACCCAGCTGGCGGCTGATCTCGAAGGCGATGGCCTCCACCAGAAAGTTCACACCCAGATAGGAGTTGACAGCGGTGGGACTGGTAAAATCCGCCAGCAGCACGATGTCCGCCCCCACGGCCAGGGGCGCGGTGAGCTTGTCGGTGATAACGATCAGACGGCAGTGGGCGTCCCGGGCGATCTGGGCCAGCACGCAGGACATGCGGGAGTAGCGCTCCGCGCCGAAAACCACCACACAGTCCTGAGAGCCGTAGTCAATGAGGCCCTCCACGCAGCGGGTGTCCGCATCGCAATAGTAGGTGACGCGGTTGATGTACTGGGACAGCAGCACCCCCATATAACGGGCGGAGCCGGAAAAGCCGCGGAAGCCGGAGATGAAGATGTGCTCGCTCTGCAAAAGAAGCTGGGCGGCCCGCTCAAATTTCTCCGGCCGGTTCTTCCGGTACGTCTCCTGCAGCGTCTCCATGGCCAGCTGCAGGCACTGGAACGGGCTGCAGTTCTGATACTGCTCCAGCTTGCCCTCCACCTGCTGCCGTGGGATGACGTAGCGGCCGCTCTCCATGACCTGAGCCAGCTCCGCCCGCTGGCTCTCCTGTAATTCGCGGAAGCCGCGGTAGCCCAGGGTGCGGCACAGCCGGATGATGGACGTGTCGCTGACGCCCAGCTCCTGGGCGATGTCTCGGGCGGTCATGAAGTACAGCGACTCACTGTGGTCGAGAAAGTAGTCGGCGATGCGCTTTTCCGTGCGGGTGAGATCGGCGCTCTGAATGCGCTGCTGCAAGCTGGTGTCCATAGGGCAAAACTCCTTCTGTCACAAAGTCTGCGGCAATTGTTGTTGCCGCAACAACATTATACTGTATATTTTGTAGAAAATGCAACAGCGGCGGTGTAAATTGTTGAAAACCTATTGACTTTCTATCTTATATGAATAAGATGTGAACAAACCTGCCGGAGACCACAGTCCTCCACCGCTTTCGGCGGGAATCACCAAAAAAAGGAGAAGATGAGAAATGGAAAATCAAAAGAAGATGCAGTTCTATGGCGGCACCTTCGGCGCGTGCCTGCCGCTGTTGGTGTTCATGGCACTGATGATCACCATTGCAGCCCTGCAGAAGGTCTCTCTGGTCCTGTTCTGCATGGCGGGCTTCGCCGGTCTGTGCACAGCCTTCCTGCTGGCCAAGGACAAGAAGGAATTTGAGAAGGCGGTGGTCGCGGGCCTGAAGAACGATACCCTGTGCGTCATTATCTTCGCGTTCCTGCTGGCCGGCGTCCTCTCCCAGGAGCTGCGCCAGAGCGGTCTGATCCAGGGCCTGACCTGGCTGGTGACGGAGCTGGGTCTCAGCGCCGGCTTCCTGCCGCTGGTGGGCTTCATCATCTGCGCACTGATCTCCACGGCCTGCGGTACCTCCAACGGCGCCATTGTGGCCGTTCTGCCGGTGCTGCTGCCCGTGGCCACCACCGTGGGCGCCAATCCTGCCGTTGTGGTGGGCGCTATCGTCAGCGGTGCCATCTTCGGTGACAACCTGGCCCCCATTTCCGATACCACCATCGCCTCTGCCCTGACCCAGGGCGCTGAGGTCCGCGACGTGGTCCGCACCCGTCTGCCCTACTCCCTGATCGCCGGCGTGGTTTCCGCCGTCCTGTTTGTCATCATCGGCTTCCGCACCTCCGAGGCCGTGACCCTGCCGGAGCTGGTGGACGCCTCCTACGCCAAGACCCTGATCATGCTGGTGATCCCCGTCATCATGATCATCCTGATGCTCAAGGGCTGGAACCTCATCGGCACTCTGATCGTCTGCGACCTGGTGGGCTTCGTGCTGTGCCTGGTGTTTGGCTTCATCGAGCCCGCCAAGATGGTGGATGCCGCCGGTCCCATCGGCGCCGGCCTCACCGGCATGCTGAACGTCATCTGCTTCAGCTTCTTCATGTTCGCCCTGCTGGAGATGCTCACCCGCAGCGGTGTGTTTGACATCATGCTGGGCAAGCTGCATAACGCCAGCAAGACCCCGCGTCAGGCGGAGCTGGTCACCATCCTGATCTGCTTCGTGGGCAGCGTGGCTATCGGCGCGGCTTCCATCACCATCCTGTTCGTGGGCCCGCTGGTCCGCAAGCTGCTGGAGACTCACAACATCGAGCGTACCCGCGGCTCCAACCTGATGGACGGCATCAGCACCGGCTTCGCCGGTCTGGTCCCCTACAACCCCGTGTGCCTGAACGCGGTGAGTCTGGCCATCGCCAGCGGTGTGGTGGGTGAGTCCTTCTCCTTCCTGGACTTCATCCCCTACAACTTCCAGAGCATCATGCTGATCGTCCTGTTCACCCTCAGCGCCATCACCGGCGTGGGCCGCCGCTTCGACAAGCCCCAGGCTGCCAAGTAAACAAATCATTTACAGATAGAATGGAAAAAGGAGATCCCTATGGAAAACTATGAGCATGGTCTGCTGTTTGACCCCGCCCTGTCTGCGGAGATCAAGGAGCGCTTCTGCTATGTGGATGCCGACCCCGAGTTCGGCAAGCGTCTGTTCTTTGAGAACTCCGGCGGCTCCCTGCGCCTGAAGGCGTCTGTGGAGGAGCAGGCCAAGTACCAGGCCTTCCCCGATTGCCCGGAACGCGTACACGCCCGCTCCAAGGAGCTCAAGCGTATCCAGCTGCGGGGCATCGACGATGTGATGCACGTGGTGTTCGGCGCCTCCGGCGGCGCGCTGCTGACGGAGATGACCGCCTCCCAGTGCATGTTCCAGATGGTGGGTGCCATTCTGGAGAACTGCCCGGGTACCAACGCCGTCACCTCCGTGCTGGAGCATCCCTCCGCCTTCGACGCCGTGAAGTACTACTGCGAAAAGACTGGCAAGGAGTTCCGCGTGGCTCAGGCCAATCCCAAGACCGGCGGCATCGACCCCGAGGAGATCCGCCGCGTGGTGGACAAGGACACCTGCCTGCTGAGCGTCATGTACGCCTCCAACATCACCGGTACCATCATGGACATGGAGGGCATCGTCCGCGCCGCCCGTGAGATCAACCCCGACATCTACATCGTCACCGATGCGGTGCAGCACGCGCCCCACGCCCCCATGGACGTGGACAAGCTGGGCTTCGACGGCGTGAACTTTGCGCCCTACAAGTTCTTCGGCACCCGCGGCATGGGCTACGGCTACGTGTCCGACCGTGTGGCCAAGCTGCCCCACCGCAAGGTGCTGCAGCGTCCCGAGGAGATCTGGGAGCTGGGTTCTCCCACCCCCGGCAACTTCGCGGCCATGAGCGCCGTGGTGGACTATGTTTGCTGGCTGGGCGGCCACTTCACCAAGGAGACCGATCGCCGCAAGCTGTTCCTGGTGGGTATGGAGCACATCCATCTGCAGGAGCGGGCTCTGCTGTACACCATGCTGGAGGGCACGGACAAGGCCGCCGGCCTGCGCCACATCCCGGGCGTCCACGTCTATGTGGATACCGAGGATCTGACGCACCGTGACCTGATCGTGGCCATGGGTATCGACGGCGTGGATATGACCAAGTGTGTGGAGGAGTATCAGAAGCGCGGCGTCACCGTGTTCGAGCGTGTGAACAGCAGCGTGTACTCCAAGCGCATCGTGGAGGGTGTGGGCCTCACCGGCGCCATCCGTGTTTCCCCGATGCACTGCCACACGGTGGAGGATATTGAGGAGTATCTGCGCGTCACCAAGGAGCTGGCGGAGGAGTTCGCCAAGTAAAAGGCTCTGTCTGAAAAAGACCGCCGGATGGGAGGTTTTCCTCCTGTCCGGCGTTCTTTGTGTTACGAAACCTCGGTGGAGTGGGCGGCCCTGCAGCGCTCTCACCGGCGTTACCTGGGAGACCACTCCCGATGGCCGCGAGGGCTTCGACACCCTGTTCCTGCGCCATGGCTTCAACGTCTGCGTGTCCGACGCCGTGGAGCGCGGCCGCGCCTCCTGGGCTCAGTTCCCGGAGATCAATCCGGTCCCTCCCTGCTTCAACAGTTACGCCGAGCGCTGGACCACCTACCGTCTGGGCCCCAAGTACCCGGAGAGCTATGAGGGCACCCGGTTTGACGCCGATAAGTACGATGCTTTCATCAAGTCAGGGCACGATGCGTAAACTGCACGAGCGTATTCTGGAACTGGGCGGCGACAGCACGTGGATGCATCTTCCCGAGATGGGCATTCGCGGCAACACCCACGCCATGATGCAGGACGACAACAGCCGCCAGATTGCCGATCTGGTCTGCGACTGGCTGGTGAAGAAGGTCCCCTGCGGTAGCAAATAAGCTAATTTCTCTCCTCTTTTGGTACTTTTGGGCGAAGGACCGGCGCAGCTGCAGCGCCGGTCCTTTGCCCGTTTGCGTCGGTCCGATACCCTCTCCGCCGATGATGGCGGGAGCGCTCCGGCCGTCCCTTGTGATCTTGTGTCAAACGCCGTCATAGCTGCTCCACGGGCAGCGTCACTGTAAAGGTGGAGCCCTTTCCCGGGCGGGAGAACACCGCGATCTGTCCGCCGCACAGCTTTACCACCCGCTGCACGATGGACAGACCCAGGCCGTTGCCGTGGTCACCGGAGGAGGGGGCGGCACAGTAGAATTTCTCGAAAATGTGGCGCTGGGTCTCCTCATCCATACCCACGCCGGTGTCGGAAATGGACACGTGGACCGCGTCCTCGCCCTGCCGCAGCACCACGGTGATCTGGCCGCCGTCGGGGGTAAAGCGGATGGCGTTGGACAGGAGGTTGGACCAGATGTGCTCCACCAGCTCCTCACTGCCGTAATATTCCACGGGATCCAGATCGCCCTCCACCGTCAGCCCTTTTTTCAGCCAGTCCCGCTCCTGCTGCCGGACGCAGCGGCGCAGCTGCTCGTCCAGACTGTACCGCGTCTTGCCGGAGATGATCTCCGTGTTTTCGTACTGGGCAAGCTCCAGAATATGGGTGCTCATGGCCGCCAGACGCTGGGACTGCTGTACCACGGTGTCCGTATAGGCCCGCCGCTGCTGGGGCGTCAGGTCGTCGTTCTGCAGGAGCTTGGCGAAGCCGCGGATGGAGATCAGCGGCGTCTTGAATTCGTGGGAAAAGGTGTTCACAAAGTCCATCCGCAGCAGCGCCACGCTGGACAGCTCCTCCGCCATCTTGTTGAAGCTGCGGATGTACTCCGCCACCTCGCCCCGTGCGCCCCGCATCACCACACGCACTGAGTAATCTCCGGCGGCCACGGCCTGCGTGGCCTGCATCAGCCGGGACAGCGGCGCCAGATACCCGCGGAAGATGAACACGGCCAGCACCACGCCCAGTACGGCGCTGATGGTCAGAATCAGGATGGGCCACAGCAGCGTATAGCCCGTGAGCTCCAGACGTACCAGCCGCTGTGCCAGCGCGGCAATGCCCAGCGCCAGCACCACGTATACCACCACCAGTCCCAGCACCAGCAGGAACATAGTGCCCAGCAGCCGTACCGGCGGGTTCTCCTTTTTCACCTTAGCTCTGCGCATCTTCATCCTCCCGCAGCATGCCCATGTAGCCGAAGCCGCGGATGGTCCGCAGCTCAAAATCCCCGTTGTCCCGGAATTTCTCCCGCAGGCGGGAGATGTAGACCTCCACGGTGTGCTCGTCCACCTCGCTGTCCAGATCCCAGATGTCGTCGATGAGCTGCCGCTTGGTGAACAGTGTGCGGGGGTAGGACAACAGCTTGTATAAAAGCAGGAACTCCTTGGCGGTGAGCTGCTGGGCGCCCTGAGGCGAAACGACCTGCAGGGAGCCGCGGTCCAGAACGGTGGCTCCCACCGTCAGCCGGCGGTCCGCGCGGCTGCAATACCGCCGCAGCAGCGCCTCGATGCGCCAGAGCATCTCCTCCTCGTCCACGGGCTTTATCATGTAGTCATCGGTGCCCGCCCGAAAGCCGCGGCGCTTGTCCTCCTGCGTCACCCGGGCCGTCACCATCAGCACCGGCAGGTCACAGTTTCCCTCCCGCAGCGTCTGTGTGAAGGTGATGCCGTCCATCCGCGGCATGGTGATGTCCACCACCGCCAGATCGCACTGGTAGTGCTCCATCACCTCCAGCGCCTCCACACCGTCCCGGGCGGGGCAGGGCTCATATCCCGCCCGCCGCAGCACCTCGCACATCAGAAAGCGGGCGCTGTCGTCGTCCTCAACTACCAGAATACGGAACATGACCATCCCTCCAGCGTTTTTTCTGAATTTTATCACATCCGCTCTCGAAAATCGAGGCTTTTTTGAGCTTGTGTTGAGGTTTCTCCGGTATACTGCCCCTACAATCGGAGAAAATAGGAGGACGATCCCCATGCACAGACCTGTCTGCATCACCTACGACAGCACCTGCGACCTGACGCCCCAGCTGCTGGAGCGTTTCCGGATCCGCACGGTGCCCCTGACCATTCAGAGCGGGGAGCGGGTGTTTCCCGACGACGGGCGCTACACCTCGGCAGACCTGTACGCAGACTATCGCAGCCGCGGCACCCTGCCCAAGACGGCGGCGGTGAGTCCGGAGGAGTTCAAGTCATTTTTCGCCCCCATTCTGGCGGAGGGCTATGACATCGTACACATCGACATCAGCGCGGAGCTGTCCTGCACCTGCCAGAACGCGGTGCTGGCGGCGCAGGAGCTGACGGAGCGGGGAGAGATCCACGTGGTGGACAGCCGCCAGCTGTCCACCGGCGGCGGTCTGCTGGCCCTCCAGGGGGCCAAGCTGCGGGATAGCGGCATGGCGGCGGCGGATATCGCGGCAGAGCTGCGCCGTCTGGCCCCTCACAGCGACACCAGCTTCGTGCTGGACACGCTGGAGTACATGTGGAAGGGCGGTCGGTGCAGCGGCGTGGCGGCGCTGGGCGCCAACCTGCTGAAGCTGAAGCCCTGTCTGGAGATGCGGGAGGGCAAGCTGGTGGTGTGCAAAAAGTACCGCGGCTCCATGGACAAGGTGTATCGCCAGTACATCGCGGAGCGGCTGGCGGGGAAGGCGGTGGTAGCCGACCACGCCTTCATCACCCACTCCGGCGAGGTGCCGGAGGAGACGCTGTCGCAGCTGACGGCGCTGGTGCGGGAGCTGGCCCCCTTCGAGGAGGTATTCGTCACTCAGGCGGGCTGCACGGTTTCCTCCCACTGCGGCCCGGGCACGCTGGGCGTGCTGTTCCTGCGGAAGGCGTGACAAAACCGGAAATAGGGTCCAGGCGGCGCCGGCTCATGCCGGCGCCGTCTGGGTTTGCGTTATGGGAGAAGAAGGAGAGAAAACTTTCCACCGATCCTGCGACCCCTCTCTGAACAAAGTGTGAACAATAGCCTTGCCCCCTTGCGGACACCCTGAAATCTGCATTATATTGAGGGAGGTGAGCTGAAAACAGAAACGGAGGAGACCGTGATGAACATACTGCTGACGCTTGATGAAAACTATCTGCTGCCCTGTAAGGTCATGCTGGATTCCTTTTTTGCCAGCAACCCCGCGGAGACGGACGTCACCGTGTACCTGCTCCACAGCGCCATCCCTGCGGAGAAGCTGGAGGAGCTGGCGTCGTTCTGCGCTGCCTTCGGCGCGGCACTGAAGCCCATCGCCGTGGACGCGGCGCTCTTTGAAAGCGCCCCCACCAGCAAGCGCTACCCTAAGGAGATGTACTACCGGCTGCTCTCTCCGCTGATCCTGCCCCGGGAGGTGGAGCGGGTGCTGTACCTCGATCCGGATATGCTCATTATCAACCCGCTGCGGCCTCTGTGGGAGATGGATCTGTACGGCAAAGCCTTTGCAGCGGCGTCCCACACGGGGCTCACCGAGATGGCCAACGGCATCAATCAGATGCGGCTGGACACGGAGCACGAGTATTTCAACTCCGGCGTCATGCTCATCGACCTGACTGCCGCCCGCAAGCTGGTGACGGCGGAGGATGTCTTTGCCTGCGTCAGCGAGCACGAAAAGGAGCTGATCCTGCCGGATCAGGACGTATTCAACATCCTCTACGGCAAGGAGACCCGGCCGGTGGAGGACGTCCTCTGGAACTACGATGTGCGGAACTACTCCAAGTATCTCATCCGCAGCACCGGCAAGCACGACCTGAGCTGGGTCATGCGGAACACGGCGGTCCTGCACTTCTGCGGCAGGAACAAGCCGTGGCACGAGGACTATAAAAACCCCTTCGGGATGCTGTACCTGCACTACATGAATCTGACCCTGCGAAAGCGGTACGCATAAAGGGTAAGGCGCCGCCGGAAGCATAATTGCCGCGGTGGAGCTCCTCCCTGCGGGAGATATCGTCCGCATCCGCCGGCCTTTGCCGGGCAAATAAAAACCACCGCCCGATAGACGGGTGTCCGTAAAACAGTTAATCCTCCGTATGGCTT
>ERZ1673734.1093-NODE-1093-length-18738-cov-46.269710_pt1 | contig 18738 bp, 6 predicted proteins | sample MGYA00580199_ERZ1673734 | MGnify/ENA primary metagenome ERZ1673734 (study PRJEB41218, sample SAMN15661742) | gut metagenome | host: Homo sapiens | place: Canada: London | collected 2015-08-20/2019-03-30 | study: EMG produced TPA metagenomics assembly of...
TTTGTTTAAAGCGCTTGTCAGTTTCGCGACCCTATTAACACTCGGTTAATCATGTGTCGCCAAGGTGTTGCCTATTCATAAAGATCAAGGCTGGGCGTATGCACCGTTTGTTTATTTTTCTGTTTCTACTGCTGACGGGCTTCAGCCAGGCGCAAGCCAGTAATGATCCTTTTGCCCAGAAAGTCGACTTTTTGCCGGTGGCCAAGGCATTCGCCTTCAGCAGCGAAGCGTTGCCATCGGGCGAAACCCGGCTGAGCTGGCAGATTGCCAACAACTACTATTTGTACCAAAAGCGCTTCAAGTTCGACGGTCTGGACGCTGCGCACACCCCCGTGCTGCCCCAGAGTGAGGAGCACAATGACGAGTTTTTTGGTGCCAGCCAGGTCTATCGCAATCAGGTCGACGTGCTGATCCCGGCGGGTGCCAGCGGCCAGGTCAAAGTGAGCTGGCAAGGCTGCGCCGATGCCGGTCTGTGCTACCCGCCGCAAAGCCAGGTGGTGGATCTGGGCGGCGCACAACCTGTCGCCGCTCAAGGCCAGGCCCAGGACCAGTCACTGGCGGCCAGCTTGCAGCAGCGTTCGTTGGGCTGGAGCTTGTTGCTGTTCTTCGGCCTGGGCCTGTTGCTGGCCTTTACCCCGTGCTCATTGCCCATGCTGCCGATTCTGGCCGGGCTGGTGGTGGGCAGCGGTGCCAGCGCCGGGCGCGGTTTTGCCGTCGCCAGCAGTTACGTAGTGAGCATGGCGCTGGTGTACGCAGGCCTGGGCGTCTTGGCCGCCCTGCTGGGCGCCAACTTGCAGGCCCTGCTGCAACAACCCTGGTTGCTCGCAAGCTTTGCCGCCCTGTTTGTGGTGCTGGCGCTGCCGATGTTTGGCTTTTTTGAATTGCAGTTACCCGCCGCCTTGCGCGATCGCCTCGAAAACGCCGGCCGTGGTCGTAAAGGCGGCAGCCTGCTGGGTGCGGGCATCCTCGGCGCCTTGTCGGGTTTGCTGGTGGGCCCGTGCATGACCGCCCCGCTGGCAGGCGCCCTGCTGTACATCGCGCAGAGCGGCAATGCGGTTGAAGGTGGCCTGGTGCTGTTTGTGATGGGTGTCGGGATCGGCATGCCGCTGCTGTTGCTGGTGACGGTGGGCAGCCGCTTTTTGCCCAAGCCGGGCGCCTGGATGGATCTGACCAAAGGGCTGTTTGGCTTCCTGTTCCTCGCTACGGCCCTGCTGTTGCTGCGCCCGGTGGTCAGTGAAACCCTGTGGCTGGGGTTGTGGGGCGTGTTGCTGATTATTTTTGCCAGCAGCCTGTGGCAACAAGCGCAACACTTCGCCCGCGCCAAGCCGCTGTTTAACCCCTTGAGCCTGCTGGCCGGGATTTGGGGTGGTTTGATGCTGATAGGGGCCGCCGGTGGCGGCACCGACCTGGGGCAACCGTTGCAGGTGTACACCGCTAAAACCGTGATCGGCACTACGGTCAGCAATGACCACGGCGACTTCATTACTCTCAACGATCCGGCCAGCCTCGACCGTGAACTGGCCAGCGCCAAGGCCGAGGGGCAATGGGTGTTGCTCGACTACTACGCCGACTGGTGCGTGTCGTGCAAAGTCATGGAAAAACAGGTGTTCGCCAAACCTGAGGTGCAATCGGCTTTGCAGGGCGTGCGACTGTTGCGTCTTGATGTGACCGCCGATAATGTCGCCAGCCGCGAATTGCTCAGCCGTTACCAGGTACCCGGCCCGCCCAGTTTTGTCTGGATAGGTCCCAATGGGGTTGAGCGTCGTGGGCAGCGGATCACCGGCGAAGTCAACGCCGAGACTTTTTTGAAAAACTGGAATGCCACTCGGGAAACCCCATAAATGCTCACCCTGACCATCGGTTCGTTTGCCTTGGCAATTAACCACCTGCTGCTGATCCTGGCCCTCGCCCTGGCGACACTGGTCGGTTGGCGGGTGGCCAAACGTGGCGGCGAGAACCCTGAGTCAGTGTTGTTTGCCCTGTTTTTGCTGGGCTTGCTCGTGGCGCGTATCGGTTTTGTGCTCGCCTTCTGGCCGCACTTCCAGAACAGCCCGTTGAAAATGCTCGATTTGCGTGACGGCGGGTTTATGGTCTGGCCCGGCCTGGTGGCCGTGGTGGCGGGTGCGGTGCTCTGGGGTTGGCGCCGTGCGGGCTTGCGCCGCCCATTGGCCTGGGGGTTGAGTACTGGCCTGACCTTCTGGATTTTGGCCAGCCTGTCTTCCAGCCTCTATGAGCAGGGTTCGCGCCTGCCTGAACTCACCTTGCGCACAGCCAATGGCGAATCGGTGCAACTGAGCAGTTACCAGGGCGGCCCGCTGGTCATCAACTTGTGGGCCACGTGGTGCCCGCCGTGCCGCCGGGAAATGCCGGTGCTGCAGAACGCGCAAAAACAGCATCAAGATGTGACGTTTTTATTCGTCAATCAGGGCGAAAGCATGCAGAGCGTCAGTACGTTCCTCGAAACCCAGGGTCTGAGCCTGAGCAACATCTTGTTCGACAGCAGCGGGCAACTGGCCCAGAAAGTCGGCTCCATGGCGCTGCCGACTACGCTCTTCTACAGCGCTGACGGGCGTTTGCTGCGCAGCCACCTGGGCGAACTGTCCGATGCCAGCCTGGCGCAGGCCATGCAAGGCTTTACCAAAGAACATTCAAAGTCGGCCCAACAGGTCGACCCTGCAAGGAATACGCAAACATGCTTAACCGCAAACTGTTAACCCTTAGCCTGACCTCTCTGTTTAGCGCTGCCCTGCTGCAGTCGCCTGTGCTGCAAGCTGAAGAACTGCCTCCAGCCATCAAGAAAATCGAAGCCAAGGGCGCGAAAATCGTCGGCAGCTTTGATGCCCCAAGCGGCTTGAAAGGCTATGCCGCGCAGTACCAGAACCGTGGCATGGCCTTGTACCTGACCGCCGACGGCAATGTGCTGGTCGGTAACCTGTATGACGCCGACGGCAAAGACCTGAGCCTGGCGCCGCTGCAAAAGCTGGTGTATGCGCCGATGGCCAAAGAGGTCTGGGCCAACATGGAGAAGAGCAACTGGATCCAGGACGGTAAAAAGGATGCGCCGCGCACCGTTTACCTGTTCAGCGACCCGAACTGCCCGTACTGCAACATGTTCTGGGAACAGGCCCGCCCGTGGGTTGACTCCGGCAAAGTGCAATTGCGCCACATCATGGTGGGCATTATCCGCGAAGACAGCCCGGGCAAGTCTGCCGCCCTGCTGTCCGCCAAAGACCCGCAGCAAGCCCTGCTGGCTCACGAAAAAGCCGGCAAGGCCAGCACCCTCAAGGCCTTGAGCAAAATCCCGGCGGACGTACAGGCCAAGCTCGATGCCAACGCCCAGCTCATGAACGACCTGGAACTGTCAGCGACCCCGGCGATTTTCTACCTGGACGACCAAGGCAACCTGCAACAACAGCAAGGTGCGCCGTCGCCAGACAAGCTGGTGCAGATTTTGGGGCCCAAGTAACTATCGCAGCCTCGTACCTCGACAGCGACTACGGGGTTAATGGCGTCAAACACCACCAACGTGGTCGGATGTCGTCGAACGAGTGGTACAACGGCGCCAGCTCGGCGCCGTTATTGTCATCAAAGCCGCCAATCAGCAATGCAATCGTTGGCTCATCATCGATTGCGCCAATCGAACTTCCGCACGTTGGGCAAAAGGCCCTGCTGGAGTAATCCGAGGTTCTGAAGACCGAAGGAGCACCCCCGGCCCCTACCCACTTGACCCGTTCTTGCGCAAACTCAACCCACACGACGGTCGGTGAGCCTGTATGCCGCTGGCAGGTTTTGCATGAGCAGGTATGAGCGTTTTCTGCAGGGCCCAAGGCTTCATAACGGATCGAGCCACAAACGCATCCGCCACTGTAATGAGTGTGTTCCATGCACAATTCCATTGGCTTGCTGTCGAGATGCCAAGCGTAGCGAGAAGCGAACAACTTGCAACGTGCAGTTCACCCTGGAGCTGCCGCAGGCTGCGATCTGTTGATGGTTAAGATCAACAGATCGCGAGGCAAGCTCAGCTCCTACAGGGGGGGTTGTTACAGCCCTTCGAGTTCGGCCATCAGGTCGCTCAGGCGGTCGACTTTTTCCTCGTTGATTTCGCTGCTTTCCAGCCCTTCGATGTACACCGCCAACTCGGCCACGCAACTGCATTCAAACATCGCCCGTAACGGCACGTTGCGTTGCAGTACTTTCTGTACCCGCGAGGCGATTTGTGTCGCCAGCAAGGAGTGGCCGCCCAGCTCGAAGAAGTTGTCGTTGACCCCTACCCGCTCGACGCCCAGGACTTCACGCCAGATGCCTGCCAAGGTGTGTTCCAGTTCTGTGCGTGGCGCCAGGTAGTCCTCACGCTGCAACTGGCCGATGTCTACAGCAGGCAGTGCCTTGCGGTCGAGTTTGCCGTTGGCGTTGAGGGGCAGTCGCTCCAGCCACAGCCAATGCAGCGGCACCATGTAGTCCGGCAGTTCAGCGCGCAGGCGCTGTTTGACCCGGTCCAGCCGCTCGCTCAGGCCGAGGGCCGTTTGCGCGGCCACCAGATAGCCGACCAGGTATTTGCCATTGGGCCCTTCCTGTACGCTGACCGCCGCATCACGCAGTTCTGGTTGCTCGTGCAGGCGCGCTTCGATTTCCCCCAGTTCGATCCGATAACCGCGAATTTTCACTTGATGGTCGATGCGCCCGACGTACTCCAGCACCCCGTCGCTGCGCCGCCGCGCCAGGTCGCCGGTGCGGTACAAACGCTCACCCGGTGCGCCGAACGGGTTCGGCACAAAGGCCAGCGCGGTGCGCAGCGGGTCGCTGACATAACCCCGGCCCACGCCGGTGCCTGCCACGCACAACTCACCCACCGCGCCGAGTGCGACCAGTTGCAGCGCGTCGTCGAGCAGGTACAGACGGTTGTTGTCGGTCGGCGTGCCAATCGGCAAGTAGCTGCCTTGAGTCGCCCCATGATCAACGCGGAAGAACGCCACGTCATCCGAACATTCGGCCGGGCCATAAGCATTGACCAGGCCAATCTCGGGGTAACGCAACAGCCATTGCTGCGCCAGTTCTGGCGGCATGGCCTCGCCGGTGGGCAGCATCCAGCGCAAGCCGTTCAGTTCAACAGGGGCCTCGGCCAGCATGCCTTGAATCAGCGACGGCACGCTTTCCAGCACGCTGATGCCTTGGGCATTGACCTGCGCCAGCAAGGCTTGCGGGTCGTGGGCGATGGTGTTCGGAACGATCTCGACCCGCGCACCGAACAAGGGGGCTGCGAGGAACTGCCACACCGAAATATCGAAGCTTTGCGAGGCAGTCTGCGCGATCACATCATCCTCGCTCAGTTGCAGGTACGGCACTTTGCTCAACTGGTTGTTGAGCATGCCGCGTTGCTCGACCATCACGCCTTTGGGCAACCCGGTGGAACCCGAGGTGTAGATGACGTAGGCGAGGTTGTCCGGGCCGCTGTAGACCTGCGGGTTGTGATCCGCCCACGTCCCGGCTTGCACGTCTTCCCATACCAGTAACCGTGGACGCACGGCGCAACCTGACTCATCGAGCAAGGCTTGCGCCTGCTCGCGACAGGCCTGGGTGCAGACCAGCATAGGCGTGCGGCTCAATTCCAAAATGCGGCTCAGACGCGGCCCTGGCAGCGCCGGATCCAGCGGCAAATAGCCCGCACCGGCCTTGAAGCTGCCGATGATCATGCCCAGCAAGTCCAGCCCGCGCTCCGCCAGCAGCGCCACCGGTTGATCCATACGCACACCGCCAGCGATCAAGGCGTGGCCCAAGCGGTTACTGCGCTGGTTCAGTTCGTGGTAACTCCACTGCTGCTCCAGGCAACCGGCCGCGATGCGCTGCGGATGCGCTGCCACTTGGGCTTCGAACAGTTCGACATAGCTGTGCTGCAACGGGTACTCGCGCTGGCTTTGGTTGCAGCCTTCTATAAGGAACTGCTGCTCGGCCTCGCCCAGCAAAGGCAAGTCGGCCATGTCGCCATTGACGCCGTCCATCAAGGCCAGCAACAAGCGCTTGAACTCACTGAGCAGGCGCTCAACGCTGCTGCGCTCAAAAAAGCGCTGGTCGTAAGACAGGTGCAAGCCCAGGTCATCGCCGGGATAACACACGGCGGTGAGCGGGAAGTTGGTATGGGTACGACCTGAGTCCGAGGTGGCATTCAGGCTCTGGGCCCGGTCCAGCACCGACATATCGACCGGCGCGTTCTCGAACACAAACAGGCTGTCGAACAACGGCTGGCCTTTGGGCAGCTCGCTGCGCTCCTGAATCGTCACCAGCGGCAAGTATTCATACTCGCGCAGCTCCATATTGTGTTCGAGCAAGGCGCTCAACCATTGCCGAACGCTCAGCACCTGACCGTCTTCGGGCATCTGCACACGCAGGGCCACACTGTTGATAAACAGCCCGACTGTCTGCTGCATTTGCGGCAGTTGCACCGGGCGCCCGGCCACGGTAACGCCAAACACCACGTCGCGCTCACCGCTTAAGCGTCGCAGCACCAACGCCCATGCCGCTTGGGCAAAGGTGTTGATGGTCAATTGGTGCTGCTGCGCCAGTTCACGCAACCGCACGCCATCTTTGACCTCAAGCCGGGTGTAGCAGTCGCCCACCAGCATGCCGCCGCTAGCGCCCGCATGCTCGCGCAGCAAAGGCCGGTCGGTGGGGATGTAAGTGGTCCGTTCAAAGCCTTGCAGGTTGCGCTGCCACCAGGCGTTGGCCTGCTGCAGGTCTTGCTGTTGCAGCCAGCCGATGTACTCGCGATAGCGCGGTGGCGTGGCCAGTTGCGGGGCGCGACCTTCGCCCAGCGCGCTGTAGATTTCAAAAAAGTCGCTCATCAACAGCGAACGGCACCAGGCATCAATGAGGATGTGGTGATTGCTCATCATGAACCAGTAACGCGCCTCACCCACACGGATCAGGCGCAGGTGGAACGGCGCCTGATTGAGCAGATCAAAACCGGCTTCGCGCTCGCGCTTGAGCAGCGCCTGCAGACGCTCTTCATGGCTGTCTTGCGGCTCGCGGCTCCAGTCGAGGTAATCAACTTCAGTGTTGCCGGGACGATGGATGATTTGCAGCATGCCTTCGCCCGCGTTCCAGCAGAACGACGCACGCAAGGCCTCATGCCGCGCCACCACTGACTGCCAGGCCTGGGCGAAACGTTGCGGGTCGAGGGCGCTGTCAATCCGGTAGCGGTCCTGCATGTAGTACAGCCCGGTGCCCGGTTCGAGCAAGGTGTGCAGCAACATGCCCTCTTGCATCGGGGTCATGGGGTACACGTCTTCAATCAGGCCTGCCGCCACCGGCAAGCTGTCGAGTTGTGCCTGGGTGAGTTTGGCCAGCGGGAAGTCCGATGGCGTCAAGCCGCCCGCATCGCTGCTCAGGCAGTGGGCAATCAGGCTTTCAAGCTCCGCGAGGTAATCCTGGGCCAGCGCTTCAATGGCTTGGGGCTGATAGCGCTCGGCGCTGAAGGTCCAACGCAAAACCAACTCGCCGCCATACACCTGGCTGTCGATGCTCAACTCGTTGGGCAACGGCGCCTGCGGGTCGTGGGCGATGCCGGTCGGCTCGTCCAGCGGGCGGAACAGCGCATCGCTGGCAAAGCTCTGGTCAAACTGGCCAAGGTAGTTAAAGGTGATCGGTGCCTCGGGCAACGCGGCCAGGGCTTGCCCCGTGACCGGGTCGCTCAGGTAGCGCAACACGCCGTAACCCAGGCCCTTGTGCGGGACGTGTCGCAGTTGCTCTTTGATGGCCTTGATCGAAGCGCCCTGCCCCAGGTGGCTGCTCGGCGTCAGGCGCAGCGGATAAGCGCTGGTGAACCAGCCCACGGTGCGGCTCAAGTCGATGTCATCGAACAGGGTTTCGCGGCCGTGACCTTCAAGTTGCACCAGGGTCGACGGTTGGCCGGTCCAGCGACAGATCACCCGCGCCAGCGCGGTCAGCAGCACATCGTTGATCTGTGTGCGATAGGCGCTGGGCACCTGTTGCAGCAGTTGCCGGGTGCGTGCCTCGTCCAGCCGCACACTGAGCGTTTGCCCGTGCAGATGTTGCCGCCCGCCATGGCGGTTAACGCCCGGCAGCTCCACCGCTGGCCCCTTGAGGTGCTCTTGCCACAGGCCCAGCTCTTCACGCAGCGAATCACTGCTGGCATAAGCGTGCAAACGATTGGCCCACGCCCTGAATGCGCTGGTTTTCGCGGGCAGTGGCTGCTGGCGATACAGCGCCTGTAAGTCTTCCAGCAAGACCCGCCAGGACACCCCGTCGACCGCCAAATGGTGGACCGCCAGCAACAGGCGTTGCTCCCCGTGCGGGCCATCGACCAGTAGTGCGCGCAGCAGCGGCCCTGCTTGCAGATCGAGGCTGCGTTGCGCGTCGTTAAACAGCCCGGCGCAGTCTTGCAGGTCCGCCACGCTGGCTTGCCACAGCAACGGTTGCTGCGCAGCGCCCAGGTACTGCGCCTGCCATTGCCCGTTGCGTTGCTCAAAGCTCAGGCGCAAGGCGTCGTGATGCATCACCAGGGCCAGCAGCGCCCGCTCCAGCAAGGCCGGCTCAAGAGGTTCGGCAGGTTGCAGCAGCACGCACTGGTTCCAGTGCCCGCGTTGCGGCATGTCGGTATCAAAGAACCACTGCTGAATCGGCGTCAGTGCCGATTCGCCAGTGAGTACGCCCTGTTCGGCGGTCAGTTGCTCGCTCTGGGTCGCAACGCTCGCCAGCGCTTGCACGGTTTGATGCTGGAACAGGTCACGGGGGCTGAAGTGAATCCCCAATTGCCGGGCGCGGCTGACCACTTGAATCGACAGGATCGAGTCACCGCCCAGCTCGAAAAAGTTGTCATTGAGACCGACATGCTCAAGGTTCAGCACCTCGCCCCACACCTTGGCCAAACTGGCTTGCAGTGCATTGCGCGGGGCCACGTAGAGTTGGCGATTGAGCTCAACATCGGGCGCTGGCAAGGCGCGGCGGTCGAGTTTGCCGTTGGCGGTCAGCGGCATGCTGTCCAGCAGCATCAGGTGCGCGGGCACCATGTAATCCGGCAGTTGCGCCTTGAGCCGGGCCTTGAGCGCTTCGCGCAACGCACCCGCCTCGGCCTCGGCCTGTTCATCACACACCAACCAGGCCGCCAGTTGCTTGCCACCCGGCATGTCCAACGCCAGCACCACGGCTTCACGTACCGCCGGATGCCCGAGCAAGTGGCTTTCGATCTCGCCCAGTTCGATGCGGAAACCCCGGATTTTGACCTGATGATCGACCCGCCCCAGGTATTCCACCAGACCGTCAGCGCGCTGGCGCACCAAGTCGCCGGTGCGGTACAAGCGCCCGCCATTGCGCGCAAACGGGTCTGCCACAAAGCGTTCGGCCGTCAGCCCGGGACGCTGGTGATACCCCTGCGCCAGCCCAGCGCCGCCGATGTACAGTTCGCCGGTGGCGCCTTGGGGCACCAGCGCCAGATGGCTGTCGAGAATGTAGGCCACCCGCGCACCGATGACCTCACCGATTGGCACAGTGGCGGCACCATCGGCCAGCTGTTCCGGTGCCAGGCTGGCCAGCGGCATGACCACGGTTTCGGTCGGGCCGTAGGCATTGAAAAACACGCTCGGCTGGAAGGCCGAACGGATGCGCTGCAAGTGCTCGCCGGTCAATGCTTCGCCGCCGGTGATGCACATGCGCACCGGCAATGTCTGCCCGCGGCTGGCCAGCCACTGGGCCAATTGGCTGCCGTAGCTGGGGGTGAAGCCCAGAATACTGACCTGTTGCTCACGGATCAGTTGGCAGATTGCTTCGGCGTCCCACTGCCCTTGCGCCCGCAGCACCAGCCGCGCACCACTGAGCAGCGGCACCAGCAAACGCTCGGTGGCAGCGTCGAAGTTAATCGAATAAAAGTGCAGTTCACAGTCATCCGCACGCATGCCAAACCGTTCAATCACCGCCTGACAATGCATGGCGATCTCGCCGTGGGACACCACCACGCCCTTGGGCTGGCCGGTGGAGCCCGAGGTGTAGATCAAATACGCCTGATGCTGTGGCAAATTGATAAACGGCAGTGCGCTGGACGGGTACGCGGCCAGTTGCGGGCCGTCGTCTTCGAGACTCCAGCGCACGACGCTTGAGGGCAATTCACCCAGCGCGGCAAACAGGCTGCGATGGCTCAACAACACGCTGATGCCGCTGTCTTCGATCATGTACTGCAAGCGTTCCAGCGGGTATTCCGGGTCGAGCGGCACGTAGGCGCCGCCCGCCTTGAGGATCGCCAGCAGGCCGACGACCATGTCCAGCGAACGTTCCAGTGCCAGCCCCACCCGCACCTGCGGGCCTACGCCCAGCTCGCGCAGCTTCCAGGCCAGTTGATTGGCGCGGCCTTCAAGTTCGGCGTAGCTCAAGTGCTGCCCGCCGAAGGTCAAGGCGATGGCCGCAGGACGCATTCGGGCTTGCTCCGCAAACAGAACATGCACGCAGTGATCGAGACGCTGCTCACCCGCTACAGGTGCCAGCCCGTCCAGCAAGCGCTGTTGTGCAGCGCCATCCAACAGCGGCAACTCGCTCAGCCGTTGTTGCGGGTCGGCCAGCAGCGCGTGCAGCAGATTGCGCCAGTGCTCGGCCATGCTGGCGATGCGCGGCTCATCAAACAAATCAGTGCTGTAGGTCAGGCAGCAGCCCAAGCGGTGGTCGAGGTCAGTGACTTCCAGGTTGAGGTCGAACTTGGTCGCCCGCGCATCGTTGGGCAAAAACTCCACTGTCATGCCTGCCAGTGTCCGGCTTTGCTGGAACTCCCAGCGCTGCACGTTGCACATCACTTGAAACAGCGGGTTGTAAGCAGCGCTGCGCGGGGGTTGCAGGGCTTCGACCAGATGATCAAACGGCAAGTCCTGATGCGACTGGCCTTCGATGACGGTCTGGCGCACCTGCTCCAGCAGTTCAGCCACGCGCATGTGGCCATCCAGTTCGCAGCGCAGTACCTGGGTGTTAAGAAAAGCCCCGATCAGCCCTTCGCTTTCGGGGCGGATGCGGTTGGCCACCGGCGCGCCGATGCGCAGGTCGGTCTGGCCGCTGTAGCGGTAGAGCAGCAGCGCCAGGGTGGCGGTCATGGTCATGAACAGGGTCAGGCCGTGTTCGGCATTGAACCCTCGCAGTTTTGCGGCCAACTCGTCGCTGAGGTCAAAGCGGTACAACCCGCCCTGATGGCTCTGCACCGCAGGCCGAGGCCGGTCGCCGGGCAGTTCGAGCAGCGGATGCTCGGTGCCGAGTTTGGCGGTCCAGTAATCGAGCTGGCGCTGCCGTTCGCCCGACTCCAGCCACTGGCGTTGCCACACGCTGTAGTCGAGGTATTGCACGGCCAGCGGCAGCAACGGCGAGGCGCGATCATCCACAAACGCTTCGTACAACTCGCCCAGTTCGCGGGCAAAAATATCCATCGCCCAGCCTTCAGTGACGATGTGATGCAAGGTCAGGACAAAGTAGTGCTCGCGGGCGGCGGCCTTGACCATATGGGCGCGCAGCAACGGCCCGCGCTCCAGATCAAACGGCTGATGCGCCTCGCTGTCGGCCAGGGCCTGCAAACGCTGCTCACGGGCGCCGTCATTGAGGGCGCTGAGGTCCAGCCAGCCCAGGCTAAGGCGCGTGTCGCGGTGCACCTGTTGGCAAGGCACGCCATTGACGCTGGGGAACGTGGTGCGCAGGGTTTCGTGGCGCATTAGCAATGCCTGCAATGCCGCCTCGAAACGCTCGACGTCCAGCAAGCCGATCAAACGCGCCATGCCGCCGACGTTGTAGGCCGGGCTGTCGGGCTCCATGTGCCAGAGGAACCACATGCGCTGCTGGGAGTACGACAGCGCCACCGGCTGGCTGCGATCCGCCAACTGAATCGGCCGTTGCGTGTTGCGCTGGCCGCAGGCCTGGATTTGCGCAACCTGCTCGACAAATGCGCCCAGCTCGCTGCTTTCAAACAAGCTGCGCAAAGCCAGTTCAACGTCACAGGCCTGACGCACGCGGGCAACGATTTGTGTAGCCAGCAGCGAGTGCCCGCCCAGGGCGAAGAAGTCGTCATTGAGGCCAATTCGGGCCTGCCCCAGCACTTCGCGCCAGATTGCGGCGATGCGTTGTTGCAGTTCAGTCTGAGGCTCGACGTGCTCGCGCACGTGCCACACCGGCTCCGGCAAGGCCCGGCGATCAAGCTTGCCACTCGGGCTCAGGGGCATGCGTTCAAGGCGCAACAACTGCGCGGGGACCATATAATCCGGCAGTTCGGCGGCCAGTGCGGCTTTAAGTTGCACGCTGTGTTCGGCCTCGGGCAGCGCCCCGTCGAGCGCCGTGTAGTAGCCGATCAGTTGCGGCCCGGCCTGGGTGTCGCGAATCAATACCGCCGCCTGCGCCACCTCAGGCTGGGCCAGCAAGCGCGCTTCGATCTCTTGCGGCTCGACACGAAAGCCGCGCAGTTTGACTTGCTGATCCAGACGCCCGAGGTAGTCGAGGGCGCCATCGCGGTTCCAGCGCACCTGATCACCGGTGCGGTACAGCCGCGCCCCCGGCTCGCCCAGCGGGTCGGCAATAAAGCGCTCAGCCGTCAGCCCCGGACGCTCCAGATAGCCACGCGCCAGGCCAATGCCGCCGATGCACAATTCCCCCGGCACACCCACCGGCAGCGGGTTCAATTCGCTGTCGAGCACCCGGCACACCACGTTGCCCAAGGGTCGGCCAATGGGCGAACGCTCGCCGTCATCACGAGCACACTGCCAGTGGGTGACGTTGATCGCGGTCTCCGTCGGGCCGTAACGGTTATGCAGTTGCACGGCGGGTAATTGTTGCAGCACGTGATTGCGCAGTTCGGCGGGCAAGGCTTCGCCGCCACTGAAAAGCCGACGCAACGTGCGGCACTGCAAGGCCTGCGGTTCATCGACAAACAGACGCAACAACGGCGGCACAAAGTGCAACGTGGTCACCCCGAACTGCTGCACCAACTGCGCGATGCGCTGCGGGTCGCGGTGCTCTCCCGGCCCGGCCAGCACCAGACGGCAACCGGTGATCAACGGCCAGAAGCACTCCCACACTGACACGTCAAAACTGATCGGGGCCTTTTGCATCAGCACATCGTCGGCGCCCAGGCCGTAGGTGGTTTGCATCCACTGCAAACGCTCACTGAGGGCTGCATGGGTGTTGCCGACGCCTTTGGGCTGGCCGGTCGAGCCCGAGGTGTAAATCACGTAGGCCAGGTTGTCGCCATGCAGGTGCAGCCCCGGCGCATGGGCGGACCAGCTGTCGAGATTGAGGCCGTCCATGGCAATCACACTAAGGGCCTCGACACTCGGCAAACGCGGCAGCAGATGGCTTTGGGTCAGCAACAGTGCTGCACCGCAATCCTGCAGCATGTAGGCCAGACGCTCGGGCGGGTAGTCCGGGTCGAGCGGCACATAGGCGCCGCCCGCCTTGAGAATCGCCAGCAGGCCGATCAGCAGTTGCGGCGAACGTTCAGCGGCAATCGCCACCGGCACATCCGGGCCTACGCCCTTGTCCCGCAAGTAGTTGGCCAGGCGGTTGGCGTGCCCATGCAGATGGGCGTAATCGAGGCTGCCGCCGTCCCACAACAGGGCGATGTGGTCCGGGGTGAGCTGCGCTTGCTGTTCAAGCTGCTGTGGCAGCCATTGCTGCGCGGGAGCACACGGCGCTTCGCTCCAGCGCGCCTGTTCAAGCAATTGCTGCGGGCTGAGCAGGTGCAGGTCAGCCAGAGCCTGGCGGCTATCGGCGCAAACTTGGCGCAAGAGGCTGACAAAATGCTCGGCCAGTTGCGCAATGGTGCTGGCCTCAAATCGCTCATCGGCGTAGTCGAACGACAGTTTCAGGCGGCCCTGACGGTCTTCTTCGCTGTGCAACTGCAAGTCGAATTTGGCTTCGCGGCTGTGCCATTCCAGCTCTTCGGCGAGCAAGCCCGGCAAACGCCGCAAAGCACTCAGGTCGCGTTGCTGATGATTGAACAGCACCTGGAACAGGCCGTGTTCACGGGCCTGCGGGAAGGCTTCCAGCAGTTGCTCAAAGGGCAGGTCCTGATGCGCTTGGGCATCCAGCGTGGCAAGGCGGGTTTGCTGGAGCAATTGGGCAAACGCCAGGCGCCCGTCCAGTTGCGCACGCAGCACCAGGGTATTGATGAAAAAGCCGATCAGGCCATGGGTTTCCTGACGCGGGCGGTTGGCGCTCGGCACGCCAATGCGGATATCGCGCTGGCCGGTATAGCGATACAACAAGGTCTGGAACGTCGCCAACAGCAGCATGAATGGCGTGCTGTCATGGGACTTCGCTGTCTCACGCAAGGCCTCGGCAAGCGGTGCCTCCAGGCGCACGCTGTAGCGCGACGCGCTGTGTTGCTGCGCGGCCGAACGCGGGTAATCGGTGGCCAGTTGCAAGGTCGGCTGCTCGTCGCCCAGCTGTTGTTTCCAGTAACGGAGCTGGTGCTCGGCTTCGCCTTGAGCCAGCCATTGGCGCTGCCAACTGCCGTAGTCGGCGTAGTGCAAAGCCAGCGGCGCCAGCGCTAACGGCTGCTCCAGGCAGGCCGCCGCATATAGGCGCGAGAACTCGTCGATAAGCAGGTTGAGCGACCAGCCGTCCGCGATGATGTGGTGCAAGGTCAGCAGCAGTTGGTGCTCTTCGTCATCGAGCTTGACCAAGGTGACCCAGAACAGCGGGCCGTTGCTCAGGTCGAACTGGGTGCGGGCTTCGTCTTCGCGGATCTGCTGCGCCCGCGCTTCTCGCTCGGCGGCGGGCAAGTCGCTGATGTCGATAACTTGCAGGTCAAAATCCGCGGCGGCCTCAACCCGCTGCCAGGCTTGGCCATCGCGCTCATAAAAGCGCGTGCGCAGGGCTTCGTGGCGTTCGACCAAGTGCGCGAAGCTGCTGCACAGCGCGGTTTCGTTCAGCTCGCCGCGCAAGCGCAAGGCGCCGGGAATGGTGTAGGCGCTGCTCTGCGGATCGAGCTGCCACATAAACCACAAACGGTTTTGCGCCAGCGATTGTGGCAGCGGCTCATCGCGGCTCAAGCCGACGATGCTGCCTTGGGCCAAGCCGCCATCCTGCTGCAACGCCGCGACCCGGGCGGTGAAGGCGCTCAAGGTCGGCGCCTCGAACAACAGGCGCAGGTTGAGTTCCAGTTTCAGTTCTTCACGCAGGCGGGCGATGGTTTGCGTGGCCAGAATCGAGTTGCCGCCCAGCAGGAAGAAATGATCGTCAGCGGCCACTTGCTCGACCTGCAAATGCTCGCACCAGATCCACGCAATCAGCGCCTCCAAGTGATGGGCTGGCTGCGCCGGATCATTGTTGGCCGGCTGAGCGTCGTCACACGGGAACTGCGCGTAGCTGTCCAGGCTGCCATCAGCCAGACGGCTGCGGCAGGCCGAGCGCTGGAGTTTGCCGCTGGAGGTTTTTGGCAGTGCCCCCGGATTGAGCAGTACGACCACGCTTGGTGCTTGCTGGCAGGCTTCGGCCACGGCCTGGCGAATGGCCGTGATCAGGGCGTTGGCGGGCATGATTTTTTGCACGCTGCGGCTGATTTCGGCGGCAATGCCAATCCCCTCCTCGCCTTTGACATTGACCGCGAACGCCGCCACACGGCCTTTGCGCACCACTTCGACTTCACGCTCGATGGTGGCTTCGATGTCTTGCGGGTAGAGGTTATGGCCGCGCACGATCAGCAGGTCTTTCAAGCGCCCGGTGATGTACAGCTGGCCTTCATGGATAAAACCCAGGTCGCCGGTGCGCAGCCATGTGGCGCCCTGATGTGCAACAAATGTCTGGGCGCTGGCGTGCGGGTTGCGCCAGTAGCCGTGGGCGATGCTTGGCCCGCAGGCCCAGACTTCACCGACACGGTTATCCGCCAAGGGCTCGAACGAGTGTGGGTCGACGATTTGCACCGCATGTTGCGGCTGCTGAGTACCGCAGCTCATCACCGCGCAGCCGTCGCCCGGCACGATGCGGTTGTTGGCCAGCTCCAGCTCATTCAGGTTCAGGGCCGGGATGCCCTGCCCGCGCTGCCCGCCTGCGACAAACAACGTAGCCTCGGCCAGCCCGTAAGAGGCGAAATAGCTGGCGGAGTTAAAACCGCACGGGGCAAATTTTTCGGCAAAACGATCCAGGGTGTCCTGGCGGATCGGCTCAGAGCCTGAATAGGCCACGCGCCAGCGGCTTAAGTCCAGCCCGGCCAGCGCGTTTTCACTGACCCGCTCGCTGCACAGCCGATAGGCAAAATCCGGCCCGCCGCTGATGGTCCCGCCGTATTCGCTGATGGCTTCGAGCCAACGCAGCGGGCGGGTCAAAAAGTACGCGGGCGACATCAGGATGCAAGGCACACCGCTGAAAATCGGTTGCAGCAGGCCACCGATCAAGCCCATGTCGTGGTACAGCGGCAACCAGCTGACAATCACGTCGTCGGGGTTGAGGTCGATGCCAAATCCACGGCGAATCAGCAACTCGTTAGCCACCAGATTGCCGTGGGTGACTTGCACGCCCTTGGGCATGGCGGTGGAGCCTGAGGTGTATTGCAAAAAGGCGATGTCATCGGCCTGCAACACCACCGGCTGCCAGCCTTGCGCCAGGCTCGGTTCAAGGCTGTCGACACACAGCAACGCGGGCGCATCGGCGCAGGTGAGTTCGGGCAGGGCCAGCAAGGACTCGCGCAAATGGCTGCTGGTCAGGAGTACGCGCGGTTCGGCGTCGCTCAGGATCGACAGCAAACGCTCCTGATGGTGGCGGCGCGACGACTCCGGCGGATACGCCGGAACGGCGATCACTCCGGCGTACAGGCAGGCAAAAAACGCCGCGACGTAGTCCGGGCCGCTGGGCAACAGCAAGACCGCGCGATCGCCCACCGCTGCATTGGCCTGCAAGGCTGCGGCAAAGGTCCGCGCACGTAAATCCAGGTCAGCATAGGTCAGCACCTGGCTGGCACTCTGGTCATCGCCCAAAAAGCGTAATGCCAGTCGATCCGGGGTCTGGGCTGCACGTTGTTGCAGGGCTTGGGCCAAGGTGCCAGGGAGTTCGAACGCGTCCATCATGGGATTTCCTGCCTGAAGTCGGCTTTGCATAAATTCGGTGTGTTTGAGAGACGAGAAAGCATGGCGCCGCTTTAGCCGGGCACCCGCCGAGCCTGTTGCTGACGCCGGCGCAGCAGGTGTTCTTCGGCGTACCGGCGCAGGCAACGCAACAAGGCGGTTTCTTGCTGGTGCAGAAAAAAGTGATGGCCTTCAAACATGTCCAGGGAAAACGCGCGGCTGGTGTCGGCCTGCCAATCGAGCAGTTGCTCGGCGCGCACACTGTCTTGTTTGCCACCAAACACGTGAATGGGTAGCGGCAACGGGGCGCGTCGGTCGTGCCTGAAACTGCCGCACAACAGGAAGTCGGCGCGCAGTATCGGCAGCATCAGGTGCATCAGTTCGGCATTGGCCAGCACCTCTTCGGGGGTGCCGTTGAGTTCGCGCAAGCGCTCGATCAGTTGCGCGTTGGTCTTGGCCACCGCGTACTCGCTAACATCCCGGCGGGCCGGGCCGGCCGTGGCAGATGCAAACAAGGCCAGCGGCTCGGGCACTCCGCGCTCACGCAAGGCATGGGCCAGCTCAAAGGCCAACAGACCGCCCAGGCTGTGGCCGAACAACGCGTAAGGGCGGTCCAGTTCCGGGCTGATTTCATCGGCCAACTGGCCGGCCAATGCGCGAATATCGCTCTGCAAGGGCTCGTCCATGCGCATCCCGCGCCCCGGTAATTCCAGCGGCCGCACCTGCAGCCAGGCGGGCAGCAAGCGGCGCCAACGGCTGTATGCCATGGCGCTGGCGCCGGAGTAAGGCAGGCAAAACAAGCGCAACTGAATGACTTCAGTCATGGTCTGCACCACCGCCGTAAAACGCCGCCCGTGCACATGCAAACGCCATATCACCCTCCTGTGTTAACCGTTCATCGCAGGTCTGCAACACAGACCTTCGCCCCTTGTGAACGGTTGACCCGGGCAAATAATTAGCCCTTGCGATAGTGGCCATTTGTAGCGAACTGCACGGGATGTGAGGCTTTTCTCAATCTCTTGAAAGGATCGGTATTAATTACCTTTCTCAATTGACAATCATTATCATTAAGCCTAGTTTGTTTCGCACTGTGACGGCGCCAACCGAGCAATGGCCCGCACGTTTTCACTAGCCACAGGTGATCTCCATGACGGAACAAATGTCCACAAGCAGGTGTGACTCACCCTTACTTCAAGCCTTTGTCGACAACCGATTAATCCTGGTCAAAATTGCAGCGCGGATCACCGGCTGCCGATCTCGGGCCGAAGACGTGGTGCAGGACGCTTTCTTCCGTTTGCAGTCCGCGCCGCAGATCACCTCGTCATTCAAGGCGCAGCTGAGCTACCTGTTCCAGATCGTGCGCAACCTGGCGATTGATCACTACCGCAAGCAGGCACTGGAGCAGAAATACTCGGGCACAGAAGAGGAAGGCTTGAATGTGGTGATCAATGGCGCCTCGCCAGAAACCTCGCATATCAATTTTTCGACCCTGGAAAACATCGCTGACGCGCTGACCGAGCTGCCAAGTCGCACCCGTTATGCGTTTGAGATGTACCGCTTGCACGGTGTGCAGCAAAAGGACATCGCCAAAGAGCTGGGGGTGTCGCCGACACTGGTCAACTTCATGATTCGCGACGCGCTGATTCACTGCCGCAAGGTTTCGGGCAGCCAGCCAGATACCTTTAGCCGTCGCTGAAATCAGCTTCTTTGTGAG
>ERZ1673734.1097-NODE-1097-length-18719-cov-12.962334_pt1 | contig 18719 bp, 23 predicted proteins | sample MGYA00580199_ERZ1673734 | MGnify/ENA primary metagenome ERZ1673734 (study PRJEB41218, sample SAMN15661742) | gut metagenome | host: Homo sapiens | place: Canada: London | collected 2015-08-20/2019-03-30 | study: EMG produced TPA metagenomics assembly of...
GCGCTCTCGATGGGCAGCATGGGCTTGCCGCAGGCGCTGAGGATCTGGTTGGTCAGGGCCAGCAGCAGGACAGCAGTGCGGGTGATGGTACCGGCGGAGATGGTGGGTGCGTTGTAGGTCTTTGCGTTCATAGTTAGTTCCTTTCTCTTTCGTGTTCGTCTGCTTCTAAATCAGCGAGGCGGTGGTTGACCACCTTCATCTGCTCTTCCAAAATGGGGACGCGGCGGGCAAAATTGTTGTGCTCCCGCACCTCGCGGGTCAGCTCTTCCAGCTTCGTGTCGGTGACGGCCTGGCTGCGGTTGTTGGCGATCATCACGCCGATCAGCGTGATGGCACCCGTGATGAGGGCAGCGATAACGCTCTCCATTGGTCTCACCCCCTCACTGCGTCCAGCGGCTTTTGTTAGGCCGGGTGTCCACATGCACCCAGCCCTTTGCCCGGCCCGGCTTGATGGGGTAGCGGCCCACGCCGCCCCAGTCCGGCATCAGGCTCTCGGCGTAGGCGGCCACGGCCTCCACGGTGGTGTCCGCCACCTGGATGTCCGCTGCCTTGCCCAGCAGGTGCTGGCTGGATTTGGAGCCGCCGACGGCGGTGTTGTGGGTTCCGGTGCGGTACCCGCTGGTGATCGTGACGGGCTTGTTAAAATGCTCCCGGATGGCCTGCAGCAGCACCACGAGGGTCTGGTCGATCATGATGGCGTCGCTGCCGTCGCGGCACCGGAACTCCCGGACCGTAAAGCTGGGAGCCAGGCGGCGGCGGCCGTCTGCTTTCAGGCTGTACTGTTTGATTGACATATGTATCACGTCCTTTCACGGGGTCAGACCCCGATTTTTATATTTTCCTCAGCGTTCGCCTTGTCCTCAGCGTCCAGCGCGTCATAGTACGCCTGCGCCAGCGTCTCCACCTCTGTGAGGTCATCTATTGAAATTCTGATATTTATTATTTTGGAACAGCGACGGGTTTAGCAGATTCTTCCCCGTCACCTTCACCGTCAAACTTCCGCCGTCACCAGCGCTCACGATAGGCACGGGTGCATTCGGCATGGGTGTGCCGTCCTGCGTGCTCCGACCGTACACGGTCAGGCCGCACAGGGGCGCAGGGAAAGCATCGTCAACGCTGAGCGGATTGCCTGTCTCAGTGCTAACAAGGACGTTCTGACGGGTCTTTACTGCGCTGATCGCGTCACCTGTGGCTTTTGCGTCAGCGGCTTCGCCCTCGTGGGTGAGGGTGGTGTCCAGTGCTACGGCAGGGCCGGTCTCGCCTTTAGGGCCTTGTGGGCCTTGCTCACCCTGCGGGCCGACCGGGCCGATGGGACCGGGGTCGCCTTTCTCGCCTTTGAAGTCGCCGTTTGCGATGCCGTCCTTGAGCTTCTGCAAGCTGTCAGCGGCCTGCTTGGCGCTCTGCCCGGCCTTTTTGGCAGATGCCCCGGCCTGCTCTGCTGCCGTCTGTGCATCGGTCTTGGCCTGCTCTGCGGCGGTGGCATCGGTGTGCACGGCATCCACCAGCTCTTGCCAGGCAGGTGTGCCAGGCTCCGGCATGGTGCCGTCCTCCGTGCCGCTGTTGGCACTGACACGATACCGCAGGTCTGCACTGGTGACGGTGCGGGTGCCATCTGAGCCCTCAAAGGTGATGCAGCCATTGCCGGGTTGGGCGGTCACGCTGGCGGGCACGGCCACATAGCCGTCCACCACCAGCGTGGACGCCGGGTCAGAGCCACCCGGAACGTGCCAAAAAGCTCGGATGGTCAGCCCTGCCCACTAGCCGGTGGCTGTAACGGCAAGGCGGTACACGCTCTTGTTTTTGGCGTAGCCCAGCGCCAGCGCCGAGGCGTGTCCGGGCAGGCATACGCTGCCGCCGGATGTCAGCGTGATGGGGAACTCGATCATAAAGCAACACCTCCTTGGTGCGTCCTTTTCCGGCCCGGTCAGGCGCTGGTCTTTTCAGTCAGCAGCTCGGTCAGCTCGGCATATTGCTCATCAGTCAGCTTGTTGGCGGCATAGAAGATATCCAGCTTTTTTGCCATACCGGCGGTCTTGCCACGCTCGATCATACGCTTGCAGGTGTTATAAAGTGCCATAGTATTCCTTCCTTTCTGGTCATGCGGTTTCAGTTGTTTCATCATCGGTCACGCCCAGCTCCAAAAGAGTCAGGCGGTAATCCTGGTCAAGGTTCAGTGCGTCGGCATCGTCCTGCGCGGCTTGCGTCTCGGCCAGCAGCTCGGCAAGGGTGGGGTAGTGGTAGCCGGAGAGCCAGAGCTCGATGGCATAGCTGTAGCTCATGCCGCTGTAAGGGCCTTGCACATGCAGCGTACCGTCTGCCTGGAAGGTCATGGTGCATACAACCTCCGCCGGCGTAGTATCAAAGACATGGCTGGTGTTGCCGCCCCGTACCAGGTCAAATTCGGCCCCGGTATAAGTGTCGCATTTTGTCTTGATGTGGACATAGTCCACCCCGTCGGGGATGGAGACATCATAGGTCTTCCACTTGGTGGGGCTTTTTGTGTGGTAGTTCCACACCAGCCGGGGCTCCGACTTTACCGCCACGGCGGCAGCGATCTTGTCGTTGAGCGTTTTGGCGCTGAGGGTGCCGTCCGGGGCGATGTCCAGGTAGTCCCCTACCTTTACGCCGCCCAGCGTGCTGACCGTGGCTGCGGGCAGGCTGTAGGGCGTGCCGAACTTAGCGTCGGCCTCTGCCTTGGTATAAAAGCTGCCGCTCTCCACCGCTGCGATGGCGGCGTCCAGGGCGGCGAGTTTTGTGTGCAGCTCAGTGGACAGCTGGGTCATTATAGCCAGCGCCTGCGCCTGCAGCTGCGCCGTGGGGATGCCGGTGACGCCGTCCCGCATGACGCCGCAGACGGCCTCGTCCGCGTGGGTGTCGGTGATGTCGGCGGCGGTGATCTCGGTGCTGCCCGCCGGGCGGCGGATCTCGGCCAGGCACAGGTCATACACCAGCGCGGTGCGAGTGATCTCCGGCGCTGTGGGGCTTGCGCTGTCCGGGGTGCCCTCCAGCACCTGCAGGCGGGTCTTTCTGGCGGCTGCGTCGTAGCGCAGCACCAGCCGGTCGATGCGGCTGCGCACGGCGTCGGCGGCGGTCAGGGTGACCGTCTCCGGCTGCTCCATGATGATGCTGCGGCCCCGGAAGCGGGCCGGACGCACCCATGCCTGCCCGGCGCTGACGGTCACGGTCAGGTCGCCGTTTGCGGTCACGGCAAAGTCCTCGTCTGCGCTGTATACGCCGCTCAGGCGGGTGCTGAGGTACCCGGAAGCGTCGTCGGCGTAGTACTGGATGCCGTTTTCCGGGTAGGTGATGATATCGGCCATAAGCCCTCCTTTACGTCTTGTGCCAGCTCGGCGTGCCAAGCCGGATGGTCCGGGTGGTGCCGCTGGACTGGCTCTCGGTGATGATGTCGGCCACCCGCACCATGGCGGTGTAGCCCAGCTGGGGCAGGCTGACGCGCAGCACGTCGCCCACGGCCAGCGTGTCATCATCCACGTCAAACTCGATGCTGCCGGTGCGCAGCTGGGCCAGCAGTTTCTGGCCGCCCCGGTCTGCCAATTTGGCGAGGTAAGACTGGCTGGCGGTGGTCTCGCCCTTTTCCTCGTCGGGCTGGATGTCGCGGGCGTCGATGTAGATCTCCCGCCGGTCGGCTCCGGTGCTGTCTACGTCGCCCACCCAGCAGGTGGCCCGCTGGTCGCCCTCACCGGCTCCCTGCACGAGGGCCACGTTTGCGTAGTCGGTATCGGCAAAGGACCATCCCGCGTTGAGCAGATTGCCCCACTTGGGGCTGTACCGGTTGTTGGGGTCGAAGGTGGGCCGGAAGCACTCGAACAGCAGGCGCTTGTCTGCGCCAGTGCCATCCAGCACGATGCGGAAGCCCAGGTCGCAGGCCTGCCCGATGGTCTGGCAGTACGCAAAGATAGTGCCGCCGGAGGTCTGCTTGTCGAAGGTCGTGTCGAAGCCGTACTCGGTGCCCAGCTCCAAGCGCGGCCACGGCTTTGCCGCTGCCACAAGGCTGCGCATGGCGGCTTCCGCGTTCTGCCCCTTGATGACGGCCGCGCTGGCCCGCTTGGTCAGCAGCCATGTTGCCGGGTAGCCGCTCACCACGAGGTTTGCGTCCTCGTTCTGGTTGGCGCGGCTGCAGATGCGCATGGGGATGCGGGGCGTCTCGTCGCTGCGCACCAGCCACCGACCCTCGGTCAGCAGCTGCAAATTCTCGTCGGTGGGGCGCACCTCAAGGGTAAATCCGCCCTCGGAATAGTAGGGGCTGTCCCAGTAGAGGGACACCCACACGTCCACCCAGCCCACACGGACCAGGGTGTCGGCGTCTAAAACGTCCAGTCTCATAGCGGCTCCGGCAAAATACCGGCCTCCATCGGGTAAAAGCTCACGGATGCCTGCAAGTAGGCCGCGCCGCTGTCGGCCTGCATGGACAAAACGTTGTCGCCGGGCTGCAGCTCGGTCAGGGTGCTGTCCTCGTCCAGCTTGGCAAAGATGTTGCTGGTCACGCCCTCCCGGGTCAGGGTGCAGGCCAGCCGGTCGGTGGTGCTGCGGTAGATCTCCAGCCGGTCGCCATCCTGTAAGGTCAGGTCAAAGCCGATAAAGGCCCCGGTGTGCAGGTCTACCACGCGCGGGTGCTCCACCGGCATGGTGCTGCGCAGGGTTGCCGTAAAGGGCACCGGCAGGCTGCCGGGGTTGCGCAGCACTGCCGCCTCGCCGTCCTGCCGGATGCCGTAGGTGTGACTGTCGTAGCAGACCGGGAAGCTGAACGCGGGCTGGTAGCCGCCCAGCACGCGGGCTGTTGCGGTCAGGCCGTACCAGTAGGGTTTGGGGCTGTACAGCATCAGCTCACAGCGCGGCTCGGTGTAGCTGGAAAAGTATGGCGTTTTCTGCACCACAAAGCGGGTGAAGTATGCGTCCCCGAAGTACATCGTGCCGGTGGTGTAGTAGGGCAGTTTGCGGGCAAAATTGCGGGCATTGTCGAGGGCATGGCCGCCCCAGAACACCACCGACAGAGTACGGGACACGCCTGCCACACTCTGCCGCTCGACGGTGGTGCCGGTCTGGTTGATGCCCTGCGCGGTCTGGATGTCCACATCCACGCCGTTCAGCGGGTCGAGGTTGTAGGGCGCGTTGTAGTCCCAGCCCAGATGCAGGACGGCACCGGCGTCTGTGACCAGTTTTAAGTGATCCTTAAAAAGCATTGGCGTCCTCCTTTCATCGGCGCTGGGCCTTGGCGCGGTCGGCTTCCCAGCGGGCTTCCCGCTGCAGGTCTGCCGCCGTCTGGGCCTTGGAGTAGATGTTCTGGGTGATGTTGGTGTCACCCTCGCGGTGGTAGCTGTTGGCGGCTGCGGCCACCTGGGCGGAGCCGCTGGCGGCTACGGTGGAGCCCAACCGCATATTGTCCGACAGCACCAGACTGCCCGCCTGCCGGATCATGTCGGCAAGGGCGGCGTTCGTCTTTTCCAGCGCCTTGGTGTTGGCGTTGATGGCGTCCTCCAGGCTGCCGGTGCCGGTGGAGATGTCGATGTCTCCGCTGATGCCGCCGGAACCAGACCCGCCGGAAGCGCTGCCACCGCCGGTGCTGGGCGGGCTCTTTCTGGAGGCACCGAGGCTTGCGCAGATGGCCGCAATGGCCACGCCCAGCGCCACGGCGGCACCGGCTACGATCACACCCATGGGGATGCCGAAAACCGTTGCATTCAGGGCGGCGCTGATGGCCGTGAGCATCCCCTCAAAGGCTGCACCCACGGAGCCGATCATGGTGCCCATGCCTGCGTAGATGGCCGGGAAGGCCGACAGCAGGCCGCCCTTCAGGCCCTGGCTGATGGCCAGGGCAGCGGTGCTCAAGGGGGCTTTCAGTCCCTTAAAGATGCCGGTGAGCTGGGTGCCGAGGGTCTTGGCCTGCGTCCAGACCTCGCCAAAGCCGCTGGTCAACCCCTTGCAGATCTGGGCACCGATGTCGATGCCCTTCTGTACAAGGGCCGTCTGGGCGTTGCCAAGGGCTTCGTTGAGCTTGTCCACCAGACCGAGGGCAAAGTCGTTGACCTGCTTTTTCTGCTCGGCGGTCAGGCCGCCGTAGATGGCGTTTGCCGCCCACAGGCCGATGGACTTCCAGTCCTTGTTCTTGACGGCGGTATACAGGTCATCGAAGGTGCCCAGCAGGCCGGTGTCGGCGTGGGTCTGGATCTCTTTCCACAGGTCGTCAAAGCTCTTGATGGAGGCCTCTTTGATGTTCTCGGCCACCTCTTCGGTGCCATCGGCGGCAATGGTCTTGACCCGCTCCACAGCGACGAGGGCTCCGTCCACCACGTCATCGTAGGTCTGGGTGATGACCTTCTTTTGGGTTTCGGTGCCGTCGGTCAGGGTCTCGGTCACCGTCTTGGTGCTGGTCTGGATGCCGTCCACGATGCCGGAGGTGGTAGCGGTGATGGTCTTTGCCACCTCCCGCACCGTCTCCATGGTCTGCTTGACGGTCTTTTTGCCCTTTTCGTCCACCTCGGTGATGGTCTTGATGTCCTTGAGCACGCCGTCCACCATCTGGCGGGAGGTCTCGGTGATGACCTGCTTTTGCTGGGTCCTGCCGTTGGACAAAGTCTCGGTAATGTTTTCGGTGGTGCGGGTGATCTTGCCGTCGATCTCGGTCGTGGTGTCCGAGATGGACTTGACCACTTCGGCAGCAGCTTCCTTCGTGGCCTTGCTGGCTTTCTTGGCTCCGCTGGCGATGGCCGGGTAAGGATTCGCAGCTGTCTGGCTCCCGGCGCGGCTGCTGCCGTTGCCGGAGCTGCTTGTGCCCTTCGGCACCCATCCGTTGTCATCGTCCCATTCGAGGTCTTTGTGGGAGTTGTTCCACTGCTTTGCGCTCTTGCGCTGATTATAGTTGTTGATGGCGTTGTTGTAGGCGGTGTTATAAGCATCCGCCGCAGCACCGATGCCGTTCTTCAGGTTGGCCAGTGCTGCCGCTGCTCCTTCAATTTTTGCAACCAGATCATTGATCCAGTCCACCACCGTGCCGATGGCGCTTTGGGCAATGTTCTTGACCGCTGAAAATGCCGAGTTGACTGCATTGCGGAAGGTCTCACTGGTCTTGTAGGCCGTCACAAGGCCGGTTGCCAGAGCTGCCAGTGCGGACACAAGCAGAGCCACCGGGTTCGCGGAGATCACCACATTCAGGGCGGCCTGTGCCAATGCCAGACCGGTTGCACCCGCCTCAGCGGCGGCGTTGGCTGCGGTCATGGCCGTGGTGGCAACGGTGTGTGCGATCTCGGCCGCAGTAGCAAGCGCCACATACCCCTTGTAAGCAAGGAACGCCGCGCCCGCCGCCGCGACCACCGACGTAGCAATGCCGATGGTGTCCTTGAGCTGGGCCATCTTCTCGTCGCTGTCGAGGAAGGACGTTACCACCTCGTTGAGCTTTACCACAAGGTCACCCAGCGCCGCAAACAGCCCGCTGGTCAGCTCGCCGGTCAGGGCGGCCACGTTATCCTTCAGGGTGGACATGCGGCCGCTGAAGGTCTGGCTGGCTTCCAGCATGCCGTTGTAAAACTGCCCGCCCTCACTGGTGGCGGCCTTCACTGCATACTGCAGCTCTTCAAAGCTGACCCTGCCGTCCGAGATGCGCTTGTACAGGTCGGACATGCTCTCACCGGTGGCGTCACAAATCTGGTTCAGCGGGTTAAAGCCCGCGTCGATCATCATGTTAACGTTTTCCAGCGTAACCTTCTGGGCACTGGACATTTTGCCGTAGGCACGCACCAGCGTCTGCAGCTTGTCCGCATTGCCAAGGGAGATATCGCCCAGCTGCTGCAGCACGCCGGTGGTGTCATCCGCTGCAATGCCGAACTGCAGCAGGGTCTGGGTGCCCTCGGTCAGGTCGGACAGGGCAAAGGGCGTGGATGCAGCCATTTTGCGCAGCTCTGCCAGCTTGGCAGCGGCCAGCTCCTCGTTGCCCAGCATGACCTTGAAGTTGGTCAGGTAGCTTTCCATGCTGGCGTTGTAGTCCACGCCGCTCTGGACCACCTTGCCCAGTTCGGATGCGGCCTTTTTTGCAAAGTCCGCGATCATGTTTCCGGCGGCAACGGTCCATTTGCTGGTGCTCTTTTCTGCCGGGTCGCTGTTGAGCCTTACCTCACCGGTGATGCTGAAATCTGCCACTTGTGTCCACCTCTCATTCAGAGCGCGGGCACAAGGGCACAGGCTTTACAGTTTGATCTCTACCTCCCGTTTGCAGGAGGGGTTTTTGCATTTGACCCACACGCCGGATGCCGCGGCCGTGCATACCGCCCACACGGGCAGGGGCCTGCCGCAGTAGGGGCAGGGCACCGGCACCCGCTCAGTGCCGGAAGCGGGCCAGGAATGCCGCATCGTGTTCGGCAACGGTCTGGGCAACGGCGGCACCTCCTCTCAAAGATGCAGGCAGGGCAAAGCGCTCTTTCAGCGCGGCGTAATGCTCCCGCATACTGCCCTCGTAATCGGCAAGGTCGGCGCTGCGCCAGCCCATGATCTTGGCCATGAGGGTATCTTCCGGCAGGGCGGCAAACAGCGCCCGGAACCGGAACCAGTGCACCTTTTCGCAGGTCAGGTCGATTCCGTAGGCCTGCTGGAACGCCGCTACGATGTAGGGCGCGTCGCACCGGTAGTCGAACGCCGGGCCGGTGTCGTGGCCGCTGGCAGGCTTTGCCGCTGCTGGCTCTGCGGCCTGTTCTCCGACGCAGTAAAACTCGATGAGCCAGCTGTATTTTTCCTGCAGGTCGGAGGGCGAAAAACGCTCGGTGTAGAACTGCCCACACAGCTGCAGGGCAAAGGCCACCGGGTCAGCATCGACCTCTCCGTGGCTGTAGGCAGCGGACAGCCGCACCATGTGCCGGAAGTCCGGGTCAATGCGCCTGCCGTGCCATACGGTGGGCAGGGCGTCCGTCAGCAGGTCAGACATGGCGCTCCGCTGCGATCTTCAGGGCGCAGTCGGCCAGCTGCTGCATGGCCACCGGGTCGTCCTTCAGGGCGTCCACGGCAGCACGGGCGTCTGCCAGCTTGAGCACGGCGTCTGCGGGGTTCCCGTGACGTGCCTTGTCCACCCGTTCCACCATCCGGGCGGCAGCAGGCTGCGGGAAGCTCACAGGCTGGCTGTTGACGATGCGGCCCGCCGTCTGGGTGCGCTGCTGTGCTTTCTTCTGCGCCCGGCGCTGCTCCCGGTTCATGGGCTGCTGAGGCTTGGGGATGCGGTCGGAGTAGCGCTTCTGCTCGGCGTCCATGGCGGCAAACAGCTCGTTCATCGCGTCGTAAATGGGCGCGGTGTCGTTCTCGTCCAGGCCCAGACGGTCGGACGCACCGGCACCCAGCACCTCGTCAAGGCAGTTCATGACGAGACGCGCCTGTGCACGCATATGGTCGCAGATGCGCACCCCGCCGCGCCGGAACTGCTCAAGCTCGGATTCTCCGGCACGCTGCATCTTTTCGTTGGCCGTTTCCAGCCGCTCAATGTCGTTGGCGTTCAGCGGCGAAAAATCAAATGTCTGTCCACAAATAAACATATTCTGGCTCCTTTCGTTGGGCCGTGCTCCGGTGCTGCCCCGGAGAAACCTGTTTCACGGCATAAAAAATCCCCGCTCCGGGCTGAACGGGGAAAGCTGCGGGGGAAATCAGCCAGCGGCGGAGGTATAGTCGAACTCGTCCGGGATGCCAATGCCCTTGACGTCGCAGGCAAAGGTGGCCGGAGAACCGGCGGAGCCGCCCACGTCGCTGGTCACGATCAGGGTGCAGGTGCCCTTCTCGCCCTTGCCGGTGCGCAGGCTGAAATAGATGTACGGTACAACGACATCGCTGCCGGTGCCGTACTTGATCTTGTGGGAGAGCAGGAAATCCTGGAACGCATCGCCGACGCAGCGGTTGCCGTTGACCGACAGGGTGCGCTGGGTGGCGCTCTTGGTGTCGGTGGGGCCGGTGCGGATGAAGGTGTCGGAGTTGGCGGAGGCGTTCAGCGCACCGCTGTGCTCCTTGACGTGGTCGGCGCAGACGATCCAGGCGGATTCCTTGGTCTGCTTGGCGCTCTCGGTCTGGATGGCAAAGACAAAGTCATCTGCCGTCTCAATGCCGGTATAGGACGCGATGGGCGTGATGCCGGACTTGGTAATGGCTTCTGCTACGGTCATAGCAAAACTCCTTTCATTTGGGCTGATAATAGGTCAGGCGCAGCTGCATCTGCATCCGGCAGCTGCCCGCGCTGCTGGTGACGATGTAGCCGGTGGAGGTGACGGACACGCCGAGGGGCTGGCGGGGCGCTTCCATCGCGGGGAGATGGTGGCAGTCGTTTTGCGCCATCACCCAGTCGGTGAGCTGCTCAAAAAAGCCGCTGTTCTGCACGGTGAGCACGTCTGCCTCGCCGTACTCCCGGCGGGACAAAAAGAGGTAGTTCTTTGCCATGTCCCGGCCGGAGAAATACTCGGTGAGCACCGGGTCACCGGGGCTGTCCTCAATGGAAAAGGCGGTGGCGTCCTCGTCCAGCCCGGCAATGCGGAAGGCCGCGCCGGTAGCCTCCTGCTCCTCTGCGATCAGAGGGCAGCTCTTGAGCCACGCCCGCAGCGCGGCAATGGTGGGTCGTACTTCGCTCACTTTGCACCTCCGAGGAACTGTTTTGCGGCGTTGTGGGCGAACTTCACCAGCTCGTCCTTGTGGTCGGCAATGGCCCGCTGGCCCCAGTAGGAGCCGCGCAGGCGGTTGTCGCCGTGCAGGCCTGCGCCCTGTTCATGCAGATAATACTGCTTGCGGGCGTAGGGTGTGTTATACACTAGCAAGCCCTCGTCGAACTTCGACGCCTGATTGACGCTGTTCTTCAGCATGCCGGTGTCAAAGGGCACATACGGGTCAACCGTTTTGGCTACATGCTGGGAAAAGGCATACTGCACTTTTGCAAAGCCTGCATCCAGGTCGGCCTGCAGGCCGGGCCGGAAGGTGATCTTAAAATCAAAGACCGGTGCGCTCATGGTCTCAGCTCCCTTCCACATGCCAGTGCGGCAGCAGCGGTTCCCGGTTGTCCGAGATGGCCGACACGGTGCAGCACAGGTGCGTTTTTTCGAGGTGGGCATACTCTTCGGCGGTCAGGGTGCGCACCGCGCCCTGCACCAGCTTCCAGCCGCGTTTCAGCGTCCAGTTCTTTACCTTTTCCGCCGCAGGCAGCGCCGCCCACTGTGCATAGGGCAGATAGCCATGCGTGCACAGCCCCGCCGGGATGCGCACATGGGTGGTGCGCTCCGGGTCTTTGGCGGTGCCGGAGCCAGAGGTGGAGCGGCATTCCCGCCAGCTGCACCCGGCGAACACCCAGCACACCGGCCTGTCCGTCTCGGTGGCAGTGTCGTGGATGAGGTTCACAACAGTAACGGCTGTCTGCATCACAAAATCCCCCTGTACAGCAAATCGTGTGGGTCACTGCCCAGCGCAGTGCGGATGATCTCATAGGCTTCCTGCCGGGTGGCGGCGGTCACACTGGCATTGCTGCCAAAGGTGACGCTGTAGCCGTCGTTGGAGACGCTGGCAGCACCCGGCACAGCGCCCACAGCAGACGCGGCGGCCAGCAGGCTGATAATCTGCCCGCAGGCGTCCGCCAATGCTTCCCGACAGGCCTCGCACCCGGCGGCGTGGGGTTCTGCCCGGCCAAAGGTGGCGGCATCGATCATGCAGGAAGCCCGGCTGCACAGCACACCGAACGCCAGCTCACTCACCGTGCCGCCCGCCGCCTGGTACTCCGGGTAGGTGCAGTAGTTCATGGGCGGGGCCCTCCTTACGCCTCGATGCGCTTGATGTACAGGGTCTTGGGCTTGGACACCTTGATGCCGTACACCTTGCGGCCCTGCACAGCGGACGCGCCAATGTACTTGCCGGAGCCGCCCAGATCCTGCAGGTGCACGGGGGTCTGCCACTCCATCACACGGTGGCACCAGTTGGGGTGGCCGCAGATGAACTCGGTGGTAGTTTTCTTGGCGCTGACACGGGTGGTGTTCTCGAAGTCCATGTTGTTGGATTCGTACACCGCAAAGCCGGCGATCTGACCCACCGCACCGGTCTGCACCAGCTGCTGGGACAGGTCACCCTGCTTGATGAACTTGTCATCCTGCATGAGGATCTCCAGATACTCAGGGCTGACGATCATAAAGCGGCCGGTCTGGGGCACGCCGTTGCGGCTCAGGGTGCGCTTGGCGGCCAGAGCCTCTTTGTAGGCGGTGGAAGCGGTGCAGGCGGTCTTGGTGGCGCTGATGGTAGCACCGGTTGCACTCTGCAGCGCCTCGATGGACTTCTTGTCGATGGACAGGGCCATGGAGTAGGCGGCGCTGTCCAGACGCTCGGCGGTGATGCCGTCGGGCACGGATGCAGCGTCAAAGCCGTCGATGATCTCATTGACAGCCTCGTCGTTGTCGATGTCCAGATCCAGATAGGTGGTGGTGCCGGCATCGGCATCCACGCCGTTTGCCTTGTCGTATGCCTTGACGGCCACCTCGGTGTCACGCACCGGGATCTTGACCTTGCCGGCCTTGGGGCTGCCCTCGTAGCGGGTGTTGAAGATCGCACCGTCACGGGTGACCAGAGTGGCCCGCAGCTTTGCGTCTACCAGAGCGGAATACCGCTCCTGATTTGCATGTGCCATGTTGAACTCCTTTCGTTTTACAGGTTCAGTTCGGGATTCAGGGACTTAAAGGCGGCTTCCACACCATTGGATTCGTTGGCGGGCGGTGCGCCATGCTCAGCGCCGGTAGAGACCACGGCCACGCCGGCGGCACCGTCTTCACCAAAGGCCCAGGGGTTGGCCTTGGCAGCGTCGTCCAGAGCCTTGTCAATGTCGGCGCTGCGGTCCTTGGAGCCCTTCAGAGCGTCCAGATCCAGCAGGGCACGCACCGCCTTGACGCTGCGGCCCTTCTTGCCCAGGATGGCAGTGTTCAGGGCGCTGTCAAAGGCAAAGCCGTCCGCCTGGGCCTTCATGTCCGCCTGCAGCTTGGTCAGCTCGGCCTCGTACTCCTCGGGCTTCTTCTTGCCTTCAAAGGCTTTCAGGCCGTCCTGGGCGGTCTTGAGCTGGGCGTTTGCGTTGTCCAGCTGGGCCTGCAGGGCAGTGGCGGCGGCCTTTTCGCGGTTGACGTCGTTGCCGTTCTCCTGCATGATCCAGTTCAGCTGTTCCTCGGTGATGCCGGGGATCTTGTTCTTCACATCTTCACGTTTCATGGTGGAAAAGCTCCTTTCTGTGGGGAAAACCTCGGTTTGGTGACACGGTTCTCCGTCCGTGTTCGGTTGTGGGCGGGGTACGCGCCGCCCTCCGCTATGGCTGCTCCCGACACAAATGTCGGGGACATGGCACCGTTTGCAGGGATCGAACCTGCCGCTTCCGGTTTTGGAGACCGGCGCTCTGCCAACATGAGCTAAAACGGCATGAAAAAAGCACGGTGCGGTCTGCATCGTGCTTGATATCGACTAAAACAGGGGTGTTTTAGCCGGTGTTACTTTTTGGGGTGCTGGTGTGGCGTGTATTTATCGTCCTGCGCGGTCTGAATTGCAGATACGATCATGAAAAACAGCCGGGCACCGTTCAGCAGAACGATCTCCAGCAGCGCAAGGATCATCAAAACAACAAGAACCGTAGTAACCATAGTGTACCTCCTGAAAAATGGGTAAAAGAAAACCACCGTCCGGGTGGATGGTGGTTAGTAATCGCGGAAGGGGCAGGCTTCGCAGATCTTCTTCCAGTTCTGCTTTACCTTGAACCGGGCAGGAATACAGCGGTCGATAACGCCTTGATTAGATTGACAATCGCCGGGTTCAATCCAATCATCTACCAGTGGACACTTGACACTGGCCGCTGTGCCGTTCTTGTCTGGTCTATACTCTACATTACCCAAGAATGCCATTTTTCTTCATCTCCTCAATCAAGGCAGTGGTGTTTTCATCAAATTCAGCACGGCTGTATGCGGTACGGATTTCGTGCTTTATTGTATTTACGTAGGCGGCACCTTCTGTACCATAATACCGTTCAAATTGACCGTTCCAAACTGAGACAGAAATCTTTGCATTTCGGATGTATTGCTTTGCCTGTTCTTCGCTGACGCGATGCTCCCGCTCTGCGTTGATGTGAGCATCATCGAAGGTCAAGGCGTCTACATTGATTTTGGTCGGTTCAAGATGGATAACGGCAGCTTTCGGCAGCTTTGCAGCAGTGCGAAGGTTCTCTATGATTATAGCATCTTTCTGCTGCTTTTCATAGTCCTTCGCCGCCCATCCGGCCTTACTGGCTTCACTCCTGCCAAACTTCGGCACGCTGACACGGGCACTGTCCACCCGCCCGCCGGTGGCCTTGGCAAACTCGCTCAGGCTCTGGCGGGCTGCTTTCAGGCGCACGGCGCTGTCGGTGGTGTCAGACCCGGCGGCACTCTCGGCCAGATACCGCTTCTTCCATTTGCGCACGTTCCGCTCCCGGGCACGCTGCATCTGGTTGACCTCGTACTGGGTGTACAGTTTGCCGTTGTACTCGATGTTCCGGGCGTTCAGCTCCTGCAGGCTCTCCTCCGTCCAGGTGGGCGGGTCGCCCAGCTCAGGGAATACGGCAAAAAAGGTGTGGCGGCAGTTCCAGCCGCAAAGCCCAGCGCCGGTTCCGTAGCCGGTGGCCTGCTCAAAGTCCGGGTAATGCTTGCCCAGGTAGTCCACAGCCCCGCCCCGATGGAAGCGCCGACCCTGCCACTCGGCGTGACTGGGGCGGGCACCACCGTGGGCGCTGGTCTCAACGAACTCCACGTTCATTTCGTCCATGCGGGCTTCCTGCAGCTTGCCTGCGGTCTGGTTGACACCGGTCAGCACCGCCCGGCGGGCCGCAACTTCCAGCGAATCTGTGTGGCCGCTGGGGTAAGTGATCTCCGGCATCTCGTCTGCAAGGCTGTCCACAGCCTGCTTGACGGCGGTTTTGTAGTCAAAGGCACCTGTGGCCACCTTGCCCCAGGCGACATCCAGCGTGCGCTCAAAGGCCCCGGAGACGGTGTTGGCCGTTGTGGCCGTGAGGTTCCGCCATGTGCCGCAGGTCTGCCGGGCACCGGCGTTGAGCAGGTTGTTCAGGGCCGCGCTCTCTTCAAAGGGTGTGGGCTCGAGGTTGTAGTGGTAATAGATGGCATCTTCCCGCTCCATGGCTTCGGTGGCAGCCTCTTTGAGCAGCCTGCGGATGGTGGCTTCGCTCTTGCCGCTGTACTTTGCCAGCAGCTTGACCACGTTCTCCCGCACCGCCTCGGTCTGCTGGTAGCGCCACAACTGCCAGTCGGCCGTTTCGGTGAGGGTACCCATTTTGCCGATGCGCCGGGCGACATCCTGTAAGATCTCATCCTCGACCTGCTGCGCCAGCTGCACAAAGGCATCCGGCATGGCATCGAGGTAGCTCGGCGGCAGCATCAGGCACCTCCGAAGGTGAGCTGCTCATCGGTCTGGCTGTCAGCCTTGGCCTCTGCCGCCCACTGGTGGGCCTCGTCCTCGCTCAGACCATACCGGGCGGACAGATACCGGCAGCGGGGCACAAGCCCTGCCAGAGCGTCCTCCCGCAGCTGTGCGGTGCGCTCCTGCTCGCTGACAATGTAGCTGTCGTCCCAGTTGACCGAGATGCTGGTGTCCGGGTCCACATCTGCACCCAGCAGGTTCTTTGCCGCCCACAGGATGGCCCGCAGAATGCCGATCAGTGCCGTCTCAATGGGGATCTGGTTTTTGTTGGCGTTCTGCACAAGGTCCTGTCGGCTGCCGGTGTACTCGGTGGCGGTGGCCACCTTGCCCAGCTCAAAACTGTAGCGGTGGCAGCCAAGCCCGCACTTGAAGCTCATCATGTCCAGAGCGTCCTGCACGGCCCGGTGGTTGTCCTCGGTGCGCAGGTCGGGGTTGTACTCCCGCCATGCGGCCGGCTGGTCGATGCTGCCTTCCGGTGCGGGCAGCTCGTAGAAGATCTGGCGGTGAACGGCATCCGGCGGCACAGCGTGCTCCACACCGTCCTTGTCCACCCACTTTTTGCACATGGAGCGGTCATAGAAAATTTTCTTGCCGCCCAGGCGGAGGTCCTGCCGGTAGTTGTCAAAGGCGTAATCCGCCATCTGGGCTGCGTCCAGCGCCTCGGAAAAGACGCTCATACCCAGCCCCATGCCGCCGTCGATGTTTTTGGCGACAGCCGGGCTGAACAGGCTGAACCATGCCGGCGCGCCGGTGACCGTGATGTGCTCCACCATGCCCGGCGGGGTCTTGGCCTTGGCAAATTTCGGCGTGCCGGAAACATCGTCCATCACCTCGAACCATTCATTCGTGATGGTCCGTTCGCCGCCCTTGCAGGTGTGGGTCTGCAGATAGACGGCGGGCTTACCGCCCATCACGCACTCAGACACAAAGGCGGCCTCGGTCACCACGCCCCGCTCCACGCTGATGGGCAGGATGCAGCAGGCGGGGTCATAGTCCAGCTGAATGCGCCCCTGCGGCGAGGGCAGGGCGTTCCCGGCGGCATCCACCGTCAGGCCTTCCACACTCAGCACAAAAGCACCGGTGCCGGACCAGTAGGCCTGCTCCACCAGCTTGTTGGCATTCTCCCAGAAATGCAGCTGCCGCAAAAGGCCGCCGGTCTGCTGCTCATCACTGCCCAGCAGGTAGGCGGCACTCTTTGCGTCGCCGATCTGGAAGGTGGTCTTGTCGTTGAGCAGCAGGTTTGCCCAGTCCTCGCAGACATGTTTCGGCATCCGCAGGGAAGCCAGACGCCGGGAAATGACGCTGCCGTCCGGGGCGTCCTCCTTCTGGTCGTGGATGTCGGGCACATCGCCCTTCCACCATTGCCGCCAGACTTCAATGTTGCCGTAATAATCCGCATCCAACTGCAGATGTTTGGTTTTGTTCAGATATTCGATAAAGGCCGAAACGTTCATCTTGCAGTCAGTCTCCTGTAATCACGCTCAATGGTGTACTCAAAGGCGTCGAGGGTGTCAATGTCGGTGGTGCCGTCGTCCAGACGCTCGTCCACGCCGGGGTGCTTCTGGCTCCACAGGGCGCTTGCAAGGGCGTCCCGCAGGGTGGCGGCCTCCGGCATATACCAAAAGCGCCCGCCGCCCATGAGAATGGACGTCAGGCGGATGCGGTCGATAATCTGAATTTTTGCGGAGTTATTCACCCGGTCGGCCAGCCAGTACAGTTTAGAGGCCCGCAGCCGGGTGCGGATGTGGTTGATCAGCGTCTGCTCGGCACTGTCGCAGAAAACATAGTGGATCTCGCCGTACCGTGCGAACACGGCCAGGCAAAAGGTGATCAGCTGGTCAGCCAGGTAGTCGGCATCCTGGTTGCGGGGGTCTACCCGCTGGGACGCCAGCCCGATGACGCCGGAATAGTACGGCAGAATGCCGGTGGCCACAAAGGCGTGCCACGACCCGTTGCCGCCGAAGTCCACCCCGATGTGCACCCGCCACGGCTTGCAGGGCTTGTCTGCGGGCCAGAGGAAGCGCTTGTCGTCGGCGGCGATGCTGTCGGCAAAGGGCTGGTAGATGATGCCGCCCGCCGCCGCCCACTGTCCCAGAATGAACCGGTTATAGTACACCGTGCCGGTGTACTCCTTTTTCAGCTGCGCCACGAACTCCGGCGGCAGGGTGGGGTTGTCGTCGATGGTGTAGGCCTGACAGTAAATGTCAGCATCACTGTCGAGGAACCGCTTGAACCAGTGCTGCGGGTTTTCCGGGTTGCAGGTGCCGTCAAAATGGGAGTGCGGGCAGGACAGACGGCTTTTCAGCATCTGGAACACGCCCTCGTCCCAGGTTGTGATCTCGTCGCCGTAGGCGTACTCGAAGGCCGCGCCCTGGATGCGGGCAATGTGCTTTTTGTTGTCGGCACCGAGGACATACACCTTGCGGCCGAACAGCTGCACGATGTTGCCGGACGCCGAGGTGCGCACGATGCCCACCAGATCCGGCCCCCAGAGCACCCGCATGGGCTCCAGCACGTTGCGTTCCAGCGTGCCCAGGGTGTTGCCCAGCATGACCAGCAGGCCCTCGTCCCGGGCCGCAAGGATGCGCTGCGGGATGGTGACAGCACAGTCCAGATAGGTCTTGCCGCTTCGGGTGGCCCCGGTCTTGATGTTCCAGCGGTGGGAGCAATTGCGAAGGAACTCCTGCTGAAACTCAGTCAATGGCACTGTCCACACCTCCCAGCAGTTTACGGGCAGCTTCCAGTGCATCGGCGGCGGTATCATCGGGCGGGTTGTCCTCGCCCAGCATCTTCAGCAGCACGTTGGCGGCCTGCGGGTCACCCTTCTTGGCACGGGCGGTGATGCCCTTGATCACGGCCATCTGGTTGTCGATGTCCTCCGGATCCACAGCATCCCGCAGCAGGGCGTTCACGCTGCGGCGGTCGGTCTCCGGCAGGGCCAGATAGTAGTCCGCCGCTTCCCGCATGGAGCGCTTGCGGCGGCGTGCCACTCCGGAAGCGATGCCGCCCTTTTGGGTAATTGACCGGAGTTCATCCGGAGTTCGTTCTTCGTTTGGCACAAGATTTTTGTACCCATCTTCACGCGGCACGTCACCACCTCTCTTGTCAGAATCATAGAAAAAGCCGCCCCTGCGGACGGCGGAAAATATCAAAGATTGCCCGGCTGGTACATTCAGGCTGTTGGTAATTGATGGGTGATCCTCTGTGTCATCCGGGCAGCACAAAGCCCACAGGGTGAAGGGAGTAAGGGAACCTTTCCTGTGGGCGTGTGCGTG
>ERZ1673734.1101-NODE-1101-length-18678-cov-178.399560_pt1 | contig 18678 bp, 30 predicted proteins | sample MGYA00580199_ERZ1673734 | MGnify/ENA primary metagenome ERZ1673734 (study PRJEB41218, sample SAMN15661742) | gut metagenome | host: Homo sapiens | place: Canada: London | collected 2015-08-20/2019-03-30 | study: EMG produced TPA metagenomics assembly of...
TCAATGGTCAGGTTACGAATATCGAGTAATGGCATTATTCCACCCCCGCAATAATCGCACGACGAACGCCATCGCCAAGGAGGTTAACCAACAACACGCTAATCATAATTGCCGCACCTGGCAGCATGACAGTCCACGGGGCGACATAAATCAGTTCCAGCGCATCACCGAGCATCGCTCCCCATTCAGGCGAGGGGAGTTGTGCGCCGAGATCGAGAAAGCCCAGCGCGGCGATATCGAGAATTGCCATCGACAGTGCGCGGGTGATCTCGGTGACCAGCCCGGCGGTGATGTTTGGCATCACAGCAAACCAGAGAATATTCAGCGTTGATGCGCCATCCAGACGGGCGGCGATAACGTACTCTTTTTCCAGTTCGTCATGCACCATGCTGTAAATCGAACGTACCATACGCGGCAGCAATGCCAGCCAGACAGCAAACATAGCGTGGGACAAACTCGGTCCGGCAAACGCTACAACGATAATTGCCAACAGCAGCGAAGGGATCGCCAGTAAGGTATCCAGAATATGGTTAAGCACCGCTGAGCGGAGGCCGTGTGTCGCCCCGGCGAAGGTGCCCAGTACCAGGCCACAGATCGTCGCGGCAAGCGTCACCACAAATGCGCCACCCACGGTTGGCGCAGCTCCGCTCAGTAAACGGCTTAAAACATCGCGTCCGAGGTCGTCAGTCCCCAGGAAGAAAGAAACTTCGCCATAGCGCGACCATGACGGCGGCAATAATTGATAACCGAGAAATTGCTGGTCGATGCCGTAAGGCGCAAACCAGCCGCCAAAAATACACAGTACAGCCAGCCCCGCGCAGCCGTACAGGCCGACCATCGCAGAGGCGTCACTATAAAATTTGCGCCAGGCGGTACGCAGCGTGCCCGGCGGGCGCTTTTCGCTGTATACGCTATCGTAAGGCATGATTACCTTCTTTAAACTTATTTGCTTTGATTCGTTTTGCTTTAGTTTTTTCTTTCATTTCAATCACATGCCATATTTAGGTGCTTTATTCTTGTTTGTTGCTATTCGTTTCTTGTAGTTCCAATTTAAGAAAAATGTGTACACTAAAGTGTATACGAAACACGAGGGTGTACACATTGCTCACCGATACAAAACTAAGAAAGTCTCTTGGCAAAAAACGAGACAAAATCGAAGTGCTTTCTGATGCACAAGGGCTGAATGTTCGGTTATCAACTTCCGGCAGTATAACATTTTTTTACCGCTACCGATGGAATGGCAAGGCTGCACAACTGGCGATCGGCAGTTATCCGTCCATTTCATTGGCTCAGGCCAGGGAGCGTCGCCAGCAGTTTAGAGACTGGCTCACTGAGGGACTGGATCCCCGTCGTCAGGTTATGCTGGAAAAGCAGAAAAAGTCTCAGGCTATGACCGTTAAAGAAGCATTTGATTACTGGGAGCAACATTATTGTATTCCCGAAGGTCTGAAAAAACTGAAGGTCAACAGGCGCGATTTTAATAACCACATTGCGCCCGTACTAGGAAATGTCATTGTCGAACAGACAACAAAAGCTCACTGGCTGAGCCTGTTTGATTCGATGGGACGCCGTGTGGTCACTGGGCAGATGCTGGGCTTAATGCAACGAACTTTCAGGTTTTGTTCAAACAGGGGGGTGATAAGCATTAATCCGCTTGAAAGCCTGAGGCGTTCAGATGTGGGCATGGCTGCGGCAACCAGAGACAGGAAACTGAGCGATGAAGAGATCAAGATTGTCTGGTCGGCTTTGTCTGATATGGGGGAAAGGCAGAAGCTGGTTGTTAAATTTCTTCTTATGACGGGGTGCAGAACCGCAGAGATTAGAACAGCAAGATGGGAATGGTTCGATTTTAACGAGAATACATGGACTGTTCCTGCAAGCGAATATAAAACGGGTAAGACCGTCAGAAGAGCGTTGCCTCCGGCGATCGTGAAACTGATGCAGGAAGTGAAGAAAACCTCCGTTTCTCAGCATGTTCTTACGCGGGCAAGATATAACGGCCCTGAAGATGATAAGCCACCGCAACAACCTCATATCGCTTTGTTTTCTGCTCAGATCATCGCTAAAACGGGGATGAAAACATGGTCCCTTCATGACTTGAGAAGAACGGTGGCAACACGATTATCCGAGTTAGGTGCGCCACCACATGTGGTTGAAAAGTTATTAGGGCATCATATGTCCGGCGTAATGGCTCGTTATAATCTGCATGATTATCTCGAAGATCAAAGGCATTGGTTGCAGGTGTGGCAGAATTATCTTGAAGGGTTAGTTGATGCGCCATTAACCTGAGCATTATTTCTTTCCCACTCCAGAATATCAGAAAGCCACCAACGATTGGGGTTTCCCTTTATTGTTGGTTTAGGAAATGGTTTGCTGAGGGACTTTGGCTTTCTGTCTGGAGTACTCCAGAAATACAGAGTGCTTCGTGAAATTTTATATCGTTCCAGAATATCTTTGGTTAACAAGATTTCATTTGTTTTTGTAATGTCGTTCATTTTATTCTCCAGTTGAATTGTTTAATCATCGAAAAACCGCCCGAAGGCGGTTGTCAGTTGATTGATGTGCGGCGCATTTTGCGAAGGCTGGCAATATGCTTTTCCTTCTCAATTTCTGCTTTAATCATGTGTAGTTCGTTGTGATCGATTCGCTCAAATTCTGCATTAAATGCGCTAATTGAAGCGGCTCTGGTTCTCCCATCCAGCCTTCGGAAGATTACCTGCGTCAGAGTGATTTTGCAGACTTCAACCGGATAGTTGTTGGCATCGACGAAAGACTGCCCGCGCTGGATTAGAACGAACACCGGTAGTATTCCTTAATTGTCATATCATTTGCACCTCGTTGCTACTGGCTATCGCCATTGCTCCCCAAATACAAAACCAATTTCAGCCAGTGCCTCGTCCATTTTTTCGATGAACTCCGGTACCATTTCGTCAAAAACCTCCATGTATTTTTCATCCCGTTCGACCACGACATAATGCAGGCCTTCACGCTTCATACGCGGGTCATAGTTGGCAAAGTACCAGGCATCTTTTCGCGTCACCCACATGCTGTACTGCACCTGGGCCATGTAAGCCGACTTTATGGCCTCGAAACCACCGAGCCGGAACTTCATGAAATCCCGGGAGGTAAACGGGCATTTCAGCTCAAGGCCGTTGCCGTCACTGCATAAACCATCGGGAGAGCAGGCGGTGCGCATACTTTCGTCGCGATAGATGATCGGGGATTCAGTAACATTCACGCCGGAAGTGAACTCAAACAGGGCTCTGGCGTCGTTCTCGTACTGTTTTCCCCAGGCCAGCGCTTTAGCGTTAACTTCCGGAGCCACACCGGTGCAAACCTCAGCCAGCAGGGTGTGGAAGTAGGACATTTTCATGTCAGGCCATTTCTTTCCTGAGCGGGGTTTTGCTATCACGTTGTGAACTTCTGAAGCGGTGATGACGCCGAGCCGTAATTTGTGCCACGCATCATCCCCCTGTTCGACAGCTCTCACGTCGATCCCTGTACGTTGCAGGATAATGTCCGGTGTCATGCTGCTACCTTCTGCTCTGTGACTTTCTGTTTCAGGAATCCAAGAACCTTCACAGCTTCAGCCTGTGTTAGTTCTGAAGATGTGTAAATGTTGCGGCGAAAAATCTGGGAACAGAGCGGCAACAGGTCGTCATCCCACGTTTTTTCCATGGAAGTAAGAAGGGCGTTAATTTCCGACATGGTTTCTTCGTTAACCGGGGTGATGTCGCGTTCCGGCTGACGTTCTGTAGTATATGCAGTATTTTCGACAATACGCTCGGCTTCATCCTTGTCATAGATGCCAGCAAATCCGAAGGCCAGGCGAGCACACTGAATCATGGCTTTGTGCCGTAACATCCGTTTGGGATGCGACTGCCACGGTCCGGTGATTTCTCTGCCTTCGCGGGTTTTGAATGGTGCGCGGCGACATTCATCCATCCACTCGGTAACGCAGATCGGGTGATTGCGATCTTTGCGGTAAATCCGGCATGTACAGGACTCATTGTCCTGCTCAAAGTCCATGCCATCAAACTGCTGGTTTTCATTGATAATGCGGGACCAGCCATCAACGCCAACCACCGGAACGATGCCGTTCTGCTTGTCAGGGAAGGCGTAAATTTCTTTCGTCCAGGGATTAAGGCCGTACTGGTTGGCGACGATCAACAATGCGATAAATTGCGCATCGCTGGCATCACCTTTAAATGCCGTCTGGCGAAGAGTGGTGATTAGTTCCTGTGGGTCGACAGAATCCATGCCGACACGTTCAGCCAGCTTCCCTGCCAGCGTTGCGAGTGCTGTACTCATCCGTTTTATACCTCTGAATCAATATTAATTTGGTGACGGGCGATGGTTTCAGCCATGTAGCGGATGTGTTCTGCCATGCGTTCCTGAAAATCGACATCGTCATCAAATGCACGGGAAATAGCTTTTTTGCTGGCCCCGTGACGTTGCAGATTATCGATGCATAGCGATTCAAACAGGTGTTGGGGCAGACCTTTTTCCAGGTCGTCTGCCAGCTCAGCTTCAGTTTCTTCACGGGCAATTTGCTGGTAGTGTCGTGCCCATGACTGCTCTTCAATGCGATCGGGGATAAGCCAGGCATTCATGATTTATCACCTTCGAAATTTTCAAGCCTGTTGGCAATCATGATGGCGATATCAGGGATTGCTGGCGCTGTGGCTATACATGCGGGGTTGGCGCACAAACCATAGACGGCGGCAATCACGAGCTGTCTTTTCCAGTCGAGAGTTACTGGCTCAGAATTGGCGTCATCGCCGGACGTATCACTGCCTGGCTCGTTCTGAACAACGGTTTCGCCCTCCTGAGCGGCATCAACAGAGTTTTCCTGAATGATCTTCTCCTCAGTTTGTGCTGAGTCTTCTCCATCAGCGGCGTCATTTTCTCCAAAAGTTTCAGCGTAAGTTTCATCTCCCATTACTGGACCACAGTCAGGGCAATGGCCGCCACCGTTCTGACTGCATGTGGTGCAAACCTTTTCCACTTCCTGTTGCATTACTGGCCCTGGCTGTTGCTCTTCTGGCCCGTTTTGTTGCGTATCCGGGCTGTTTTGTCCCGCTTCTGGGGCAATTTGTTCCACTTTGGGCTGATTCTGGTCCTCAGTGTCGCGAGTCTGGATCCCCTTCACCCACTTCGGATCAGCAGGGTTACTGATGCCTTCAACAAATTCTCCACGCGAGGCAGCCAGTAATTTGTCGGCATCGACTGGATTTTTTGGGGGGATGTTTTCCCTGGCTTTATTGAGTTCCTCCCTCAGTTCCTGGTATTTCGTTTCTACAGATGAGACATTTTCCAGTGATTGCGTGTCCTCATTATGTTTAACTGGAATTTCTTCCACTGATTCAGGCGCTGCCTGTTCATTAGCCATTGTGTCCGATGTTTGTTGCTTTTCTTCATCGCCATGTTTTCCTTCTGCTGTTCCGCGCTGCGGCATCGGTGCTGATGAGCGACCGCAGGCAATTTCCACGATTTCCGGATCCGGGTTAGCGTGATCGGTTTCGGTCAACACTTTGTTGAGATATTCAGTCACGCGTGCCGGGATGGCCTCAATGCCGATTGGTGCTTCTTTCACGGAAGCCACCACAATGGCGCGGGAATAATCCAGCCCACCGGGCATGGCGATAAATTTGTCGCGAAAAACAGAAAAGGGCGGCTTATTCTCTGACACGATTTCTTCAACGCGTTTTGCGTGTGCTGGGTGCAGGTTATAAATATCCACATCCATTGAACGGGCCAGAACGCCGGTGGCTACATCTCGTGCGAGTGATGTCTTATCATGTTTGAATCCTTCACCACGATCGGTAATATTTCCGCCGCCAGCGTTAGCACCGGAAGGCGTACGGGTAATGCCTGAAACATAATTTCCGTTCTGCCATTCTTTTGTCAGCAGGCCCTGATCAAGGTAGTCAGTTTTCATCCAGGTGGAAATGAACTTGTCGAATTCAGCCGGGCTGATGCGATGATTTGCAGAGTGGGGGAATGCTTTCCCTACAGATTCAGCCAGGCGACTAAGGTGATAGTTCGTCAGTTTATCCAGTTCATGATGCGCGGCGCGCACAGCAGTAAGCAGGCTCTGAAGGTAACTGTCCTCTGTGTCCATCTCCATACGGATCACGTTATTGCGTTGTTCTGGTGTGGCATGATGCCGGTATTTTCCATCTTCATCTTTGCTGAATAAGAAGAGGTGAAGGAAGCGATGAGTAAGGCTCAGAGTGGCGACGGGAATTTCACACTCAGAACAGTCATCGTCGCTGTCCGGGGATTCGTTTTTCTCCACATCATCCGGAATAGTTCCGTCCGGGTCATCGTTGTCATCGCCAGCAGTTGTGGCATCTTCACCGTTGATGTTGTCATTGAAGGGTATAGCCATCATGGTGATGCCATCTTCCCCGCCTTTTTCATAGCGGTTGCAGAATTCAGTATCAAACACGCCTTCCGGTGGAAGGTCATTCACGACGGGGAAATTTACGCGAACGGGTTTTTTGAAATCATCCTCGTCGTAGCCTGCATCGTCCATGGCTGCAATGCAGCGGGAAACTGCGACAGAAAGTTTTCTGGCATCAGCCCAGAAAAAACCGCCTTTGATGCCAAGGCGTTTTCTGACTTTATCGTTTTTTGCTTCGCAGTGTAGTGCAAAAGTCTGTTTATCAGCGCTCATTGTATTTAAACCTCTGGCTGGATTAGAATTAGAGGCCCTTTGTCTGATTTCTCCGAATACGGTGACGCAGGGAGAAATCCGGTAGCCTGCGCTGCCGGATTTTTATTTCAGTGGAAGGTTGCCTGGTTTGCTGTTTTGTGAGTTGTTTTTCCCTTTTCGTGCTGGCATTCAGAGCAGTCGCACTCAGAATTTTCTCTTGCAAATTCAAGAGCCTGCGCCAGTGTATGGATTTGTTGTGCTCCAATGTTGCTTCTGACGACTTCACATGCAGCATGAATATATGGGCTTGGTGTTTTGCCATTTAACCCACATGAAACCAAACGACTGTCTTTATATTCGTTATTTCCAACTTCTGTAAGCACTGAAAAAGAAAATACAAAGTCGATTTTGTATTCTTTGCATATTTTACTGATGCGTTCTGCAATTTCTTTGAGTTCATTTATTGCATCAGGACTGGTTTCGGAAAATATTTCATTTTGCGCAAGTTCTTTCATTTTGATTTTTCCGTGATTGATAATTAATGCGGTTTTTATTTCGGCAGATATGGAAGGTATATTTTATTACTCGTCACAACGACTCTGCTTTTACGGGTAAGCCATCGCGCCCGATGAAAACTTTAATCATGCAGTCGGTAATGCATGTTTTTGTTGTGAAGTTACGAATATAGAGTTTTCTCTTTTCAATATTGTTTGCTGAAGCGATATATGTCCGACCTTCATGAAGAACATAATCGCCAGGCGTCACGCACTGACGTGGTATTTCATCAGTTCCGAAGTGATGAGCAATCATAATTATCTCCATTTTCACAAATGAACTTTGTTGATGCGGTGCCTGGTGCCTCCAGGTGGCGTTAACCAGTTAACAATTAACGCCGGGTCAGGGGACGATGACTTTCCGTGACATCCTGTCGGTTTAACTGTTCCGCGTGCGCTGAGCCGCATTCACCGCATCACAAAATTCACTTTAAAAAGGGCGGACATCAGCAATCGGCAAACCGATATCCGCCAAGGGTTACACACAGCAATGTTGTTATTCACAACCGGAAGCGCACGGTCGAAGAAATCTAACGACAATCCTTCTATGGGAAAGAGTCTTCGCCTCGCGCTTTCGTGTAGTACCCTGGCTTTTCAGGGTAATGTCTGTTCAGTAAAGTGAGAGTGCCGGAACTCACCCGTGTCCGGCGCACGATCTCCACCTCACCCGTGGAGAACTCCTCAACTACAAACCCCGTAAGGAGAGTGAATTTATGACACAAGAAGAAAAAGTGATGTTTCTGATGCGGCTGGCTGTCGATACCTACAACACACAATTCAGGGAGAAAGATATACCTCAAAAGGCAGTTCCTGCCGCGGTAGATAAGGGCGGTGCTATTGCCGTATTTTACGATGCATTTGAATCATTTTTTGATGAAAAACTCGACGCTGTTAGCGACTTCGGAACATCGAGTAATAAATAACGTTCATTACGGTTCTTAAACAACAATCAGTGGGCTTGATGTTGTTCTTTTCAAGCTCACTTGCCATCACTTCCATTATTCTTGCGCTTACACGAATTATTTGGTGGCTGTAAGCGACGCAACTATCGCTGATATTGCTGTTTATTTCTATTACTTCATTTTCACTGGCGGCGCTAAATTTGGATATGCCGTTTCCATTGTCCTGTTTCAGTGCTGTTTCCGCTATCCGGATGCGTTCCTGCGTTGCGGAATTTGGGCTAAGTCGATAAACCTGTCTGGCATCTTCCAGAAGCAGGGCGATAATGTGCTTCAGTTCTGTTTCATTCATAGTTAACTCCGGTAGTTGCAATTTATTAATATCAGGCGGTCAGCTCTTTAAGCTTCTGAACTGCTTTATTCATTTCATCCATACAGTCGATGAATTCGTCCAGTTTAAGCTGCATTTTTCCGGCGGCCTGAAGGATTTCAAGTTTTAAGGGCGCAAGTTTTTTGTTGAATGCATCATCTTCCTGGCGTTTTTTCTCCGCAATTTCGGCGGCTTTCAGCAATTCTTCAGCCTGTTTTCTGAGTATTTCTGGTGAAGGTGAAACTGCTTTGAGGTTATTCATTTCAGGTTCCTGTTGTTGCAGAATTAATTTGTTGCATTCTCTGCGTGAGCGTTTCATTGCAGATTCGCACTTCTTGCAATAAATGGCTCTCCCGTCACGCTTGCTGGCATCTGAATAAAAATCATTGACTGATTTTGTCTGCCCGCATCTGGTACATAATTTTGATTGAAGGTCCTTAATGATTGTGACGTTTCCTTCCCGCTTGGGATATCCATATTTTTTGTAGCGTAAAAAGGTTACTCCGTTACCAGAACCTTCTTTTCTGACCTTAAATACAATGATGCTTTCCCGTTTATCGATAAAATCTATGAGCTGGTTTCTCTCCTTTCCTGACAGTTCGGCAAATGTCTTAACTTTTTTAGTAACTTCCGTAAGGCGAACTCCATCAGGCATTTTTTCAACGAAGTTTTTAATCTCTGCAAGCGGACGCCATAACTTTTGCGGCAAAACTGAAGGCGTGGTCATCAATCACCTCGCCGTCAGTTGTTTTGATTTCCGGTAGCCTGCCGCGTAAATGGCTACGTTTGGAAGACATACACCAGTTTCTGGTTGCTTATGTCCAAACTCATTCGCGTACACAATGGCCGCTCGCTCCAGATTGCGTCTGTATTCTTTCTGCTGCCAGATCACGTCCTGTGCCATGAACTTAATTGGCTTAGCGTCTTCTATGCGCTCAGGCGTTTCGTGAGTACCTTTAGCCTGAATCTGCGCTCTGCTTAGAGTAGGGCGGTGTAATACTTCTGAACTTATTGCTTCTTCGCGGGCCAGCACGCCGTTAGCTAATGCCTTTGCCTTTAAACGCTCACGACGACGAGAACGTGAATTGCCTTTGAACTGAGTTCTGCGTGTCATATAGACCTCCTGATGAACTTTGGTGGTGTGGTAGGTGGGAGACCCATTTCGACCTGTTTCGGCCTACTTCAATTCGGCAATAGTCCTACAGGCCTCGCCGCTTTACGTGCGACATATTCCCGTCCATGAACCCTTCACCACACCCCAAAGTTCACTTTGGTTATTGCGCTTTGTCAGCGCCGTAGATTCATATTTGAATCGTTGTATATTCACCGCCCTGGTGAGTAGTGCGTCCTGCTGATGTGTTTAGTATCACCGCCAGTGGTATTTATGTCAACACCGCCAGAGATAATTTATCACCGCAGATGGTTATCTGTATGTTTTTTATATGGATTTATTTTTTGCAGGGTTGAGTGGCTTGGGAGGTGATCGAGAGATCTGAATTGCGATGTTTAGTGAGTTGTATCTATTTATTTTTCAATAAATACATTTGGTTATGTGTCTTTAGGTGGGGGGGTGAGGCAAAGAAAACCCGGCTCTGTGGCCGGGAATAACATTTAGGAATCAAGGTCAGGTAGCATGATTTTCTCAATCAACGTCAATGCCCTTTGGTCTCGTTCAGCAAAATATTTAGGAGCGTACTGAGGCAGCCACACTTCGTTGAAGTGTTGTTTGAAATCTGCAAGATATTCGTTTGGGTATAGACGTACCGGGAATGTCCGGCCATCTGGGTACTCATGGTTATATGTTGGGAATGTCTTCGGCTCAACCCCCCGGTTGTCACGGAGCCATTGCGAGAAAACCCTACCCTCTGAAATATCAGGGACCATTTTTTCTGGCAGCGTATATCCGGCCTGTTCAAGTGGCGCAACCAAGTTAAACGTCAGTTCATTAAGCATAGAAAAGTGCGTATGAGGAACTCTGCCTCGGTTTGTCATATACCGCTTAAGGTGGATAGGGAGTTCGGCAGGCGCTCTTTCACCTGACATCCACTCACGCACCCATCTCGATACTTGCACTGCAAATTTTGGAGATAGCCACTGAGCTAAATTAATTGCGATGTCTGGATGAACCCAAGTCCCTTGATTCTCTGCTCTTCCGCCTTTAAATGATTGAATTAACTCCGATATGGGAATCCCCATATCGCGTGATAATTCATCAAAAAAATCTTGTGTTGTTTTTAGTCGTGTATAGTCAGCAAGTAGCTTCCCCGCAGACTTGCACATCGCGGTGGCATTGATGTATCCGTCTTTGGTGCGAAGATGGATGACTTCTCCATCAACTTCTCTAGCGATTAATGCAAGTTGAAACTGTGTCATAAATCATCCTATTACGTGAAAAATAAAACAATCACCCAAACGTCTCTTCTGGCCACTGGCTGGCGATAACTTTCCCCACAACGGAACAACTCTCATTGCATGGGATCATTGGATATTGCGGGTTTAGTGGTTGTAAAAACACCTGTCCGCTATCCCTGATCAGTTTCTTGAAGGTAAACTCATCACCACCAAGTCTGGCTATGCAGAAATCACCTGGCTCAACAGCCTGCTCAGGGTCAACCAGAATTAACATCCCGTCAGGAAAACTAGGTTTGGATCCTGTTGGCGCGGTCATGGAATTACCTTCAACCTCAAGCCAGAATGCAGAATCACTGGCTTTTTTGGTTGTGCTTACCCATCTCTCCGCATCACCTTTGGTAAAGGTTCTAAGCTCAGGCGAGAACATCCCGGCCTGAACATGAGAAAAAACAGGGTACTCATACTCACTTCTAAGTGACGGCTGCATACTAACCGCTTCATACATCTCGTAGATTTCTCTGGCGATTGAAGGGCTAAATTCTTCAACGCTAACGTTGAGAATTTTTGCAAGCAATGCTGCGTTATAAGCATTTAATGCATTGATGCCATTAAATAAAGCACCAACACCTGACTGCCCCATCCCCATCTTGTCTGCGACAGATTCCTGGGATAAGCCAAGTTCATTTTTCTTTTTTTCATAAATAGCTTTAAGGCGACGTGCGTCCTCAAGCTGCTCTTGTGTTAATGGTTTCTTTTTTGCGCTCATACGTTAAATCTATCACCGCAAGGGATAAATATCTAACACTGTGCGTGTTGACTATTTTACCTCTAGCGGTGATAATGGTTGCATGTACTAAGGAGGTTGTATGGAACAACGCATAACCCTGAAAGATTATGCAATACGCTTTGGGCAAACCAAGACGGCTAAAGATCTCGGCGTATATCAAAGCGCGATTAACAAGGCCATTCATGCAGGCCGAAAGATTTTTTTAACTATAAACGCTGATGGAAGCGTTTATGCGGAAGAAATAAAGCCCTTCCCAAGTAACAAAAAAACAACTGCATAAGTAACACCGCTCTTTTCACAATGGACATTCGTCCTACGTCGCTGACAAAGCGAGTCCCAAGATATCTGACCAACTAAGGCCATATGCGTTTCCACGCATACCTTTCAACTAGCTATTCACTATTGGAAATCATAAGAAATGACACAAACAAGTTACAGCAAACTATCCCAGCGTGACGTTGATCGCGCAGAAACAGATTTACTCATCAACCTGTCAGCTCTGACGCAAAGGGGACTGGCAAAGATGATTGGCTGCCATGAATCGAAGGTCAGTCGTACCGACTGGCGATACATCGCGGCGATTTTATGCGCGTTCCAGATGGCATCTGATATCAGTCCGATCAGCCGGGCTTTCCAGCATGCCATTAACGTTCATGCAAATAAAAAACGTCCGGTTGGGGCCGGACGTTCTGAGCAAATCCTGATGAATATCTGATATTCAGGCAGGGCATGGAGCAATACACGGGAATAATTCTGCCACATCTGGAAGAATTTCGCCAGCAACAACACCAACCGCAGCAGCCTGAAGCCGATTGGGTTAACCCGGAGATACCGGGACCGTCTGTGAAGATGTGCAGTCACACCAATGTGCAGTCACACCAACCGCAGCAGCCTGAAGCCGATTGGGTTAACCCGGGAGATACCGGGACCGTCTGCGGTATGGAGTAAATCTTGTATGCGAGGGGACTATGCGTAATTACGCAACAATTTCACCTCAGTTCTGGTTAGGCGATACAGGGCGAAAACTAAGGAAGTCTGGTCCGGAATGTATGGTAGTGGCGTTGTATATGATGACCTCGCCTCATTCCAATATGCTGGGCCTTTATTACCTGCCTGTTTTGTACATTGCTCACGAAACCGGACTTGCTCCTGAAGGGGCTTCTAAGGGGCTTCAAATGGCTTGCGAGGCTGGTTTTTGCAGCTATGACCATGATTCTGAGGTTGTATGGGTGCATGAAATGGCAGCATGGCAGGTTGGTGAATCGCTGAAACCTGGCGATAACCGTTGTGCTGGGGTAAGAAATGAATATTCCGCGTTGCTGGAAAATCCTTTTTTATCATCCTTTTATGATAGATATAAGGATGATTTCCACCTGGATGTCAGACGTGAATCATGTCGGAAAATTGAAGCCCCTTCAGAGCCCCTTTCAAGCCAAGAACAGGAACAGGAACAGGAAAGGGATAAAACCCTTCTGGTCCATGGCGAAAAAATCGCCACGGACCCACAGGGGGATTTTTGTCCTGTTCTGACTGAACGTCCAGGACCAGCTGGCACGACACCGGAAGCAGATTCCGGGCGTTGTGTGCAGCAGGTGCTGATCGTCGAACCGGAGCAACAACGCCAACCGCAGCAGCCTGAAGCCGATTCCGCGATGAGCGGGAAGCCGATTGGGTTAACCCGGGCGATGCCGGGACCGTCTGCGGGACGAGTTGATTATCCTGACGTGTTCGAACGGGTCTGGCGTGAATATCCGCATCGGGCAGGGTCAAACCCGAAGAAATCCGCGTTCAATGCCTGGAGGGCCAGATTACGCGAAGGGGTGTCACCGGATGTCGTGCTGGATGGCGTGAGGCGTTACGCAAGATACCTGGAGGCTACCGGGAAAGCGGGAACTGAATTTGTTCAGCAGGCATCGACGTTTTTTGGCCCGAACAGGAATTTCGAAAATCCGTGGTCGCTGCCGAAGGCTGGCGCAGTCAGCCTGCGTTGCGTGAATCACATTTCTGAACCGGACACCGAAATTCCGCCGGGTTTCAGGGGGGAATCAGCCATGAAAAACATTTCGACTGGAGGGATTCTTGAACGGGTGCGCCGTCTGGCACCACCGCACGTGGCAGCACCGTTCCGGACGACCGACGAATGGCGGGAATGGCAACTGGCTGAGGGCCGTAAGCGCAGCGAGGAAATTAACCGCCTGAATCATCAGGCGCGGGTTGAAAAAATCCTGAACCGTGCGGGCATCCAGCCGCTTCACAGGAAGTGCTCATTCGGGAACTACCGGGTGCAGAACGACGGTCAGCGCCATGCTCTGAGCCAGGCGAAATCCATTGTCGATGAATTGATGACCGGTTATACAAACTTCGTGTTCAGCGGGAATCCGGGAACCGGAAAAAATCATCTGGCGGCGGCTGTGGGTAATCGTCTGCTGAAGGCCGGTAAATCCGTGATAGTGGTCACCGTGGCGGATGTGATGAGCGCGTTACATGCCAGCTATGACGACGGACTGTCAGGGGAAAAATTTTTGCGTGAACTGTGCGAAGTGGACCTCCTGGTTCTTGACGAAATTGGCATCCAGCGTGAGACGAAAAACGAGCAGGTGGTACTGCACCAGATTGTTGACCGCCGGACGGCATCACTGCGCAGTGTCGGGATGCTGACAAACCTGAATCATGCCGCAATGAGCACGCTTCTTGGTGAGAGGATTATGGACCGGATGACCATGAACGGTGGTCGTTGGGTGAATTTTAACTGGGAGAGCTGGCGGTCAAACGTTGGACGTCAGGGTATGTGAGAATTTTTGACGAGGTAAATTTTCGATGGAAACCGTATTACATGCACTGAAAGCGATGGGAAAAGCCAATTCTGTTGAACTGGCGGCACGACTTGATATCAGCCGTGAAGAAGTTCTCAACGAACTGTGGGAGCTCAAAAAAAATGGCGTTGTTGATAAAACGGGTCACACCTGGTTTCTGGCTGTCGAAGGTGAATCCCGGGTAACCGAAGAGCGGCCAGTAAAATCTGAAACACAGGATATGCTGACCGAAGAGGTCGCTCCAAAAGTTAGCGCTGACATGATGATTGAGTTTATCTCTCAGGAGGGGGCTAAAACCTGTGAGGAACTGGCGGGGAAGTTCGGTGTCAGCACTCGTAAGGTTGCTTCCACGTTGGCGGTGGTAACAGCAACGAGACGCCTGGTACGCGAGATCAGCAACGGAAAATTCCGTTACAAAATGCCTGATGTCGAAAACGGCGATTTGAGCGCCTTATCATCGCAGAATAAGCAATCACACCATGACGCAGAAAACAGCGCGGCAGGCGATGAAATGAATCGTTTTCCGTTGGCATCAGAGAGCACGGCAAAGGCCAGTACAGATGAGTTTATCCGAGAAGTTCCATCATTCACCGAAAAATCTGCCAGTTCGGTGATGCTTCCATCGCTGCATGCTGCCAGTCGAGAACTTCGTCGCGCCAAAAAACAGGTCCAGAAGTGGGAGCGAGTCTGCGCCGCGCTGCGGGAGCTGAACAAGCACCGGGATATTGTTCGACAGATTGTCGATTCATCCGGTCGTATTGTGTCGGAAAAGTGATTGCCGGAGGCGCTTATGGCGAAACCTTTTACACACGAACAGCGGGAAGAACTGAAGGCACGAATTATCGGATTGGTACGCAAAAATGAACGCATGACGATATCGCAACTGGAGAGAGCGACGGGAGCAGGCTGGCATTCAGTCAGACGTTGCCTTGTGGATGTACTGGCTTGTGGCGATTTATACATGTCCGGTAAATACGGTGTTTTTGCATCAGAACAGGTGTATCGCGTATGGCGTAAGACACCGGAGAAAACAACTGACCAGACATTGATTCGAAAGTTACCAGACGGAGAAATTCGCCGCTACGATAGACGCCTGAACATAATCTGTCGCGAGTGCCGGAATAGTGAAGTTATGCAGCGCGTGCTGGCTTTCTATCAGGGGAATTTTCAGGAGGCGGTACTGTGAGTAAATTAGCTATCAGGCTTCAATTGTCGCTGGCATTCGCATCAAAGGAGAATGAGATGACCACTTTTACAAAAGAGCAGTTAATCAGTCATGTTAGTGAAAATGTAAAGGCGATGAAATTTGCAGTAAAACAGACAGCATTCAAAAATTCTCTCGAGGCAATTGAGTTGGATTTAGCACTGGCCCTTGTTGCTCAGGCTTCGCTGGAAGCAGAGCCCGTGCTTTATATGAATCGATTTACCGGAAAGACATTCTCACTGGAAGAGCAACCCGGTGCTGATAAGGAACCGGAAATATACGTGCCGCTATATGCTGCCCCGCCAGACAGCGCCGCCATGCTTCAGGCTGGAAACTTTCGGGAAAAGAAGGGTTCGTCAACCAATAATTTTCGGGAAATCTCGGAAACGTCAACCAACCATCCGGTAACTCTGGATGGTTGGATAAGCTGTAGTGAGCGAATGCCGGATGACGGTCAGCACGTAATTATTTTATGTGATGGCGCATTCGTTCTTTATGCGCAATATCGAGACGGTGAGTTTTTTGATGTAGTCCGTGATGGTGATGAATTTTTCGAAACACAGAGCCGCAATGTAACCGACTGGATGCCGCTACCAGAACCGCCGCAGGAGGTGCGCCAATGAACTGGCCTGAAGCATTTGCAATTACAGGCGTTGCTATGGCTATCGCTTTTTTAGTATATGTTATTTGTCGGTGGGGGTAAAAACGTTCGCCGGGATTAACACCAAAGGAGGGAATATGTCGGATGATATTTCACTGGCAATGGAAGGCGCGCTGGCCGTTATTTCTGTTGTGGGCGTTTACTGCCTGGTTGTGTTTTTGATGGATCGGATGTGAAACTGAATTCATTGCGATATGGGCATTCCCATATCGGGTAAAACGGTTTGCGGTAAAGCGAGAGTTAAGTAGAATTGCTGCGGGTGCTTGAGGCTGTCTGCCTCGGGCATGCCACCGTAAGGCAGACAGAGAAAAGCCCCAGTTAACATTACGCGTCCTGCAAGACGCCTAACATTAATCTGAGGCCAATTTCATGCTAGACACATGTAGGTTAGCCTCTTACGTGCCGAAAGGCAAGGAGAAGCAGGCTATGAAGCAGCAAAAGGCGATGTTAATCGCCCTGATCGTCATCTGTTTAACCGTCATAGTGACGGCACTGGTAACGAGGAAAGACCTCTGCGAGGTACGAATCCGAACCGGCCAGACGGAGGTCGCTGTCTTCACAGCTTACGAATCTGAGAAGTAAGAGACCCGGCGAGGGAGAAATCCCTCGCCACCTCTGATGTGTCAGGCATCCTCAACGCACCCGCACTTAACCCGCTTCGGCGGGTTTTTTCACTTACTGTGGTTGTGAATACGATTGGTATTAGGCTATGCTAACAACATTAGCCTGACTAATTTTGTATTGACTTGATTTTTGTTAAAGAACAGGACGGAGAAGTAAGGGTACACCCAATGAGCTACGCACTAAAAAAACACCCGCGATTGACTATTCCCCCTCGCGATAAAAGCGTTGTGGCAGCTCCGCGCCCGGCTATCGATGAAAATTGCACTCATCGTGAGCAGGTGAAAAATGCTTTCGATTTCGGTTTTTCTCGTTACGAGAAGGCAATGGAAGAACTTTCAAAAGTGTAATGATGGGTATTGTGCTCTATGGCTGAGATTGTTGAAGGAGTGCACTACCTTTCGTTTGATGATCTTACCGAAATTAATCGCCTTTTAATTGAGCTTCAAACACCAGATGAACCTGTTAGTGTGCTGAGTGTTGATAATTTAAGTTCTTCTCAGTCTCGTCCCAGCATGGTTCGATGGTATGAACAGACTAATGACATGTTTGTACTGGCATCAGTATTGATTGAAAGTCTGATTCAGAATCATCCATTTGCTAATGCAAACAAACGAACAGCTATGATGGCTGGTTATGTCTTCTTGTTGTTGAATGGCTATGAGTTAACAGCACCAGGCGATGAAATCGTGGAAATGGCAGAGGGACTGGCCTGCAAAACCTATACTCGAGAAGATCTCGAGAACTGGTTGTGTTATTGGTCTCGTGCGTATGACAGCCGGGAATTATGTAAAACAGGCGCAACTATTGTTTTGTATGAAACTATCAAGCTTAAAATAGAACAGCAAAACTAAAGGTGCTTCTAATGAAAACCCGCTTCGGCGGGTTTTGTTGTATTGGAGTATCATGATATTACCTGGATCCCGTTTTTCTCTACGACTGAAAGAAGGCGAAGAGCGGCACCTCCCGGCCGTTTTACACCACGTTCCCAGTCTGATATCAGGTTTTTACTGACGTTGAGGTATCTGGCAAAAACAGGTTGAGACAGATGCTCTCGTTCGCGCAGTGCACGGATCCTTTCCGGAGACATTACCGGCGCTGGCTGGAGACAAGTTTCATCGAATTCTCGCATAGTCTGTTTCGTTACTGCGCCGATATCATGAAGCGATTCCATCATTTCATGTACGGATGCAAGCGCATCACTGCGGTAATTTTTACTCATTGGGTACCTCCGTAAACTGACCCTGTAGAATCAGTTGTGCCAGTTGTTCATCTGTTAGATTGAGTACGTGAGGAGCCGCCTTCCGAAATGCACTTTCCGCAGTAGCGGTTATATTTTCACGTTCATTTTTTGCGTATGCATATACGAAAAAGGCCCTTGTGCCGACGCGATAGAAAATGATTGTGCGATAACCGCCAGATTTGCCGCCACCGACTCGTGGCAGACGTTGCTTGATAACGCCGTTACCCAGGTTTGCTGAGATAAGCCCGTTATCAGCCTGTTTAACAATTTCGCGCAGTGATTGGTCGGATATTTTGTTTTGCGTGCAAATCGCTCAAACCAGGCGTTTTTAAAAATGCGCATTTTTTGTTCCGTTATTAATGTATAACACATAGTGTTACATTGCGTAGGGATCTGCAATGCCATCAGTTTGACAACGTCGCGTGTTCGGGGCTATATTCCTCACGCGCCAGCAAAACCTGGCGTCGGGATTAGCACCCCGGATATCGAAACGGTGCATAACCGCGCTGGCGG
>ERZ1673734.1113-NODE-1113-length-18581-cov-13.145633_pt1 | contig 18581 bp, 23 predicted proteins | sample MGYA00580199_ERZ1673734 | MGnify/ENA primary metagenome ERZ1673734 (study PRJEB41218, sample SAMN15661742) | gut metagenome | host: Homo sapiens | place: Canada: London | collected 2015-08-20/2019-03-30 | study: EMG produced TPA metagenomics assembly of...
TCTTCTCGGCGCTTTCCAGCCCGCGCACCTTGCCCAGTTGATCCAGGCCATTGCGCAGACGCCCGGTGTCCTTGGCCAGCGCACCAATCACCCGCGCACCTTCGCCGCCAAATGCATCGGTTAACGCCGTACCACTTGCTGCACTGGTCAGGTCGCCAAACTTGCCCTGCAGCTTGTCCATGATGTCGAGCATCGGCAGTAACTTGCCGTTCTGGTCGGTGAACTTCATGCCCAGTTTCTGCGAAGCGGCACCGATGTTCTCGAAAAAGGATTTGTACATGCCACCGGCATCGCCACCTTCCATGGTGCTGCTCAACGAGCCGATGACCGCGAACTGCTCGGCCAGGTCGACACCTGCAGTGGTCGCGATCGCGCCGAATTCCTTGAACGCGTCTTTGAGCTGGGCGCCGTCAGTGCGGAACAGTTGCACAGCCAAGGCGGTTTGCCCGCCCATCATTTCGACCCACTGGCTTTTGCCCATGGCGTCGGCCTGGTCTTTGAACAGGTTGTACATGGTGCCCACGTAGGCGCCCATGGTACCGGCGTCGGTTTTGGTGGCCTTGGCCAAAAGGTTGCTGGTATTGGTGAAGGTGGCCAACTGGCTACCGCTCAATCCCTTGATGGCCCCTTCAATGCTGTACGCCGAGGCGACAAAGTCACGGGCGTTTTCACCGTAGGCCACGGAAAATTCCAACGACTTGCGATTGAGCGCGTCCAGGGCGTCTTCAGCCACGCCCAGCGATCGGACTTCGCCCAGGGCGCGATTCATTTCCAGTGCAGGTTCCAAGGACTGTTTGATCGCCACACCCGCGCCCACCATGCCCGCGAGCCCTAAGCCCATGGTTTTGATGTTGTTTTGACCTCGTTCAGCCAAGTCCGAAAAGCTGGTTTTAACCTTGCCCAAAGGCGCGGTGATCTTGTCGGTCAGGCTCAAAATAAAGGCCAGCTTTGCGCTGCGATCTGCCATGTTTTATCCGTTCAGTGCGTGGGCGATGCCGTTGGCCACTGCGATTTCCATCCGTCGCCAGTGTTCGTCCTCTAACCACTTGGCCGTGCCCATCACCTCGTAGGTGGGCTCGGCGCCGGGTAGCCAGCGATTGGCCAGGGCCACTAACTGGCCCAGGCCGTTTTCGCTCAGGCGCTCAGCGTGTTCGAGGGCTTTTTTACGGTGATCTCAACGTCCGGCCCGTACTCTTCCAGCAGCGTGCCCGCCAAGTTCATCACCATCAGCGGGTTGCCCAGCAGCGCTTTCAAAGAGGCACGCTCTTCTTGTTTAACTGTCGTCACCAGCAAGTTGTTGGCAGGTGACACCTTGTTGGCCTGGGTCAAGGTGTTGAAGTACTTGGTCACGTCCTGCGGGGTCAGCTCAAAGGTGAATTCTTTTTCGCCAACTTCCAGGGTGATTTCGCGACGTTCAGTCATGGGTGTTTTCCATTCGGGTTTTAAAGTGGGGTGATTCAGCGCAGGCAGATCCGGCGCACGTGGTCTTGCAGCCCAAGAATCATTTCTCGACTGAGAGCGAGCTGATTTTTGAGGGTGAAATAATCCGATCGAGCGTCTGTTGCGAGTTCGGCGGTGGCTGCATCAGCCACGCTGCCGGGGCTGGCTTTGGTAACGGGGCAGGTGGCGTTGATGCGCAACCGCTGACGGCCATCAGCAACATCACGCTGCAGGTCAGCGTTTTTAGAAAGTGCATGGTTCAGTGCCTCGGTTCTGGTACGGTCGTTTTCATCGCGGTCAGCCAGCATTTCGCCGCTGATACGGGCCGCTTCGCGCAGTCCGCTGACCTCAAACAGGGCGCGGTTACGCTCATCGATGAGGTGGTTGAACAGAAACCAGGCGGCCAAAAACAGCAGCAACGAAAGCAGATTCGTGGGCAGGGCGGTCATAGTCCGACCTCGCACAGCTCACGCTCAGCAGCGCGGCGGTTCACCAGTCCGGCCAGTTGCTTGCCACCGGCATACACCCAGCGCGACAGCTGGGCACAAGCCCCGTGCACGTCACCGCTGTTCAACAGGCGCAACAGTGTCGAGCTGGAAAACTGGCGCTCTCCAACGTTGTAAACAAACGACCCAAGGGCAGCGCGGCGGGTGTCCGGCAGCGGCACACGCACCTGGCGGTCAACCGCGGTCAATGCGATGCGCAATTCACGCTGCAGCAGTTGGTCGCACTGGGCCGGTGTGGCCCGATCGCCCAGCTTTACGCCCAAGGTGACACCTTCGCAGATGGTCGGAATCCCCACCGGATCGAGATAAGCCACCAGCGAGCGGCCTTCAAACCAGCTGACCAGCGCGCCGGTCATGCCCAGCACTCCCGTCAACGCGCCTATGGCGATCTTGTTGCGCAGGCTCATCACTTGCGCCTCCAGTCACGCAGCATCTGGCGGTACTTGGGAGCCAACAGCAGGATCTGCAGCACCATGTACAACGCGGTCAGCATGTAGGCGACTGACGACCAGTCGACGGCACCGGTTGCACCGGTAGCAGCAACGCCGATTGCCGGTGACGCCTTAATCACGGCCATGGCGGTATCTTGTGCGGCCTGATTTGTGCTCATCGACGCCCCCCTTTCTCAAAGATGGACTGGCACGGCGTACAACGCAGAATCCCGCCCAGCGCCTGCCGCGCCTTGGGAATTTCGACGTCACAGTCCAGGCATTCACTACGACTTGGCCCGCTCGGGCGCCGCTTGGCCAACTGGATGGCAATCGCCTGGTCGCGCTCGCGTTGCTCCTGCACCTGGGCGCGGTCGAACGGGCCGGACATCAGCTCAGCCCCTCGATCTCGGAAGCGGCCAGGTACGGCACGCCATTGATGCGGATAAAGTCCGGGCTGGTAACGTCGAACGGCACCTTGTGCTTGCTCTTCTCGCCGCCTTTCTGGTCGATGCTCAGCAGGCTGGACACCTTCAACTTGCAGCCGAACGCCTCCACGCGCAGCTCTTCGTCGCCCGCCTTGGCAAAGAAAACGGAGTCGAACGGCGCCAGTTGGCGAAAGCTGCCTGCACTGCGGGCAGCGTCGATCAACAGATTGAAATTGAGGGAATCGAATTCAAATTCCCCGCTGGCCGTAACGTCACCGTCCACATGGCCATTGGGCACACCACGGGTTTGCGCCGTGGCGCTGTTGTCCGTGATATCGAGGGTGCAGCTTTCAACGTGAACCAGCAGATCACCCAGGTTCACGTCGAAGTTTTTGCCGCCAATGCGTGACATAGGGGGTTACTCCGAAGCGTCGTTGGAAAGATCCAGGGCGATATTCGCCGTGATGTCTTTCGGGCAGTTGTGGGGTTTGAGCTTGATGTAAACCTCAATGGCGGTTTTGCTCTTCCAGACCAGCACGATGTCGCCGTCTTTGGGTGACTCGATCTCACCCGGGAACACCTGACCGGCGAACGTCACGGACTTGGCCATCGCGCGCAGCGGGGTCATCAGGGCCGTGACTGCGACGGCCATGCTGTTGGCGGTGCTGTTGAGGCGTCGATCAGCCACGCGGCGGATCAGCAGCGGGCGCACTTGGCGCGATGCCTTGTCAGCCAGGCGCAGGTACTCGATCACCAGAAAGTCACTGGTCGGGGTGTCCAGCAGGTTGCCGTCGCCCCAGTACACGCCGGGAAAATCCGAGTAGGTTTGCGAAACTGAGAAGCGCGCTTTATCCAGCTCGGCCCGGGTCGCGGTAGGCAACGGCACGTTTTCGGAGTCTTGCGGGGTAGGCCCAAGGCCGAGCACGGCACCGGTGGCCACACGCATGGGGCTGTCTGCAATGCTCGCGGCGGTGTTAGCCAGTCGACCGGCCAATACGCCTAGGTCATTGCCATGCAACTGCGGCACCACCAGTACGCGGGGCGCGGCCAGGTCTGCAGTGATAGCGCGTTGTTCGGTGAGGTACTGCGCCCACGTTTGCGCAATGGCGATACCCGCAGACGCAGCCATGACAAACGAGCGACGACCATAAACGTCGTTTAGACGCACGGCGGCCTCGTGCATTTTCGACAGCTCGGCCCCCGTGGTCACCGGCTCAGTAATCACAATGGCTTCGACCGAATAGCCCTGCTGCTGCGCTCGCTCCAGCGCTTGCGCCCAGTCATCGTCCTGGCCGATCGGAGCGGCTACGCACGCCCAGCGATCGCCACCATTCAAACGGGCAGCGGTGATCTGGGTTTTCAGATCGCTGGCCGCAATGCCCAGGGCGCCGTCCAGATCACTGTCGGTATTGAGGGCCAGCAGCGCGCCCACGTTCTTGGCGGCGGGGCCAATAAAAAGGAAATAGCGCTCAATCTCGGTCACGGCCCCTTGGCCCAGATTGAGATTGTTAACGCTGACTTTGCCGAGTGCCATGCAGTGCCTCGCTTAGCGGGGTGAATTGAGTATTTGTTGAAAGACCTGGTTAACCAGCTGGCTGGTTTCCTGGCCGATGCCCACGCCGAGGAACTGGCGTTTAGGTAGGGTGATGTCCCAGCTTTGCGCGCCCGATGTCTCGGATTTTTCATCGTTCAAAATGCGGATCAGCAGGCCCGCTTTGGCGTAGTTCACGTGTTCTTGAATCCACGCCACAGACGGTTTGCTCAGGGCCTTTTTGCCCGGCACACGCACCCGAAACCCCAACTGACGCAGGCGCTTGGCTTGTTTGTCGGTGCAGGCCACTCCGGGCGGTACACGGTTCCAGCGGCGCATTTGTGCGGCTGTGCGCCGTTCAGTGGCGCCATTGTGTTGCTGTGCGGCAACCCACCGGGTCAGAGCGTTTTTCCAGCCCAACTCCGCTTCATCCGGGCTGACGCGGGTGACCTGCAGCAGCTTGGCCAACCCGGCTTCCATCTTTTTTTTGCCCTTGGCCGAACCCTTGCGCTCAGCGAAGGGGGTGCCGTCCAGGTTCTGCTGGGTGCGCACGCGCTTGCGGCTCATCGAACGCACGCGCTTGGTCACGTTGTTCAGCAGACGGCGGCGCAACTGCGGCGACAGCTCAAGCAAGGCCAGTTGGGCGTCGACATCGAGCAAGCCTCTGACATCGAGGTTGAGCGGATTAGCGGGCACGGGTGCCTACCTCGCCCTTTTCAGCGACCCATAGATCAAACGGGAGAAATGACCAAGTCTTGTCGAACGCCTCGATTTCACCGTCTGGGTCTTCGGCCAGGTACAGCGATTCGACAAACTCCAGCGTGATTTCCACGTCGGCCAGATCGTTGTCCAGGATGTCGATGGCGAAAGCTGGATTGGGCAAATCATCGCGGTCAGGGTCATAGGTCTGCAGCCAACCGGCCAGCAGCGCCATGAGCCGCCCGGGTTCATCGGCAAAGCGCTCAAACACCACAACCGCGCTGTAACGCATGTCCGCAAAGTGCATGCCTTTCAGATCAGGCTTCCAGATCAGATCCTGATTGACCTGGCTGGCCCAGCTGTCGAGCTGCTCGGGCATAACCAGGTTGCGGGCCAACAGATAGCTGGTCAGCGCTTTGAGCTTTTTCATAGCAGCGCCGCCGTGATGCGGCCACGGCCTTGCAGCAAGCGAACGGCCTGCTGGCTGAACGCGAGAAAGGTTTCCGATCGCTCAGGCAATTCCTTGCCGAGGTTTTCGGCGCTTTCGCGGCGCACCACGGTGGCGAACTGAGTCAGCAGGCTGGCTTTGGCGCGGCAATACACGGCGCGCTTGTACGTCGCTGCTTTAAAAGCAGGATTCAGCAGCACCATAGGGTCTGCAGATTCGATACAGGAGACGCCAGTTAACTGCCATTTGGCTTTGCACTTGGCCAAGTCGTTATTGACCTCGACCATGGCAGCTTTTAAATCAGCGGCCAGCATTTCGCCAAGGTACTCACCTGGCAGGCGATAGCCTTTCTGGAACTCGCTCACCGACAGGTCAGGCCAAAAGCCGTCATTGTCGATCTGCTGTTCCGCCAACGTGGTGGGTTTGCCTGAAAAGCTCATTGCTGACCGCTCGAATAGGGCGGGAAAACTGTTGGCGGTGAGTCGGACGGCCATAAATGGCTGACTCACTTCCACAGTTTCCCGCTGGGGGGGTAGTCGGTTATTCAGTGACCGGGTTGGCCGTTTCTTTCTGTTCTTTGGCCAAGGCTTTGCGAGCACCTTCTAGGCGAGTGCCTACGCCGATGCTTTCGAATAGCTCTTCCGCACGTTCAAAGTGCTGAATGGCTTTTGCGAAGTCGCGGTGTTCCAGTGCCAGAATCCCGATTTGCTTGTGGTAGCGCGCCGGAATACGCTCAAAAAGCTCCCATTCGCCGTCGACAAAAGGCAGCAGATCGGACAGGTACGGTTCGGGACTGCGCTTGGCCTTGTGTTCTGCCTCGCCCCAGTCGATCACCTCGTCAGCGACAAAGGTCTGGATGTCACGCTTGAAGCGCTCAGGCATTTCCTGACCCTGGCTCATGGCAAAGCGAGCCAGGCCTAAGCCTTCTTCAAACTGAGCGGTATCAAACAGCCACACCATCACCTGCATCAGTACCGGATTGGGGTGGTTCAGGCCGCTGTCGATATAGCGTTTGACGTACTCCTGGTACTTGGGCAACAGCTCGTCACGCTTGAGCTGTTGGCGGACTTCGCGGCTGTTGATTGCGCTTACGCGCTCCAGATCATCAGCCAGCGCAACTTCCATCAGCTTGAGGTGCTTTTTCGCATTGGCCGGGCTGGCCAGTGCCGTTGATGAGCTGTAAGGCACAGCAGTCGCCTCGACCGCCGGGCCTTGTGCGAGTACACGCCGCTTGTGGGCCAAGGCAATGCTCATCAGATCAGCTCCAGGTTACCGGCTTCGATCGCCGCGAATTTTTCCAACTGCTCGATCACATAGCCTTCGTTGCGGCCGTTGTAATCTTCGACGCGGGAACGGCGCGGGTTTTCGAGCACATGACGTCGCCAGCTGCTGTCCTGAAAGTACAGTGACAGGTTGTCCCAACTGGTGATCAAAACACCGGTGGCCGGGAAGTGTGGAACCACGAAGGACGCCAGACCGCCGTAGGTCGCAATGATCTGGGAGCCTTCGATACGCTCCTTCTCGGTCGGAGTGTCGCCTTGTTTGGCGTACAGCTTGCCCTTGTCGTTGGCCAACAGATCGCTACCAATGATCGCGATCAGGTCGCCTGCATCACGGAACACCGGATCGATCATCTGCTTAACGTCATGCACCAGGGCGTCAAGGTTCACATAGTCGCCACCGACGCCCAGGGTGATCTTGCCAGCCACCTTGCCTTCCTTGAGTACCTGCGCCGGGATCTGTTCACGGGCGATTTGCAGCCAGCCTTTGTTCACATCCTGCAGCATCGGGAACGCGACAATGTCGGTTTGCGGTGCAGCGTGGGTACCGTGGAAACCGATCATGATGCGGTCTAAGGCAATCTGACGTTGCACGGCGGCGGTATAGCGATCGGCAAAGTCCGGGAATTTGGCCCAGCTGTCGATTTTGGCAAAAGACAGCGCCACGTCGGATTCAGTGTGGTGCAGCTCGTAACCGATGGCCGACAGGTCGCTGAAGTCTTTGGCTTCGCGCTCGGTGGTTTTGGTGTTGGTACGGCTCGACACCGGGCCACTGACACCCATCATCACTTTTTCGCCTTTGATTTCAGTCACAGGCACAACGTTGATGCGCTCAAGAAAGTCGGCTTTCTCCGTGATGCGATCGTTCAGTTCCTGGGCAACGCTGGGTTCAACAGCGAACTGACGCGCAACGTCCTGGACGTTGTACGCTTCGCCAAGATCGTCCTGCAGCAGCGCGAACTGTTCTTGGGCGTGAGCACTAAGAGACTGGGCCATTTACACAGCTCTCCGCTTGTTGCTGCGGGTGTTCACGCCAGTAGTGCGTGCAACCGGGCGGGCTTGAGCGGTATCCAGGAGCTTCGAAAATTGCTTCTCGATGCCAGCCAGGCGCTGTTCCAGTTGGCTTGGGGCTTTGCGTTTGCGGGACATTTCGCGGTCTTTGTCGGCGTCATCCAGAATCGTTTCGACAGAGTCCTGAACGTCATCGATCAGGCTTTGATCGACTTCTTCGCTGACGGTTGGAACTAGCGTTTGCAGACCGGCAGCCACAATCAATAGCTGCTCGATGAGGGCTTGTGCAGCCTTGGCTGTTGCTTCATCCATTGGGATTTTGCTCTCGGTGGGGGTTGGGGTTTCGTCGGGCTTTGGCTCAATACCGAACTGCTTAAAAAGCCCTTTAAGCACGGCTGTCAGCTTTGCAAACTCGCCCTGTGGCTGATCCTCGACCAACTCACCCAACGCAACAGACGCGGCGTAGTACGACGTTGTGTTGGTCTTGCGGGAAAAGTAGAGTTCTTGAGTGCCCAAGCTGGCCGGCTCATCCGTAACGGCAAGTCCGGTCAAATAGGCTTTGCCACTGCCAGCGAAGTTCGGGGTGATCTCGATGCTGGTAAACAGCTTCTGGCCCAGATCGTTGAGGCGCAGCAGTTGGTCGTTGGGTTTTAGCTGGGCTTCCAGGGCGATTTGGCCCGGCTCCAGATCCTCAGCGTCTTCCAGCAAACGCACTGAAAACACAGTGCCGTGGGAGCCATGCCAGCGTTCGTGTTCACACCAGATAACAGCGGTGTAACGCGACGATTTATAAGTTTCGGCGATGTCGCGCAGTTCCTGCGGAAGGATTTCGCGACCATCAGCGGTAGTGCCGCTGGTGGCGACACGTTTCCAAACTGAAACAAGGGAACGGGGCATGGTGCTAACTGCGCTCAATCGGTGAGTTGAGGCGCCACGATAGGGAGCGAAAGCCCCTCAAACAAACGGTTGCATTGCGCGTTCCTCCTATATTCGCAATCTAGGAGAATGGCGGAACTTAACACCGCGTTTGCTGCGTTTTCGCCGCATAGACTGCGGCCCATGCTCTATTCAACCGAAGTTAAAGAAACCGCCAAACGCTTGTTTCTGCGCCGCTGCAAGGCCAAGGAAATTCAGGCACAGCTCAACCTGCCTAACATCCGCATCGTCTATTACTGGATCCGCCAGGGCGGTTGGGAGGACATGCTTTCGGATGAGGAACCGCTAACCGCGGTTGGCCGCCGAATCACCTTGATCCTGGACAAGCAGACCACGCTGACAAAAGGCGACCTGGACGAACTCGACCGACTGACCAGCGTGCGCGAGCGTCTGTTAAAACAGAGTGCAAAGCCGGTACCGGCCCCGATCGGGGATCAACCGGCAGACGCTGGCCCGCCCCGGGAAGGTCGACGCCGCGAACGTGGCGAACGCGCAGATAAAGGCGGCGGCAAGCGCGAAAAAAAGATTAAGAACGATGTCAGCGGTCTGACCGAAGTGGACTTTCTTGATAAGTTCATCGGCAGCATGTACGGCTACCAGAAAGAGCTGTTCGCGGCCAAGCAGAACCCGCTGGCCTGTCGTATCCGCAACATCCTCAAAAGCCGCCAGGTGGGCCTGACCTACTACTTCGCTGGCGAAGCGTTTATGGATGCCGTGCTGACCGGCGATAACCAGATATTCCTGTCGGCCAGCCGCGCCCAGTCGGAGATTTTCCGCAGTTACATCATCCAGTTTGCCCAGCAGTGGTTTGGCCTGGAGCTGACGGGTAACCCGATCCAACTGAGCAACGGCGCAGAATTGCGCTTTCTGAGCACCAATAGCAGCACCGCCCAGGGCCACCACGGCCACGTATATGTGGATGAATACTTTTGGATTCGTGATTTCGAGAAATTGAACACGGTGGCCAGCGCCATGGCCACCCACAAAAAGTGGCGCAAGACCTACTTTTCAACCCCAAGCGCGGTCACGCACCAGGCGTACCCGTTCTGGAGTGGTGAGGGTTTTCGCAACAGCAAGCGCGGGAAAAAGCTCGCAGCAGACTGGCCGAAAGACAAGGCGATCGCCCAGGGCACGCTGTGCCCGGATGGCCAGTGGCGCAAGATCATCACCATCGACGATGCCATTGCCGGTGGTTGCAACTTGTTCGACCTGGCGCAACTGCAGCTGGAGTACGACGAGGACAAGTTTGAACAGCTGTTCCGCTGCAAATTCATCGACAGCACCATGAGCGCCTTCACCCTGTCGGATCTGGAGCGCTGCTATTCCGACCTGGCACTGTGGGCTGACTACGATCCAGACGACGCCAGGCCCTACGGCAATAGTCCGGTGTGGCTGGGCTATGACCCAAGCCGTACCCGCGACGACGCCACCTGTGTGGTCATCGCCCCGCCGCTGGAGCCGGGCGCCAAGTTCCGCATTCTGGAAAAGCACAGTTGGCGCGGCCATTCGTTCACGTACCAGGCTGCCCAGATCAAGAAACTGACCGAGCGCTTCAACGTGCAACACATCGGTATCGATACCACCGGCATTGGATACGGCGTGTTCGATCTGGTGCGCGACTTCTACCCGCGTGCAACCTCGATCCACTACAGCCTGGAAACCAAAAACGCCCTGGTACTTAAAGCCCAGGACACGATTCAGGGCAGTCGCATCGAATGGGATGCCGGGTGGACTGACATCGCCCAGGCGTTCTTGACGATCAAGCGCGGCACCACCAACAGCGGGCAAGTCACCTACAGCGCATCGCGTACCGACGCCACCGGCCACGCCGACGTGGCATGGGCGGTCATGCATGCCCTGCAAAACGAACCCCTCAACACCAACAAGCAGCGGCGTAGTCGCTACACACTCAGCGGATCGAACAGCAATGGCCCGGCCAAAAAAACAGCAGCAACGCAAACCAGCACAAGGGCGCACGCGAGCGTTTTCGTTCGGATCCCCGGAACAGGTACTCACCGAGAACATCGGGCAATACCTCGGTATCTTTGCCAGCGACGACGGGCGCCTGTACACGCCGCCAGTGTCGCGCCAGGGTTTGGCCAAGTTGTTGCGCGCCAACGCGCATCACGGCGCCATTCCGGGCTTCAAGCGCAACTTGCTGTTGCGTGAGTTCATCCCCTCAGAGGGTGTCAGCGTTCACACCATGCGCTGTGCTGGCCTGGACTTTATGGTCTTTGGCGAAGCCTATCTGCTCAAGCAATTCAATATGTTTGGCGAAGTCCTAGAGCTGGAACACCTGCCCGCTATCAACATGCGGGTAAAGGTCGACGGCGGGTTTGTAATGCTGTTGCCGGACGGCAAAGAGGACGAGTTTGAGCAAGACGAAGTCGTCCATATTAAAGACTACGACGTGGAACAGAACATCTACGGCGTGCCCGACTACCTGGGCGGACTGCAGGCCCTGTTACTCAACGAAGCCGCGACCCTGTTCCGCCGCCGCTACTACAGCAACGGCGCCCACGCGGGCTACATCTTCTACACCAACGACCCAAACCTGACCGAAGAAGACGAAGACGAACTGCGCGCACAAATCACCGCGAGCAAGGGTGTGGGTAACTTCCGCTCAATGTTCGTCAACATTCCGGGCGGCGACAAAGAGGCGATCCAGATCATTCCGGTGGGCGACTTTCAGGCCAAAGACGAACTGGAGAAGGTGAAGAACATCACCCGCAACGATGTGATCGCAGCCTGGAGAATGAACCCCGCACTGGCAGGCATCATTCCGGAGAACAACGGCGGCTTTGGGGATATCGAAAAGATCGATCGGGTCTACACCAACAACGAGATACGCCCGATCTGTCAGCTGTTTGACCAGGTTAACGATGTGTTACGGGGGGATCGAAGGATTGGGTGGAGGGAAGAGCCAAAAACTGAAACGACTACATGATCTAACTCTCTTAGATGATTGAGTAGTCAGCGTCCTGTGGCAAAATAGTGTGCGTACATACACTTTTTGGGGGGCGAATGCGAATTACATGTAAGGATTGTGGAGGGAAGGCCCGCATCGGGTCGAGAGAAAATATGTCAGTGGAATACGCCAAGCTGTATTGCCAGTGCCTTGACCCGCGTTGTGGGCATTCCTTCGTGATGAGCCTATGTTACTCACATCCGCTACGTCCTTCGGCGGCATCGGTCGATCAATTAATTTTCGACCGACTTCGCGAACTGCCACTGGCTAGACAGAGACAGTTATTTGATCAGTTAGCTGCATTGCCAGTTTGATTTTTTATTATTCCTAACTGACGAGAACACTCTATCAAACGTCCATGTGACCACAGCATAGTGGCAACAACTCCACCGCTCTCATCTTCGTTAAGTGGCTTGGCGCCCACAGATACACTTAACCCAATTATTACCTTCGCCACTTCCTCTATGATATCCATAGTTGTGGTGATAGTGCGCTCTTCCATTTGTTAATTTCCATATATCATTGCTCAGATCGGCGCACTTTACGGCCTTTAAATTTACAAAGTCAAATATATTTTGTGATTTTGCGTCGTGTGATTTGGAGTGACTTTTAAGTAACTCCTGTGTGCCGATTTTCCATTAATTCTAGAGTTTAGACCATGTGCGGTGGGCGTTTGGCGGGTAGTGAGTCAATGTCTTTGTATAGTATTACGGCATCTTGCCTAATCTATTTATAGTCTGGGTTTAAATTTAGTGATTTATTTTTGAGTTGTATAACTTATATATCATGTTTATTGGCGTCAAATTATCTTTAACTAAAAAAGGGCGCCGAAGCGCCCTTATGTTTTCATGTTTAACATTATTAAATATTGTGCTTTTTACATTCGTACAACGCCATATCGACGCAGGCCGGTTCGATTTTCAAATGCGGCGACGAATAGTCCGGTCGGTAGTCTAATGCAAGTCACCCCATTACCCGTTTCGTGATGCAGCAAGCCGGTGGCCTCGACTAAAATAAAGTCAGCCGGTAATTCCATCTGTTTGCGTGCATCATCATATTTTGCATCACTTATAGCAATGAACTGGCCATCGATCAGCATGCTACGGCCCCTTGCTGCTCCAGGTTCTCTATGCGTTTCAGCAACTGAGCAATGATTTTATCTTGCTCGATTTGGCGTTGATCTTGGATAAGTGAGCGACGGATACGCTCAATTATCTCCCCGTTCATGCTGCGCAGGTTGTGACGTGCTGCGTCAGCAATCTCAGGGCGTAGGCCCTCGGGTAAACGAATAACAAATTTATCCAGCTCGCGTGAATCATTCATGGATCAGTTCCTTTAAGGTCGTAGTGGCGAGAAGTTGCGCAACCACAACGGCATCGCGTTCTGATAGCTCGCCCAAGGTTTGGGCCATTTCAGCAAGGCTTTCCAGCCGCTGACGGGCCTCGGGAGTTTTGTGGATGATGTAGCCAATGAGCGCAGCGCCGATCATGGCTGTGACCAGAAGCCTGCGAGGGGCTTTAAAGTTGCGGCTGTCTGGCTTTGCAGGTGTGATAGCCTTGTCGTCGCTGCTGCTTGGGTGCTGTGCTTGCATGGTGTTGCTCCTCTTGCGGTGGTTGGTGTCGGGGAGGTGCGAACTCCTCGACGCCGTTTTTTAATCAGGCCCGCTGCAATAGCGTGGCTGTAAATATCGGCTGCATTTCGCAGCGCACTTCAAACAACCCAAGATCACGTCCGTCGACATCTGCCAGGTGTAAGGCGGTGATGGCTGTTGGGCTGTCTTCCGGGTGATCCCTCCAGTGCATTGCGGCAGCCAGTTCAGCCAACTGTTCAGCGGTGCTGTTTTCAACGAATTGCACGGGCATATTGAAACTGCCGGGCAGGGCGTTCGCGCAGTAGCGGATTCTCATTGGGCGGACTCTCCTGGTACTTCTAAGCAAAAGAAAAATGCGTGTCCCCATATGTTCGGTGGAACAACCGGAACAAACGTGGTTCAACAGGCTGTAGCCCTTGGCCCCTGTGGGTTTGGCTGGCCTAGCACCTTTAAATACTGAGGCGGAACATCCCGGAACAAGATTTCTGGCTAAAACCCTGCAGCCCTTGAGCGGTAAGGGTTTGCGAGTTGTTCCGCCTGAATGGCTTGCCGGAACAACTTCGGAACAGCTGTTGAAAGAATGTTCCGGTGTGTTCCTCTGTGTTCCGGGAGTGGCTGCTATGTGATGCGGCTTATCTATCTGTTTTTTATAGTTTTTTTTTAAGTTATAGATAGTGTTCCGGTTGTTCCGGTAGGGCAGTGGCCACACACGCATTTCAGCAAAAAGCCCTATACCTGTGCCTATACGAGCTTCCTTCTCACAAACTTTCATCACTCCTTACCGTCCTTGCGGAAGATCCAGCAATTGAGCGGTCGCTTCTCAATGGCCGATCGAACTTTGCGTATCTCGATGAAGGTGTGGGAGCTGCTTTGCGGCAATGCACGGTGCAGTTGTGTCGCGTGAATCACTTCCTGGCCAGCCAATCGACAGGCGTTGTGGAAGTGCTCGATGTTGATAGCGATCAGTGTCCTGTCAGAGCTGTGATTCAGGGTTTCCCGGGTTTCATCGCGCGAGCCGTCACCGTCGGTATAGGTGACGACCTTTTCATTCAAGTAGTGATAGATCTGCCAGAATCTGGCAGCTGTGGGGTTCTCACTGCTCACGCGTTGCTGACGCTCGATAGCGCGGCTTTCAACATGCTTGAATAGCTTCTCCATGAGTTGGTCAGACCAGCCCGGGAAAAGCATTTGGGTGGCTTTGGCTGCAGCCATGACCTGGGCATGGCAATGCACTATTCGCTGATGCTGAATGACGGTGTTTGCCTGGAGCCGCTGTTCGTAGTGATCGAAGGCTTCAAAGTAACGTGCCAGCCACTGCTTCTCTTGGCCTAAGCACCGACGCAAGTAGCCAGATAGATCCTCTACCGGTAGTGCGTAGAGGCGATCGGAGACAACTTTGCGTGCAGGTGTGTGCCCTGCACGTGTGGCGTGCATATGGACGATCCGCGTCAAAATTGCCTCAGATCCATCAACACTGGCGTTCTGAGAGATAAGGAGCGCTGCCAAGAAAATCAGGCTGTCGGTGTCATTGCTCGATGACTTCACGCCTACAGTCCGAAGCGTTGCGTTATGGTCATAGAGAGATTTCCAGTTCTCCCAGTTGTACTGGCTGACAGTGGTGCGGCCTTGGGCATCGACAATCTGGCTATCGGACTCAATCAGCACCACCGGTAGGTTGCTCACTTGAGACAGAGCACGGGTCAAGCCAATGGCACTGGCCCCTGTTGAGTTAGGTTTCATCCCTTCGTAGTTCGGGCGACCAAACAACCGCCACAAGAAACGCAGCAAGCTGGATTTACCCGCACCGGCATCACCCGTCAGTTCGAAAAACAACCACGAATGCTGTTTCGACCGTATTTGCTGGGTGAACAGGGAGGCCGTCCACCATGCCAGTGACGCCAATCCATTCATGTCATTGACCTCAAGAAAGTCAGGAAACCAATCAGGTTCCTCATCCTTCCCGCGAGTAAGTGCCAGGCTGCTCAGCGAAGTTTTCAGCCCGCTTTTACCCACCTCCAAATACCCATGACTGTTGGCCATGTACTCGCGGCCATTGTTAAAGCCGAAGGTCTGATAACAGTAGGTCTTGCTCGTAGCGTCATAGCCGACAAATGGGAGTGCACGCACAGTAAGGGCGTTCTCCAGCCATTTGCTGCGCAGCATGGATAGCACCTTCTCCCCACCCTCAAAGTTTCCACCTGGTGTGCGCTCCAGGAGTGATTTGGAAAAGCTGCGGGGATCGCCAATAGAGTTCGGAGCCAGTGGCTCTTTACAGTTCTGCGCCGGGTTCGGGAAATTGAATTGGAAGAAAAATTGTTGGTCACCGCTCAACGCATCCCGCTGGATGTATTCAAAGTGAGGTATGCAGTTGGCCACCTGTTTGATGTCGCAGTACTTGTCGAATATTTCTTCCCGGGATTTCGGAGTGGTTCCCTCGTCCGAATCCTTGTTCAGCTCCCGGTTGAGTTCATCGCTGTTCACCTTGGCGGTGAACAGGCGCTCCCCAAACTCCAGCAAAAAGAAGCTCAGAGGTTTTTTCAGGTGCAGCAAGAACGCTTTTTTCGACGGGTTTGGAGCAACGAACAAGCGGCCTTGATAGCTAGCCTCTGTCATAAATACGTCGTCCAGCTGGCCATCGCGGTACACGTCGTCCCAGTCGCGGTTTTTGCCAGCAAGCGCAACCCACGCGATTTCATCCATCGCTTGCAACTGGCGGCGATACTTGGGAATAACCAGGTGCCCGGCCTTGTCGTCGTCCAGGGCAATGATCCAGCGGACTTTTAAGCCTTTGTGAGCCTCGACCACATCCCATGGAAAGTTGTTGGCCGAGATTGAGGCGATCACCTTGTAACCGGCGAGGTGCAAAGCGATCGCGTGAAAGATCCCCTCTACGATGTAAACGCTATCGCCCTTGTCGATGGTCATGCCTTTGGGCATCCAGCCATCGGACTTGTAGCTCATTTTGTATTTGATACCGGCCTTGTCGCCGCCGTTGGCCACCACCATGGTCGCGTCGATAATCCGTTCCCAGTAGCCGTTGCACAGAGGGAAGCGAACAGTGTCGGCCCATTGACCATCCGCCATCTGGCGTCGGCCTTGCTCATACCAGCCTTGAATCTTGCCGATGTCAAAGCCGCGGTTGCGCTGCAGGTAAGCATCTGCGGTAGCGTTCGGGTTTGATTCCGATCGCGGGAAACGCTCGCTGAGATTTTCAAACAGGTAACTGTAGCGCTCGCGGGTTTTTTCCTCGTGTTGGCATTGGTTGAGGCGGTTGCACTTGAGCTGATAAGGCTTGTCGCGGGCGATGTACAGGGTGCGCTCGCCACAGCTTGGGCAGATGCCCTTTTGCAGGTACTTGCCACGGATGTCCTTGAATTCCAGCTCATGGTCATTTTCCAGAGCTGTAATCACTTCCAGGCGGTAGATGTCTTCAAATTGCATAACCAGCCTCAGCGCTTAGATGCGGCGTGCGATTTGGCGACCCGCTCAACTTGTTCTGCAGCTTCGATGGCTAGGGCCAGCATGTTCACCAGCACAGCTTCTTTTGAGCCTTCATTTTTTTCACGGATCAAAATCCTGCCACGTTCGATTTCATTCCGAATGGCCCTTTCTGACTGCCCCGATCGACGCGAAAGTTCACGAACGGTGGTGTATGGCGTGTCGATAGTGATCTGCATTTGCTAAGCTCCGTGGGTATATATGCAGCAGATGTGTGTCTGCATACACAGAATATGTATGTACCTACACAAAATCAAGAGGCTGTGATGGATTTAGGAAGCAAGCTCAAGGAAGTACGTCTGACGGAGCGCCTGACTCAGGCCGAGATATGCGAAATCACGGGCGTGAAGATGGATACCTGGAAGGGGTATGAGTATGGCCGTAGCAAATCTGTTAGCTCTGTCGAGCTGCTCAAAGTCACCATGCACCCTCGTTTCAAAAAGTACGCCCTATGGCTAGTGACTGACGAAGTCGCACCCGAGGCTGGCCAGATCAGTCCGGTGATCGGTCAATGAGGTTGGGTGAAAAGCAAAATCAGACAATCCCGGAGGCTGGGCAGATCAGCCCTGAGTGACCTTTGCCGATCAAGAAACTTGCCGATGGCCGTTATGAGGTCGACTGTCGTCCGGACGGCAGCTGGGGTTATCGAACCCGGCGGATTTTTCCTACCAAAAATGAGGCGCAGCACTATCACAACAAAGTGATGGGCGAGGGAGCTATGGGCGGTGTGGCCAAGCCCGTCAAGCATGACTCCAGAAGCATGCTTGACCTGGTTAACCGCTGGTATGTTGTCCACGGGCAAAACCTAAAGACCGGTGCTCAGCGTTTGTCGTTGCTGAGCAATATGGTTACCCGTATGGGTAATCCGAAGGCTTCAAAATTCACATCTGCACATTTTGCTCAATACAGAGCGGAACGAGCAGAGGGTAAGCATTCCAGAACGAAACCAGGTGCAGGCTTTACCAAGCCGGATGAAGCCCCTAAACCGATCAGCGCGAACATGCTTAACCACGAACTCGCCTACCTGCAGGCAGTCTTCAACGAGTTGAGTCGACTGGGGGAGTGGGACGGCGATAACCCTTTGGGCAAGGTGCGAAAACTGCAGTTCGACGAAACTGAGATGGTTTACCTACTCAAGGAGCATATTCAAGAGCTATTGAGTGACTTGGCCAAACGCGAATCAGATGCCGAGTTGATAGCCGAAGTTTGCCTGGCGACAGGTGCCCGTTGGGGTGAAGCAGAAAAGCTGCAGATACGTCAGGTGCGCCATGGGCTGGTTCACTACAGCAAGACAAAGTCGAGCAAAAACAGGTCAGTCCCAATCTCGCAGAGGCTTGAGGATCGACTGAAAACAGCTCTGCCATTCAAATCCTCTTACAACACCTTCAGGCGTGGAGTTGAGGCGATTGGTCTAGAGCTGCCTGATGGACAAATGACGCACGTGTTACGCCATACCTTCGCCAGTCACTACATGATGAATGGTGGAGACATCCTGACGCTGCAGCGTGTGCTTGGGCATTCGACCTTGGCAATGACTCAGAAGTACGCACACTTCAGTCCTGGACACATGGCTGAGGTCGTTTCGTTAAACCCTTTGGCGGGGATTTTTGAGAAGGAACAGGGCGCAGAAGTGGCCGAGCATTCTGCCGTCCAAAAATGAGATTGGACGAATCTTGGACGGAACGACTTTTTTGCAATGTTTCGGCTTGGGATTTTTAAGCCCCAGAAACGACGAAAGCCACGCAGTGCGTGGCTTTCAAGATGGTGGGCCCAGCAGGACTCGAACCTGCGACCAAGGGATTATGAGTCCCCTGCTC
>ERZ1673734.1115-NODE-1115-length-18577-cov-6.314491_pt1 | contig 18577 bp, 10 predicted proteins | sample MGYA00580199_ERZ1673734 | MGnify/ENA primary metagenome ERZ1673734 (study PRJEB41218, sample SAMN15661742) | gut metagenome | host: Homo sapiens | place: Canada: London | collected 2015-08-20/2019-03-30 | study: EMG produced TPA metagenomics assembly of...
CACCAGCCCGGCGAACTGGGCTTCGGCCACCCCAAGAAGCAGACCACCCAGCATCGCGCCAGGCAGCGAGCCGATCCCGCCCAGCACCGCGGCGGTGAAGGCTTTGATGCCGATAATAAATCCGATATAGAAGTCGAAGGTGCCGTAGTTCATGGTCACCAGCACGCCGGCCAGACCGGCCATCGCCGCGCCGATGACAAACACCAGGGAGATCACCCGGTCGGTATTGATGCCAAGGATCGCCGCCATGCGCCGGTCCTGCTGGGTGGCGCGGCAGATGCGCCCCAGCCGGGTATACTGAATAATCCAGGTCAGGATAAGCATCCCCACCAGCGCCGCGACGAGAATAAACACCTTGGTCCAGGTGATCTGCACCACCCCATCGCCCACCGTCATGCGCAACGCGCCGCTAAGCAGCGTCGGGATGCCCTGCTGGTTCGGCCCCTGGCTCAGCTGGACATAGTTCTGCAGGATCAGCGACATCCCGATAGCCGAGATCAGCGGCGCCAGCCGCGTCGAGTTGCGCAGCGGCCGGTAGGCGATGCGCTCGATCGCCCAGCCGTATACGCCGGTGACCACGATGGTGAACACCAGGGTGGCGAAAATCAGCAGCGGAAAGGAGTGGATCCCGAAGAAAGAGAGCAGCGCCAGGCCGATGGCGCACAGGTAGGCGGAGACCATATACACCTCGCCGTGGGCGAAGTTGATCATGCCGATGATCCCATACACCATGGTGTAGCCGATGGCGATTAAGCCGTACACCGCGCCCAGCGTCAGCCCATTGATCAGTTGTTGCAGAAAAAACGCCGTCATAGCCCCTCCAGCCGCCAGGCAGACGGCCGCCGGGTTCCGTTCCCGGTCAACCGCCGTCATGTAACAATTCGCAAGTCAAAAGGACAGAGCGTCCTCAGGTCGTGGCCGATCAGAGCTGGTGATATTTGCCCTTGTCGTCCCACTGATAGACCACGTAGTCGGACACCTTGAGGTCGCCTTTGCCATCCCAGGCTTTCTTGCCCATCACCGTCTCGACGTCGTGGCTCTTCAGCCAGTCGCTGGCTTTGGCGTTATCGGTACCGACGGCGTTCCAGGCCGCGGCGATAGCCTGAATAGAGGCGTAGGCGTAGAGGGTATAACCTTCCGGCTCAAAGCCGCTGGCGCGGAACTTCTCGATCACCGCTTTGCCGTCCGGGAGGGTGCGCGGATCCTGACCAAAGGTCATCAGCACGCCGTTGGTGAACTGCGGCCCACCGGCGGCCGTGACCAGCTCCTCGGTGACGATACAGTCGCCGGAGAAGAATTTGGCCTGCACGCCCTGCTCGCGCATCTGGCGCACCAGCGGGCCCGCTTCCGGATGGCAGCCGCCAAAGTAGACCACGTCCGGCTTGAGGGCGCCGATCTTGGTCACCAGGGCGTTAAAGTCTTTTTCACCGCGGGAAAGGCCTTCGTACAACACTTCTTTGGTACCCCGCTTCGCCAGCGCCGCGCGGGTGGCATCGGCCAGCCCCTGACCATAGGTGTCTTTATCGTGGATGACGGCGATTTTCTTCGCCTTCAGCACGTCCAGCATATAGTTGGCGGCGATCGCCCCCTGCTGATCGTCACGACCACACATGCGGAAGAGATCTTTCATGCCGCGCTCGGTGATCTGCGGGTTGGTCGAGCCGGGGGTAATGGTCAGGATCCCGGCTTCGTCATATACCTCGGAGGCCGGCATCGTTGAGGAAGAGCAAAAGTGCCCCACCACGGCGGAGACTTTCGCTTCATCCACCAGCCGGTTGGCCACCGCCACCGCCTGCTTCGGTTCGCACGCGTCATCCCCCTGCACCAGCACAATCTTTTCGCCTTTGATGCCGCCGGCGGCATTGATATCGGCCACCGCCTGCGAGGCCCCCTTCCAGTACTGGGCGCCGTAGGTGGCGTTGGGGCCGGTAAAGGGCCCGGCGACGCCGATCTTCACGTCTGCCTGGGCGTAAAAGGCCATGCTCATACAACCTGCTATCACAACATGAAGCGTCATTGTTTTCAGTTTCAAAGACATTCGGATATTCCTCAGCGATGTAAAGCCTGGCGTCATGGAATGACGCAGAAAATATCACTTACCGTGTGGTGCCGACGTTGGCGCAGCGCCAGGACGGCCAGGGTGGAAGAAGCAAAAATCCCGCCAGGAAGGAGTGGAACACCGGAGAACAGTCGCCCCGGTCGGTACGCACGCGACGGCAACCCGTGCCGCATCCGGCAAGGGCGCATTCCCTTTCAGGTCAGGAGATCGGTTGCCATCACGTGGCGAGCCGGACAACGCGGTATCCGTACCGGCCCGTGAGCTAAACATAGATGCAGTTAGCGGTCGCTGCGCGCCAGCGTGGTGCAAAAATGCGAATATGATCAACAGTGGTGATTATTTTGTTGCGGTAATGTGAAGATGATAACAGGAGAGCCCGTTAAAGGCTCTCCTGTGACCCGGTGGCCGCTCAGAGTTGACTGGTGAACGTTCGGGAGATCACATCCTGCTGCTGTTCGCGGGTCAGCGCGTTAAAGCGGACCGCATAGCCGGAGACGCGGATCGTCAGATTCGGATACTGCTCCGGGTGTTCTATCGCATCGAGCAGCTTTTCCCGGTTCAGCACATTGACGTTGAGATGCTGTCCCCCCTCCACCGTCTCCTCGTGGTGGAAGTAGCCGTCCAGCAGGCCCACCAGGTTGTTTTCCTGCGCTGACGGGGCTTTGCCGAGCGCCGCCGGCACGATGGAGAAGGTATACGAGATGCCATCTTTGGCGTAGGTAAACGGCAGTTTCGCCACCGAGGTCAGCGACGCCACCGCCCCTTTCCGGTCGCGGCCATGCATCGGATTGGCCCCCGGAGCGAACGGCGTCCCCGCCCGACGTCCGTCCGGGGTGTTGCCGGTTTTCTGGCCGTATACCACGTTGGAGGTGATGGTCAGGATCGACTGGGTCGGCACCGCCTGACGCCAGGTGGGGAGCGCCTGAATTTTGCGCATAAAGCGCTCCACCAGGTCGCAGGCGATGGCATCAACCCGATCGTCGTTGTTGCCGTACTGCGGATAGTCGCCTTCAATGACAAAGTCCACCGCCAGCCCGTGGTGATCGCGCACCGGCTTCACCCGGGCGTACTTTATCGCCGACAACGAATCCGCTGCCACCGACAGGCCGGCGATGCCGCAGGCCATCGTGCGGTAGACGTCGCGGTCGTGCAGGGCCATCAGCGCCGCCTCGTAGCTGTACTTATCATGCATGCAATGGATGATGTTCAGCGCGCTGATGTACTGCACCGCCAGCCAGTCCATAAAGTGGTCGAGGCTGGCCATCACGGTGCCGTAGTCCAGCACCTCATCACGCAGAGGGTCGGTTTTCGGCCCCACCTGGATCTTCAGCTTCTCATCCACCCCGCCGTTAATCGCGTAGAGCAGCGTTTTGGCGAGATTGGCGCGGGCGCCGAAGAACTGCATCTGCTTGCCGATCACCATCGGGCTGACGCAGCAGGCGATGGCGTAGTCGTCGCTGTGAAAATCGCTGCGCATCAGATCGTCGTTCTCATACTGCAGCGACGAGGTGGCGATAGAGACCCGGGCGGCATATTTTTTAAACGCCGCCGGCAGCGCTTGCGACCAGAGCACGGTCAGGTTCGGCTCCGGCGCCGGGCCCATGGTGTGCAGAGTATGCAGATAGCGGAAGGTGGTTTTGCTGACCAGGGTGCGACCATCCAGCCCCATGCCGCCCAGCACCTCCGTCGCCCAGATGGGATCCCCGGAGAACAGCGAATCAAATTCCGGGGTGCGCAGGAAACGCACCATGCGGATCTTCATGATGAAGTGATCAATGAGCTCCTGGGCCTGCTCCTCATTCAATAAACCGGCGCGCAGATCGCGTTCGATATAGATGTCGAGGAAGGTGGCCGTGCGCCCCAGCGACATGGCGCCGCCGTTCTGCGACTTCACCGCCGCCAGGTAGGCGAAGTAGAGCCACTGCACCGCCTCCCGGGCAGTGCGCGCCGGGTGAGAGATATCGCAGCCGTAGCGGGCCGCCATCTCCTGCATCTGCAGCAGCGCGCGCCGCTGTTCGGCCAGCTCCTCGCGCAGGCGCAGGGTGGCCTCCAGCGCTTCGCCGCGCTCAAGGGCCGGCTGCAGGTCGGCAAACTGCAGCTCACGTTCGCGGACCAGGTAGCGAATGCCGTACAGCGCCACGCGGCGGTAATCGCCGATGATCCGTCCGCGGCCATAGCCGTCCGGTAGCCCGGTCAGCACCCCGGATTTGCGGCAGCGCAGCATATCCGGGGAATAGACGTCAAAAACGCCCTGATTGTGGGTCTTACGCAGCGCCGTAAACTGATACTCAAAGTCAGGATCCATTTCGCGACCATAGGCCTCGAAGGCGCTTTTGATCATCTTGATGCCGCCAAAAGGATGCAGGGCGCGCTTCAGCGGCTGGTCCGTTTGCAGGCCGACGATCTTTTCCAGCGGCTGGTTGATATAGCCCGCCGCGTGGGCGGTGATGGAGGTGGCGACATTGGTGTCGAAATCCACCGGCGCATGGGTGGCGTTCTCGACGCGGATCCCGGCCATCACCTGCTCCCAGAGGGCGGTGGTCGCTGGCGTCGCGTTAGCGAGGAAAGACTCATCGCCCTCGTAAGGGGTGTAGTTATGCTGAATAAAGTCGCGAACGTCGATCTGCGTTTGCCACGCCGTACCGCGAAAGCCCTGCCAGGCGTCGGCGTATCGTACATCCTGGGTATCGATATCTACTTTCATGAACATCGTCTCTCTACAGAATAAAAAGTCAGGCCAGCGCCGCCGCGGTGTGGATCCGGCCTAAGCGGATCGCATCGAGGGCAATCATGCGCTCTTCATTGGTAGGAATAACCGCGCAGCGCACCCGGCTGCCGTCGGCGGAGATCAGGCGCTCGCCGGCCGAATTGGGCTGCTGATTGCGGGCGGCGTCCATCGCAAGGCCAAAGACCGTCAGCCGTTCGCTCACCAGCCGACGGATCAGCACCGAGTTCTCGCCAATCCCGCCGGTGAAAATAATGCCGTCGAGACGCTGCAGCGCCGCGGCGTGGCCGGCAATATGGCGGGCGATACGATGGACAAAGGTTTTAATCGCCAGGCGGGCGCGGGCATGGCCCTCATGCCACGCCTGCTCCAGCACCCGCAGGTCGGAGGAAAGACCGGAGATCCCCAGCAGGCCGGAGGCGGTGTTGGCTACCCGCTCCAGGTCGCTGAGGGTCTGCCGGGTTTCCCCGGCAATCCACGCCATGGCGCCGAAGTCGACATCGCCGCTGCGGGTGCCCATCATCAGCCCCTCCAGCGGCGTCATCCCCATCGAGGTGTCCACGCTGCGGCCGTTACGCACCGCGCAGATCGAGGCGCCATTGCCCAGGTGGGCGATCACCAGGCCGCTCTCCTGCTCCGGCAACCCGAGCCGCGCCAGGGCGCGCTGGGACACATAGCGGTGCGAGGTGCCGTGGAAACCGTAGCGGCGTACCCCGAGATTCTGGTAATACTCCCACGGCAGACCATAGAGAAAAGCTTCCGGGGCCAGGGTCTGGTGAAAGCTGGTATCAAAGACCGCCACCTGCATCACCTCCGGGAACAGCCGCTGCGCCGAAGCAATGCCGCTGAGACTGGCGTAGTTATGCAGCGGGGCCAGGGACGATACCTGGCGAATGTTATTGATAACCTCCTCGCTAATAATGACCGACTCGGTGAACAGGTCGCCGCCGTGGGCGACGCGGTGGCCAATCAGGGCCACGCTGTCGATGAGGTCGCGTTGGGCTAATGCCCCGGCAATCGCCTGCAGGGCGCCTTCGTAGCCGCGCTGCGCCAGCGCCACCGGCTCGCCGCCGTTGAGCGAGAGAAACGCCCGTTCCGCGTTGATGCCCTCGGCCACGCCGTTGAGCAGGCAGTCGCAGCTGGCGGCGTCCAGGACGGAAAATTTGATTGACGACGAGCCGCAGTTAATCACCAGTACTACCGGAAATTCAGTCATGTTGTACTCCGCGTGGCCTGAGCCGGATTAGAACAGTTTGTAAACGATGTTGAGGATGGTCAGCAGACCGATAGCGGTCACAAAGAGGTTATCGAGACGGCCACGGTATTTGGCCAGCGAAGGCGCTTTACGAATGGCGTACATCGGCAGCAGGCACAGCAGCGAGGCGATAATCGGCGCGCCCATGGCCTCAATCAGGTCGAGGATATTGGGGTTGGCATACGCCACCACCCAGGTCGATCCCATGATGAACACCATGCTCAGGGTATTGAGCTTGCCGCTGGAGACCCGGGTTTTATCCCCTTTATAGCCAAAGCGCAGGATCAGACCGTTCAGCCCTTCGAGCGTGCCGAGATAGTGGCCGAAAAACGATTTGAAGATGGCCACCAGGGCGATGATCGACGCGCCATACTCCAGCAGGGTGGCAAAGGTGGATTTGGTGCCCGACATCGAGGCAAAGTGGTTCGCCAGATAGGAGAGCACCGGGATATTCTGCGCCTTGGCGTCCGCCATGTTCTGCGGTGAGAGGGTAAACAGGCAGCTGAAGGCGAAGAACATCACCACCGCCACCATCAGCATGCTGGCCCGGGAGATGATCTGTGAGCATTTGCGTTCGGTATACTCGCGGCCAAACTGCGCTTCATACTCTTCGCGTTTGGAGACCACAAACGAGGAGACGATCGGCGAGAAGTTGAAGGAGAACACCATGATGGAGATGCCCAGCCATACCGTCACCAGAATGCCGTCGTGACCGGTTAAGGCGATATCGCTGAGGTTGACCTGGTCAATCACTGCGCTATTCCAGTAGGGGATCAGGGACAGGGAGATCACCACCAGGCTGGCGATAAACGGCCACACCAGATAGCTCATCACCTTGACCATCAGGTCTTTACCAAACCAGATGACAAACGCCATCAGCAGCAGCAGGAGCAGCGCCACCACCCCGCGGTTGAGAGCCGGCATCTGCAGCTGGTTCTCCCAGAAAGTCATAAAGGTATTGGTGATCGTGACGCCATAAATCCACAGCAGTGGGCAGATGGCGAAGAAGTACAGAAAGGTGATCACCACCCCGCCGGTTTTGCCAAAATGCTCTTCCACCGTTTCGGTGATATTGCCGGAGGGGTTAGCCCCCGACAGGCATAGCCGGGCCAGGGCCCGATGGCAATAAAAGGCGATGGGATAGGCCAGCACCAGCATCACCAGGATCGGGATCAGCCCGCCGAAGCCGGCGCGGATCGGGAAAAACAGCACCCCGGCGCCGATAGCGGTGCCAAACAGGCCCAGGGTCCAGGTGGTGTCAGATTTACGCCAGGACGAAAGGCTTGTCTGGCTGGATGCAATGCTCTCAGTCGTACTCATATCCTGTCCTCACTTATGTATTGAATTAAGCGTCAACAAAACCGGTAATTTGCGATACCCGGGAGAGATCGATATTGCCCCCAGAAATCAGACTGACCGTTTTGCGGTTCTGGATATAGCTGTCGAGTTTGCCGCTTAATAACGCGGCGCAGGCCAACGCCCCGGCCCCTTCGGTGATCACTTTATTGCGCTGAATTAAGGCGACCATGCTCTGGCGAATGTCATCCTCACTCACCAGGACGATGTCATCCACCAGCTGGCGGGCGATTTCATAGGTCAGTTTCCCCGGGCGGGCGACGTCGCAACCATCGGCTAAGGTGCCGGCGTGGCGATGGCTGGTGATTTCCCCGGCATACCAGGAGGCGGCCATGCCGTGAACATTCTCCGACTGCACGCCGATAATGCGGATTGTCGGGTTAATGGATTTAATCGCGATCGCGATACCGGCAATTAAGCCGCCGCCGCCAATGGGCACGATGACATTATCCACGTCATACAGATCTTCTAATATTTCGAGTCCAATCGTCCCCTGCCCGGCGATAACCTGCGGGTCGTCATAGGGGGGAATAAAAATGCGGCCCTCAAGTTCAACAATATCGCTGGCTTTGGCGAGGGTATCGTTAAAGTTATCGCCATGTAGCACCACTTCCGCCGAATAATCACAGGTGGCGGCAACTTTCGATTTCGGCGCCCCTTTCGGCATCACCACTTTCCCGTCAATGCCGAGCATGGCGCAGGAGAGCGAGACGCCCTGGGCGTGGTTGCCCGCTGAGCAGGCCACCACCCCTTTGCGTTTTTCCGCCGCGGTTAAACCGCACAGTTTATTAAAGGCGCCGCGAATTTTAAATGAACCCGTGCGCTGCATATTTTCGAATTTAAGAAATATTTCGCCCTGGCAGCGCTCGCTAAAATAATTCGAACGGGGCATGCCTGTTTTATATATTTTTCCCGCGAGGCGTTGTTTCGCTTCGAGAATATCGTCAATAGATACCGGAAGATCGTAGGTAATATGCATTATGGCCTCTGTATCTTAATATAAAGTCAATGACCGGGCGTCATCCTGCTGATAACAGCGAGGACGTGTGTTGGATTATTTAACGACTTTCAGTTACGCAATAATTTGTAATGGCTGCCAGTGGCGGTTGCCCTGCCCCGAGGAATAGTGTTTCGCCATCTCCACCAGCGACGCCGCGGCGGTTTTTAACCGGTAATTTTTCGACCATACCGCCGCATAGCGCGCCACCGGCAAGGCCTCTTTAATGGGGATGGTGACAAACTGGCTCGAGCCAAACGGCGTGGTCATGTCGCAGGGGATCACCGTCAGAAAATCGGCATTGAGCACCAGGTTATAGATCGTCACCACCGAATCGGTATTAACGATATTTTCACGGCGGATACCGCTGCGCTGCAGGGTGGTCAGCAGTTCGCTGTAGTAGCCCATATTGGTCTCCGGCAGCACCCACTGCTCGTGCTGGAGCGAGGCCAGGCGGACGGTGCCGTTGCCGATCCGCGCCCGGTTCGCCACCAGCACAAACTCAGACTCAAACAGCGGCTCGACGTGCAGGTCCTGCAGTTTCATCTCATCGCTCAGCGTCCCGATGGCGAAGTCGAGGCGCCCGTCGCGGATTGCCGGCAAAAAGGCGGAGAGCTGCGCCTCATACATCGAGACCCGCGCCTTGGGGAAAGTCATTTTAAACTGATGCACCATCTCCGACATAAAGGTAAACCCAACCAGCGAAGGGAAACCAAAGGAGACATCCACCACCGCGCTGTTGGTCAGAGCATTCATTTCATTGACCATATTTTTCATTTCGCGGGTGATCGCTTCTGACCAGTTGAGAAATACCTGCCCGGCCTCGGTGAGCGAGACGCCGGTATTTCGCCGAACGATTAATTCGCTGCCAAAATAACTCTCCATGTCGCCAATAATTTTACTGACCGCCGGCTGAGTGAGTCCTAACGCTTTTGCTCCGGCCCCGATTGACCCGCTGCGGATCACTTCCTGGAAAACTACCAGATGCTGTGTTTTAGGCAGAGAAAAAGTATTCATCGCGTCTCACTTTCATTCCTTTGTTGACGGCGGAAAGTGTAACAAATCGCAATTGCCGGGTTATGTGAGAGCTCTCACAAAGGCTCCGCCGCGGCGGATAAGCAGGATCCACGAGCCAGAATAAGCAAATTAAAATCAATACATTACAAGCATCATGAACGCTATTTGCGCGCCTTTTGCCGTGGCCGAATGCGGGGATAAAAATAATTGATGGCGATAACATCGACGGCGAAATGGCGATAAAAAATACGTCTTTTGTACGCTATTCGACCCGCGCTATCAGGGTGAGAAGAAAGCCGAAAATTAAATTAATGCTGTAAAGAATAAAAAGCAGACGTAATAAACGCCATTATTTAACGACAAGCCGGTCGGGCATCACATTTTATCCCCGGCGGTTGGGGAAAATGCACGGTCATTATTTACACCAAAGAAACATTAAATTCACAATTTTTCTTTTGGGTCGCGATAGGCAGCGATCTTTTTCCCACCATAGCGCAGTTGGTCATACTTTGATTAAAATCAACCCTGGTAATTTATCTTTTACGACGGCCATTGGAGAGTCATTTGTGTTGCCGATCACAAATCCATAAAACAACGACCCGGCCTATCGTGAAGAGATGATCCCGCGGCTGCGCCAGCAGCTTAACGAGCAGCTGATGAGCGACCAGCTGGCTGTCGACCTGCTCTCTTCCTATCTGCGAATGGATCTCAGCGCCCAGCCGTGGGACCAGCCGCTATAGCCCGCCCCGGCGCAGATCGCTGGCCCGGGCATTTCGCCTATAGCTGGCTGACCCCCAGCGCCGCGGCCTCATCCCGCCACGCCAGCAGCGGCGCATAGGCCTCCCGCGACATATCGCTATAGCCGCAGATCAGCAAGGCGTCGCACAGGGAACGATAGCGATCATCGCTTACCAGCTGCTGGAGCGCCTCGCGCAGGCTATTCAGCGTTGCCGCCGGGGTGGCGCCGGCGGTGATCAGCGGCAGCCCTGGCGCGGCCGGGCTCCAGCCGATCGCCACCAGGCCAGCCAGAGCCTGCGGCTGATGGCGCTGCAGCAGAGCGTAGGTCACGCAGTCGATGGCGGCGATATCGGCGTTTTCCTGCTGCAGTTCGCGCAGCGATTGCCGATGGCTGCCGCTGAACATCACCGCTGAAAAAAAACGCCCCTCCCGGGAGAGCGGCGCGACCATTTTACGCAGTACGTTGTAGCCGGACTGCGAGTGCTCGGCATTGCACACCGCCCGACGGCCAAAAAAGTCCCCCAGCATCCGGTGACTATCCGCTTCGCGGACCACCAGCAGGCTGCGATAGCGGCGCCCTTCGCAACCGGGCGCAGCGTAGTGGAAGCAGCCCACCGTCTGCACCTCCGGCAATTGGGTCACCAGCGGGTAGCCACAGGTCTGGCTCAGCAACAGCGTCGGCTGGCGCCAGTGAGCCAGCAGATCCCCGGGGTCAGCCGCCGGAGGGTCCCCCGCCACCATCACGCCGCGTTCGTCCAGCAGCGACTGCACCGCCTGCCACAGGGCCTGGGTCTGTTGACGGTGGATGGCATACATCGGAAAAGTCATGCGTTCAGCCATATTCTCCTCCCGCCTGCGCCTGCTCGCCAAAGCCCGGATGGGCGTTCACCGCCACCGCCCGGCGGCTAAAATGGCGTCGCCACTCGCCGTACCCGCGCACCAGGAACCCCTGATTACGCTGCAGATACGCCGCCTGGCGATGCAGATACAGTTGACGTAAAGCGTACCAGGGGACCCCTGGCAGATCATGATGCACCGCATGGTAGTTGAGATTGAGGAACAGCACCCGCCAGGGGAGCCCGGCCTCGTTGATCACCGAGCGGGCCAGCGGGTCATCCGCGGCGCGGTGTTCGAGAAAAGAGCGTACTTTGGTCAGGGCCAGCGCCGGGTAGCTCACCGCCAGCACAAACCACAGCGGAGAAAAACCCTGCGCCGCCATCCAGGTCAGCAGGCCCGTCAGCAGCAACAGATGCAGACTCCACATGGCGATAGCGCGGCGGTCGCCCTCGCGGAAAGCCCGCAGCGCGCTGTTCAGGGTGTGAATAATATCCATCATCGGCGCCAGCAGCAGACGCCCCCAGAAGGTGTTGCGCAGGTGGATAAGGCGGCGCTGCCAGGCTGAGAAGCGCTGCCAGCTTTCCGCCGTTACGTAGTACGATTCGGGGTCATCCTCAGGGTGCGTCAGCAGATGGTTGCGATGGTGCGCCAGGTGGCTGTCGCGGTAGACGCCATAGGGATACCAGACCGCCAGCGGCAGCGTCCCCAACAGCTGGTTAAACCATGCCAGCCGGGTGGGATGCCCATGGATCAGCTCATGCTGTAAGGACATATACCAGGCGGTAAACCAGATCAACAGCAGCGTGGCCGGAAACAGTCCCAGCGTCCGCCAGCCCGCCACGCAGGCAAACCAGCCGCCGTAAACCGTCACAATCAGCAGCCAGGTCGGCAGCTCGCTGCGCCACAGCCAGCCGCGCGCCAGCTGGCTGATCAGGATGCGCTGTTGGTCATCCACATAGACAGCCGTCTTCTTTTCCGTCACTTCCGATACCTTGCCGTGTTGCCTCATTCCCACCGAAGATGTGAGATAACACGTTAAATAACAAAGTATTTAATTGACTTAGCTTTGCCAAAAAGCGCGTTTGTATTCAGCAGGGCAAAGAGAATACCGTCCATGGCGCAACAGGTTGGCGGTGTTTAAACAGGTCCATCGCCCGGCGGCGCTGCGCTTGCCGGGCCTACGGGATAACCCCTCCCCGGGCCATCCAGGCCGGTGCAGTCGCAGCGCCGCCGGACAAGAACAGCGGCGTCGCTTTTGTGCCGGGCGGCGGCTGCGCCTTGCCCGGCCTACGATCCGTGCGGCCTGTCGTTAATTTATTTACCGCTGTTGCTGAAATTTTACCGCCAGGTCGAGGATACTTAAGGACTCCAGCGCCTTACCCGCCTTCGCGCCGACGATACCGGCGGAGCGTCACAGCGACTACTCCTCTTCCCGCTCCGCTGGCGTCCAGGTCGGCAGAGTCTGGAAGGTGTGCAACAGCCCTTCGGACCACGCCTTGCGAATGCGGTTGAAGTAGGGATCGCTGTCGGTGATGCGATGCTGCCCGGCACTGCTGAAGCTGCCGCTGCGGTAGAGCAGCGTATCCAGCGGCAGGCCGACGGACAGATTACTGCGCAGCGTCGAGTCAATGGAGATCAACGCGCAGCACATCGCCTGCTCCAGCGGCGTGTCGATGGTCAGCACCCGATCGATGATCGGTTTGCCGTATTTGCTTTCGCCAATCTGGAAATAAGGCGTGTCGCGGGTGGCTTCAATAAAATTGCCCTCCGGATAAATATGGAACAGACGATGGGTTTCGCCGGCGATCTGGCCGCCAAGCAGCAGGTTGCAGTTGAAGTTGGTGTTACTGCAGGTCTGCTGGTTGCTGCTGTCGCGCTGGATCACCTCCAGCAGCGTTTTACCGATCAGCATCGCGGCGTCGTAGAGGGAAGTGACCTGCATCAGATTCGGCTCCTGCTGGGTACGGATGCGCGCGCTGAGCAGGCTTATCACGCTCTGGGTGGTGGCCAGATTGCCGGCGGATTGCAGCACCAGCACCCGTTCCCCCTCCTGATGGAAAACGTGCAGCTTTTTAAAAGTGGCAATATGGTCGACGCCCGCATTGGTGCGGGAGTCGGAAGCAAACACCAGTCCATCCGCCAGGCACATGGCCACACAGTAGGTCATTGCGGTTATTCCCGTATTATTGCTGCTGCGCCTGCTGGCTGTGTTCGCGCACTTCAGCGTTAGTTAACATAATCTCCCCGCCGCCGCCCAGCCGGGTGCCCCGTACCGGGCAGGCGTCGAGATAATCCAGCCCGGTCGCCAGCCGTAAATGCTGATTCAGGCGACGGGTATTATTGGTGATATCAAACGACAGCCAGCGGCCGTCGAGCCAGACTTCCGCCCAGGCATGCATCGCCACATGCTGGGCGTTATCGCTGTAGACATAGCCGCTGACGTAGCGCGCCGGGATCTCCAGCGCGCGGCAGCAGGCGAGAAAAACATGGGTATGATCCTGGCACACCCCCTTCGCGCGGGCGAAGGCGTCGGCGGCGGAGTCCTGCACCTGGGTCGCGCCGGGGGAGTATGGCATTCTTAACAGCAGATCCGCCATCAGTTGATTCAGACTCTCTTCCGCCGCATCGGGACGATAGAGGCGCTGGGCAAACTCACGGATCGCCGTATCGGCGCGGGTTAGCGGCGTACAGCGCAGAAAAACCAGCGGCGACAGCAGCTCGGCCTCTTCATCACGCGTCTCCTCCCCTTCGTCGGCGATATCGACAATCCCGCTGGCGCGGATGGTGATCTCCTTGTGCGGGTTATCCAGCGTCAGCACATGCAGCACATTGCCCCAGCCGTCGGTAGTGGTCACCGCCGCGCCGTCCGGCAGGGTCAGCGTCCAGGCGGTGATCGTCTGCCGGGCGGTACTGCGCGGCGTCAGGCGCAGATACTGGGTGGAAAACTTCACTTCTTCATCGTAGCCATAGCGGGTGAGATGATCGATGACCAGTTTCATAAGGCCTCCAGGTAGGTTTGTCTGATGCTGTCGGACAGCGCGTTAATTCTCGCCAGCAGCCCGTTAAGGGTGGTCTGCAGGTCCGCCTGCGCCAGGTCGTCACGGGTGCTGAAGCGCAGATCAACGTTGAGCTGATGGGCGAGGCGCAGCGGTTGATAGGAGCGGTCGTTAGCGATCTTCTCCAGCTCGCCCACCAGATCGGCAATGCTGGCGCGCAGCGAACGCGGAATATCGTTGCGCAGGATCAGCAGCTCCATCACCGTTTCGCGACTGACCGGCTGGCGGTAGAGGCTGTTGTAGGCTTCGCGGGCGCTGACCGCATTGAGCAGGGTATCCAGCCGGTAGTATTCCCGCACCGGATCCGGGTCGTTGGTCAGCTGTTGATCCTTAATCAGCAGCAGCTGGGTGGTGGCGAACGCGCGCTCGATCAGCGTGCCGATACCGATAAAACTCAGGGCGTCGTTGCGCAGCAGCGTGCCTATCACCGCCCCGCGAAACAGATGCACCCGCTCTTTCACCCACTCAAAAAAGCCGTCGCTCCCCAGCTCGCCCAGCCCCTGCTGGCGGAGGGTCCGCAGTTCAATGCGGGTGGCATTGATGCTCTCCCACACTTCGGCCGACAGACTGCCGCGCACGGCGTGCGCATTGTTCCACGCCATCTCCACGCAGCTGTAAATACTGCACGGGTTGTTGCCATCAAGGGCAAAAAAGTTGAGCAGATTGCTCATGGTAAAGCGGGCATGGCGCGCCTGAAACAACTCGTGGGTCATCGACAAATTCAGCGGTAGCGCCAGATCCCGCGACTGCTGGCTGTGGCGGGGGATCATTGATAATTTCCAGGTCACGTCCAGCACCCGGGCGTAGCTCTCCGCCCGCTCGAGATAGCGGGCCATCCAGAACAGTTCACTCGCCGTACGACTTAGCATGATGCGTCATCCTCCATCACCCAGGTATCCTTGGTTCCGCCGCCCTGCGACGAGTTGACCACCAGCGACCCTTCGGTGAGGGCCACGCGGGTCAGGCCGCCGGGCACCAGCCGCATCTCCTGCCCGGACAGCACGTAGGGCCGTAAATCGATATGCCGCGGCGACAGCCCTTCATCAACGAAGGTGGGGCAGGTCGACAGCGCGAGGGTATCCTGGGCGATATAGTTGGCCGGATTGGCCAGCAGGCGCTGGCGGAAGGCCTCCCGCTCCTCTTTGGTGGAACGCGGGCCGACCAGCATGCCGTAGCCCCCGGCGCCATGGACCTCCTTGACCACCATCAGCTCGAGATTGCTCAGCACGTAGCGCAGGTCCTCCGCTTTCCGACACTGCCAGGTGGGGATATTGCTGAGGATCGGCTGTTCGCCGAGGTAAAAGCGGATCATCTCCGGGACGTACGGATAAATCGATTTGTCGTCAGCCACCCCGGTGCCGATGGCGTTGGCCAGCACTACGCCGCCGGCGCGATAGACGGACAGCAGCCCCGGGACGCCGAGCATCGAATCGGCGCGGAAGGCCAGCGGGTCGAGCCAGGCGTCGTCGATGCGGCGATAAATCACATCCACCCGCCGCGGCCCCTCGGTGGTGCGCATATACACCGCGCCGTTTTTAATAAACAGATCGGCGCTCTCCACCAGCTCGACCCCCATCTGCTGCGCCAGGAAGCTGTGCTCGAAGTAGGCGCTGTTGAAGCGACCCGGGGTCATCACCACGACGCAGGGATCATCCACCAGCGAGCTTTCGCGCAGGGTCTGCAGGAGGTAGCTCGGGTAGCGCTCCACCGGCGCAATATGATGCTGCTCGAACATCTCCGGATAGAGGCGCATCATCATCTTACGGTTTTCGAGCATGTAGGAGACGCCGGACGGCGTGCGCAGATTATCCTCCAGCACGTAGTACTGACCGTCGTTATTGCGCACCATATCGACGCCGGTGATATGGGCATAGGTGTTGTTTGGCAGGTTGATGCCCTGCATGCACGGCTGATACTGCTCGTTGGCCAGCACCTGCTCGGCCGGGATCAGCCCCGCGCGCAGGATATTCTGCTCATGATAGATGTCATAGAGGAAGGCGTTCAGCGCTTTCACCCGCTGGCGTATGCCGCGGTCAATGCGCTGCCACTCCCCGGCGGGTATGATCCGCGGCACGCTGTCAAACGGGATCAGCCGCTCGGTCCCCTCATCCTCGCCGTACACGTTAAAGGTGATGCCGATACGGTGAAAAAGCAGTTCCGCTTGCGCTTTTTTCTGCCGGATAGAGAATTGATCGGTGTTGCGAAACCATTGCCACCAGGCATTATAGTGCGGCCGCTGTTCACCCTGCGCGGTCAGCATCTCGTCATAATAATGCCCGTCAGGTAGCGTAATTTTAATCATGGCTATCCCCTCCGGTTGTACTCACTTTGTGGTAATCCCGCTAAGAGATAAGCATTAATTATGCCAGGTCCTCTGCCGCCGCGGCGTTGTGCAAATCGGTTCAGCCCCGCCGTCTGGTTGTGCAAAAAATCGCCAAAACAGCCGCCCGCGCCCGGCGGCGGCTGCACCGTCGTGAGGCAGGGCGACGTTTTTTGCGCCATCGTGGACGCCAGCGCCCTCAGCCAGGCGGCCCAGCCCGCGGCGGTCTCAGGAGACCTGGCAGGTAAATCCTCTGTTTTCGCGCAAAATGTTACCCCTGACACGCGCAGCGGCAGATATTCGTCTAAGGTTTTTGGATGGCCAAACGTCGTGGCCCGCAGTCGATAATGATAAGGAGAACTCCCCATGACGAGTACTGATGCACGTCGTCCCGCTGCTTTGCCCTGTTCCCTGCGCCTGGCGATCGGCGGCGCTCTGATCGCCCTGATGAGCCTGAACGCTCAGGCGGAAGACGGCAAAACCGCGCCGCCCCCCTCGCCGGATATTCTGCTGGGCCCGCTGTTCAATGATGTCCAGAGCGCGAAGCTGTTTGCCGATCAGAAAACCTTCGCCGACGCTATCCCTAACAGCGATCCGCTGATGATCCTTGCCGATTACCGGATGCAAAAAAACCAGGCCAGCTTCGACCTGCGCCACTTCGTCGAACTGAACTTCACGCTGCCGAAAGAGAACGACACCTATGTGCCGCCCAAAGGGCAAACTCTGCGTCAACATATCGATGGCCTGTGGCCGGTCCTGACCCGCAGCACCGTCGAGGTGGAAAAATGGGACTCGCTGCTGCCGCTGCCTAAGCCCTACGTGGTGCCCGGAGGACGTTTCCGCGAAGTCTATTACTGGGACAGCTATTTCACCATGCTGGGTCTTGCCGAAAGCGGTCACTGGGATAAAGTCGAGGGTATGGTCGCCAACTTCGCCGCAGAAATTGACGCCTGGGGCCATATCCCCAACGGCAACCGCACCTATTATCTCAGCCGTTCGCAGCCCCCCTTCTTCTCCTTTATGGTGAGCCTGCTGGCGACGCACGATGGCGACCAGGTGCTGAAAACCTACCAGCCGCAGCTGGAGAAAGAGTATCGCTACTGGATGGCCGGAGCGGACGCGCTGGCTCCCGGCAGCGCCGACAAACGGGCGGTGCGGATGGCGGACGGCGCGCTGCTCAACCGCTACTGGGACGATAACGACACCCCGCGTCCCGAGTCCTGGCTTGACGACGTCAAAACCGCCAAAAGCAACCCGAATCGTCCGGCAACCGAGATCTATCGCGACCTGCGCTCCGCCGCCGCCTCCGGCTGGGATTTCAGCTCCCGCTGGATGGACAATCCGCAGCAGCTCGCCACCATTCGCACCACCTCGATTGTCCCGGTCGATCTCAATGCCCTGATGTTCCATCTGGAGAAAACCCTCGCCCGCGCCAGCAAGGCATCCGGGGACAGCGCTGGCGCTACGCAGTACGATGCGCTGGCTAACGCCCGCCAGCAGGCCATCGAGAAATACCTGTGGAATGATAAAGAGGGATGGTACGCCGACTACGATCTGAAAACCCACAAGGTGCGCAATCAACTGACCGCGGCGGCGCTGTTCCCGCTGTACGTCAATGCCGCGTCACGCGAGCGGGCGACGAAAGTGGCCGCCGCCGCCGAGTCGCGCCTGCTTAAACCCGGCGGGCTGACCACCACCACCGTCAACAGCGGCCAGCAGTGGGACGCCCCCAACGGCTGGGCGCCGCTGCAGTGGGTGGCGGTCGAGGGGCTGCAAAACTATGGTCAGCAGAAGATCGCCATGGAGGTCACCTGGCGCTTCCTGACCAACGTGCAGCATACCTATGACAGTAAGCAAAAGCTGGTGGAGAAGTATGACGTGAGCTCGACCGGCACCGGCGGCGGCGGCGGGGAATATCCGCTGCAGGACGGCTTTGGCTGGACCAACGGCGTCACCCTGAAGATGTTGGATCTGATCTGCCCGCAGGAGAAACCCTGCGATGCGCTGCCCGCTACCCGTCCGGCGACAACCCCTTCACCGCAGGACAAACCTGTTGCGGCGCCCGCGGCTAACGACCCCGCCCCTGCGGAACCGCAAAAGACCGGCTCCTGACGCTTCGCCGCCCCCTACCAAAATCGGTAGGGGGAAGCGGTCTCCCTGGTCACTACCGTCCCGTGCAGACCCATTCTGCGGCTCGCGGGAAACACTTCCCCACGC
>ERZ1673734.1121-NODE-1121-length-18517-cov-6.898657_pt1 | contig 18517 bp, 6 predicted proteins | sample MGYA00580199_ERZ1673734 | MGnify/ENA primary metagenome ERZ1673734 (study PRJEB41218, sample SAMN15661742) | gut metagenome | host: Homo sapiens | place: Canada: London | collected 2015-08-20/2019-03-30 | study: EMG produced TPA metagenomics assembly of...
GGCTCCACATAGCGGGACCTTTGGAACGGTTCAGTATACGGAACTGTATGGCTGTCTGGTCTGTCACCAATCCCATATATCCTCCCAAGGCGTCTATTTCGCGTACTATCTGTCCTTTGGCGATGCCTCCCACTGCCGGGTTACAACTCATCTGTCCGATTTTGTTCATATCCATTGTGATAAGACAAGTCTTCGAACCCAGGTTTGCAGCAGCGGCAGCGGCTTCGCATCCTGCGTGTCCGGCGCCGATTACAATAACGTCATACTTAAACTCCATTCGTTCAGTGTATTTTAAAACTGTGCAAAGTTACGAAAAAAGTTGTATGCCGGGACGTGTCATATCTTAAAATCCGGATATATCTTCTTTGGCATTGCTTATATTTCCGTATCCAGTATCATACTTATTGCTTGGAATGCTTAGGCTATAGACATATTGCTTGTGTTTAGCTTAAAATACAATCAAAATGAAGCTTTTTGAATACTATTGCTTTTCTTTTTGAAAAAGATACATACCTTTGCAGCGTTTGGATATTAAAAAGTGTTTTGATTGACTAATTTTAAGGAAGAGAAGCATGAGAAAGAAATTCTTCTTGTTAATCATTGTCTGCCTGGTTATGGGGGCGGGAGTGATGGCTCAGACGTCTACGGTCTCGGGAACAGTATTTGCCGAGGACAACAATGAGCCGATTATTGGGGCATCGGTATTGGTGAAGGGTACAACGCTGGGGGCCGTGACCGATATCGAAGGTAAATTTACAATCTTGAATGTGCCGGGCACGGCAAAGACAGTGATTGTCTCTTTTGTAGGTATGCAGAAAGTAGAAGCTGCCATAAAGCCTGCTATGAAGGTGGTGCTGAAATCGGATTCGGAACTGCTGGATGAAGTGATGGTGGTGGCTTACGGCACGGCCAAAAAGAGCAGCTATGCAGGTTCGGCTTCTTTAGTGAAAGCGGATGCGCTGAAAGACATTCCGACGACCAGCTTTGAAAACGCGTTGAACGGTAAAGTGGCGGGCTTGCAACTGACGAATAATTCCGGCCAGGCGGGTTCCGCACCGGCCATCCGCATCCGTGGCATAGGTTCTATGAATGCCGGGAATGAACCGTTGTATGTAGTGGACGGTGTTCCGGTCTCTTCGGGCAATACGGGGCAGATGAGCGGTGAGCTCTATTCTACCAACAACATCATGAATACGTTGAACCCGGAAGACATCGAATCTATTTCTGTATTGAAAGATGCGGCGGCCAGTTCGCTTTATGGGTCGCGTGCGGCAAACGGCGTCATTCTGATTACTACCAAAAAAGGACAGATTGGCAAGCCGGTGGTGACGCTGAAAGCCGAAGTGGGCTTCACGCCCTGCTGGGCAACGGACAACTATGAAACGGCCAGCGTACAGGAGAATGTGAATATGCTCTACACCGTATTTCACGATGCCCGTACAAGCGGTAAGGGCGAAACGGACGAAAAGGCGGCAGCCTATGCCATAGGCCAGTTGAACAGCCGTTTCAACAAACATGGCTACCAATTTACCACAAATGGTACGGGAGCTTACGAGAACGTCAATATCCTTGAGTACGACAACTCCGGGCGTGGAGGCAAATACTACGATTGGGACAAGGCATATTTCCGTACCGCCATTTATCAGACCTACGATATGTCCGTCAGTGGTGCTACGCAGAATACCAACTATTACACTTCCCTTTCCTATACCCAGGACGAAGGACGTTTGAAGATGAACAGCTTCGACCGTGTTTCCGGTCGCCTGAACCTCACCCAGAAGGTGGGGAAATTCCTTGAACTGACCACCAATGCCAGCCTGGCGCGTACCAAGAAAAGCGGTTATAATGATACACGCAACACGGGCAGCAATTACTTCATGCAGACCCGTAACTTGCTGTGGGGACTCTACTGGCCCACTGACTACAAGACCGGCGAGCCCTGGACCGAACGTTACGGTAGCTACGCCTACAATGGGCTTTATTATGACAAAGAGTGGGAGAACGGTTCTACCAGTACCAAAATCATGGCTGCGGAGACGCTCACCCTGCATCTGATGCCGGGCCTGGACCTTCGTTCTATCTACTCTTACGACAATACTACTGTAAAAGACCATATCTATTACAGTGCCAACCACTATAAAGGCTCGGCAGACAATGGAAATGTCAACGAATACCGTACTACATACGAGAAGATGGTTACCTCCACTACCGCCAATTATACCGGCACCTTCGACAAACACACAGTTGGCACCATGGTGGGTTTCGAAGCGGAGAAGAACAAGACAGACTATGTGCGTGCCACAGGAAGCAATCTTGCGGTCAGCACCATTCATACAGTTTCTACTGCCGGAACGCAGACTTCTGCCGGATATTCCTGGGGAAACTCGATGGTGTCCGTGCTCTCCAAGTTGGATTATAATTACGATGAACGCTACTTCATTTCCGGTTCTTACCGCCGCGACGGTTCTTCCCGGCTCAGCAAGCAGGAACGTTGGGGAAACTTCTGGTCAGTGGCAGGAGCGTGGAACATCATGCGCGAGGGTTTTATGAGCAAATATTCTTTCCTGAGCAACCTGCGTATACGTGCCTCTTATGGTATTAACGGTACGCTGCCTTCGGACAATTACGGCTATATGAGCTTGATGAGCTATACCAGTAAGTACATGGGTAACCCGGGCGGTACAATCACTACCGTCACCAATGACAAGCTGTCTTGGGAGACGAGCTACAACACGAATGTGGGTATCGACTTCGGCTTCTTCGGCCAGCGTCTGCGCGGTACGGTGGAATACTTCAACCGTGATTCGAAGAACCTGCTCCAGGATGTTCCCATTTCGATGGTTACGGGATTTTCCTCTACGTTGCGGAACGTAGGGTGCATCAACAACCACGGGGTAGAGGTGGAGTTGAGTGGTGACATCATTGATAGTAAAGGATGGTTATGGAGTGCCGGTGTCAACGCAACCTTCCTCCGTTCTGAGGTGAAAGAGTTGTATGGCGGTGCGGACATTATCTGGTACGACCCCACCAGTAGCGACAGCCGTGCGCAATATGTATACAGGGAAGGTCAGTCCACGCTGGCTTTCTATGGATACGAATGGGCAGGTGTGGACAAGACCAACGGCAAGAATGTTTACTATGTAAATGACCCCAAAAATGGCAAGGCCGGAGATTTTGAGTATAACGGACGCGGAGCTACTTATGACTATAACAATGCCAACTACACCATCATCGGCAATGCCGTTCCCAAAGTGTATGGGGGCATCAATACCTCGGTCTCCTACAAAGGCATAGCCCTTTCGTTGGGCTTTACCTATAAGATAGGAGGAGACTTGTACGATGGAGCCTACATGGATGTGGCCGACGACGGTTATTATTGGGAGCGTATCCGTGCCAAAAGCTACTACAACAACCTTTGGACGCCGGACCACACGAACGGTACAGAGCCCCGCATCGAAGGTGTAGACCTCGATGACCCGCAACAATACAGCAGCCGCCACTTGTTCAATGCCAGTTATCTGCGCTTGAAGAATCTCTCATTGGCCTATACGCTGCCCAAAGCCATGACCCGCAAGGCTTTCATCGAGAATGCCCGCCTTTTCTTCACTGCCAGCAACCTTTGGACAATAGCCAAATACAAGGAGGCAGACCCCGAAGTGAGCGAATACGGCACACGTGGTTGGGAAACCCCCATCGGAAAAACATTTGTCGTTGGCGTTGAATTGAAATTTTAATGAACTGGAGGAACTAACAATGAAAAAGATATATCATTTATTGGCACTTGTGATACTTGGTGCCTTTACATTCACTTCGTGTGACGATTTTCTGGATATGCAGCCCACCAACTCCGGAAATGCAGAGGGTGCTGTCGGTACGGTAGCCGATGCGCAGGTGGTTATCAACGGTGTGATGAGTGCGATGACCTCATCGTCCTATTACGGCAGAAACCTTTTTATGTACGGTGATGCCAAGGGCGGTGACCTCACGATTTTTGCTGCCGGACGCGGACTGGATGCATTCTATACGTTCAACCACACTTCCAACAGCAATACTTATTCCGGTTTCTGGAGCCGTGGATATTACTGCATTCTGCAGGTCAACACCTTGTTGAGCAACATTGAGAAGCTGGAAGAATCGGGCAGTATGGAAGACTTTTCCGAAGCCAAAGGGCAGGCGTTGACTCTGAGGGCGCTGTTCTATTTCGATTTGGTCCGTCTCTACGGGCTTCCTTACAATTACAACAAGACCTCTTATGGAGTGCCCAATGTAACCGAGCCGCTTACAGTGAACGCCCAGCCCACCCGTGCTACGGTGGAGGAGAACTATCGCCAGATTCTGCAGGACTTGTCGGACGGGGCGGCCCTGCTTGCCAAGAAGAAGACAAAGCAGAGCGGATATGCGGACTATTACACCAACATAGCCCTGCAAGCGCGTGTGAAACTCTATATGGAAGATTATGACGGTGCTTTGAACGCTGCCCGGGAGATTATAGAAAGCGGTGTGTACAAACTGTATGAGCCTGCCGATTGGACGGCTTCCTGGAGCAAGCAGTTTGGTTCCGAGTCCATCTTTGAGCTGGGCATCACCACTGAGGAATCAGACCTGGGAACTTCTTCTTTGGGCTTTTACTTGATGCGCTACGGACAGTTGAAGAATGCCATGGGCTGGTATCTTGCCAGCGATTATTTCCTGAACCGTCTGGGTGAGGACGAGACGGATGTGCGTTGGGGAATCATGGACAACGATGAATACTGGGTGGATAATGAGATTGAACGCAAGGGAGCCTGCTACAAGTATATGGGCAGTACCACCCTGGCAGGTGACGGCAAGGCAACCAATACGGCCGTCAATATCAAGATAATCCGTCTTTCCGAGATATATCTGATTGCTGCCGAAGCTGCCTTGCACTCCACGAAGCCGGAAGCAGGTGCAGATGCCGCCGCCGGTTACCTGAATGAAATCCGCAGGCGTTCTCCCGGACTGGCACCGGCCACTGCCGCTACCATTACCGATGATATGATTTTGGACGAGCGCAGCAAGGAGCTTTTTGGTGAAGGACAACGCTTCTTCGACATGATGCGTATGGGCAGAACCATCGAATTCAACGACGATTTTCAAGATATTCCGGTGAGTCACCGTGGGAAAACAATCGACCGTGCTTTCGAGAAGATTGTGCTTCCCATTTCGCAGGATGAGATAAATGCCAATCCGGCATTGGAGAGCCAGCAGAATCCGGGATATTAGTCGTTCTCTGCTGTCTATTGTTTGCTACTCCTTGTATATCAGGGAGGTATTTTGCCAACAAGTTGCCACTGCCTTGGCAAACTTTTGCCACGCCTATGGCAAAGTTTTGCCAACGCGGTGGCAAAGTCTTGCCAATGGGAAGGCAAAACCTTGTCATAGGCATGGCAAGAAAAGCGGAAAAAGGTGCCTTTGATGAATTTCTTTGATAAAATGAGACGGTAATACCTTGATATTCCACAAAAATACTATTTATTGGTTCGAAATTTCTATTCTTTTTTTCTGAATCGGCTTATCTTTGCTTTCGTAGAAACCAATAAAAAGTTATAATACTATGAGAAGATTTTTCCTCATATCGTCATTCTTGGCGTTGTTTGCAATCGGAAGCTCGGCGCAATGGAAGCCGGCAGGTGATAAAATCAAAACGGATTGGGCGCATCAAATTAACCCCGCGAATGTGTTGCCCGAATATCCTCGTCCCATCATGGAACGGAGTGACTGGAAGAACTTGAACGGACTGTGGAATTATGCCGTTATAAATAAAGGTGAGCATCTTCCGGCAGAGTTCGAAGGGCAGATACTTGTTCCCTTTGCCATCGAATCCTCCTTGTCCGGAGTTGGAAAAAGAATCAATGAAAACCAGGAACTGGTCTACCAGCGCAGTTTTGAAATTCCTTCTGCCTGGAAGGGAAAACAAGTGCTGTTGCATTTTGGTGCTGTCGACTGGAAAACGGATGTATGGGTGAATGATGTGAAAGTAGGCAGCCATACGGGTGGATTTACTCCGTTCTCCTTCGATATTACTGCCGCCCTTTCTGGCAAAGGCAATAATCAGTTGGTCGTAAAAGTTTGGGACCCAACGGATAAAGGACCTCAACCCCGTGGAAAGCAGGTCAGCAATCCGGAAGGTATCTGGTACACTCCCGTAAGCGGTATCTGGCAGACGGTATGGATGGAGCCGGTTGCCGGAAAACATATCGAGAATCTCCGTATCACTCCCGATATTGACCGTAATCTGTTGACAGTGAGGGCTGAATTGAATAGTGCATGCCCTTCCGACTTTGTGGAAGTGAATGTGTATGACGGCAATCAACTGGTAGCCACCGGCAAAAGTATCAATGCAGAGCCGGTGGAGGTGTCCATGCCCCGGAATGCCAAGTTGTGGAGTCCGGATTCCCCCTTCCTCTATACGCTGAAAGTGACTCTGAAAAGCGGAGGCAAGGTAGTGGATAAGGTGGACAGCTATGCTGCCATGCGTAAGTACTCCACCCGTCGTGACGCGGATGGCATCGTACGCCTGGAACTAAATAACGAGGCTTTGTTCCAGTTTGGACCGCTGGACCAGGGTTGGTGGCCCGACGGACTGTATACAGCTCCCACAGACGAGGCTTTGCTGTATGATGTACAGAAGACGAAAGATTTCGGTTTCAATATGATTCGCAAGCATATCAAGGTGGAACCGGCACGTTGGTACACACATTGTGACCGTTTGGGTATCATCGTATGGCAGGATATGCCGAGCGGTGACCGTAATCCGGAATGGCAGAACCGCCGCTATTTCGACGGAACAGAACTGAAACGCTCCGCCGAATCCGAAGCCTATTATCACAAGGAATGGAAGGAAATAATGGATTGTCTCTACTCTTATCCGTGTATCGGTACATGGGTACCGTTCAACGAAGCCTGGGGGCAGTTCAAGACGGTAGAGATAGCCGAATGGACGAAACAGTATGACCCGACCCGCCTGGTGAATCCGGCAAGTGGCGGTAACCATTATACTTGCGGTGACATGCTCGACCTCCACAACTATCCCCAACCGGAAATGTATCTGTATGATGCACAGCGTGCCACGGTTTTGGGTGAGTATGGCGGCATCGGCCTTGTCTTGAAAGACCATATCTGGGAACCGAACCGCAATTGGGGATATGTTCAGTTCAACTCTTCCAAAGAAGTGACTGATGAGTACGTGAAATATGCCGATATGCTGTATCAGATGATAAAAAGAGGTTTCTCGGCAGCCGTCTATACACAGACCACGGATGTGGAGGTGGAAGTGAACGGTCTGATGACTTACGACCGCAAGGTGATAAAGCTGGATGAGAAACGCGTGAAAGAGATAAATACACGTATCTGCAATTCACTTAAGAAATAGGGGCATTTACAATTTACCATTTACAAAGTACAATTTGGCTGCGCTGTCATCTGCATAGTTAAATTGTACTTTGTAAATGGTAAATTGTACATTAAAAATGTTGTTATGAAACGATTGATTATAAAGCTTTTCCTTAGTCTGTGCCTATGGGCGGTATTGCCGGTCTGTGCGCAGGATGCTGTTCATTACTATTTCAGAACGATGGATATCCGGAACGGTCTTTCGCAGAACACCGTGTATCAGATTTTGCAGGATAGGAAAGGCTTTATGTGGTTCGGAACCAAGGACGGTCTGAACCGGTATGACGGGTTGTCTTTCCGTGTCTACAAGAAAGAGAACTCCGGTTTAGGCAAGAATTTCATAACCGCGCTCTACGAGGACCGCCGGGGCAATATCTGGATTGGTACCGATGGGGGAGTCTTTATTTACGACCCGGTACTGGATTCCTTTACCGCTTTCGATGAGGCCAGTGATAACGGCAGTATCATCAGGGATTTCGTCACCATGATTGGAAGTGACGAGGACGATAATATCTGGATATCGGTAGAAAACCAGGGGTTGTTCTGCTATAAACCGGATGAAGGGAGGTTGCTGAACCATCTGCACGATTCGGGACTGCCCAATGTAACCCGCTTTTGGCTGAATGGGAATACGTGTTGGCTGGCCTTGTATGCGGATAATCTTTACTATGCGAAAGCTGACTTTGAAACTCCTCTGCAGCCTTTCAAGGATGCGGAAGGAAATGAAATTTTCAAAAATGATATTATTAACTGGCAGGTCAACGGACCCCATAACTGCGTGTATATCGCTTCGCTGAACGGTTTGACAGAGATAAATCAGACTACAGGCAAGACGCGGAAGCTGCTGAACACCTATGTGAGGGCTTTGCAGTTCAAATCTGACAACGAGCTGTGGGTGGGCGCAGAGTCCGGCTTGTATATTTACAATCTGACGAATGACAAGATTACCCATTTGACCGTTCCCGACCAGGATGATTCGTATGCATTGTCGGACAATGCCATTTATTCGCTCTGCTGCGACAAGGAGAACGGCATGTGGATAGGGTCTTATTTCGGTGGAGTGAACTATTGCCCTTATCAGTGGACTTATTTCGAGAAGTTCTATCCGAGAGACAATCTCAGGCATTTCGGCCGTCGTGTACGGGAAATCTGTGAAAGTAATGATGGCACCTTGTGGATAGGTACCGAAGACAAAGGCTTGTTCAATTACAATCCGGAAAACGGAAAGATAGAGCCTTTTGAGCATCCGGCCATTTATCAGAATGTCCACGGCCTTTGCCTGGACGGGGATGATTTGTGGGTAGGTACGTTCTCCGGTGGTCTGAACCGGGTGAATCTTCGGACCAGGCAGGTGAAACATTATGCCAAGGGTGAGAGTGAGAATTCCATGGTCGCCAATGACGCCTTTACCATTTGCAGGACCACTACGGGAGACGTGTGGATAGGCACCACGTCCGGTCTGTTGAAGTACAATCGCTCTACAGATGACTTTACCCGGATTCCTCAGCTGAAGAATATGTTTACTTATAACATTCTGGAGGACTTCAACGGAAATCTGTGGTTTGCTACTTTTTCTAATGGAGTGTTCTGCTACAATGTAAGAAGCCAGCAGTGGAGGAATTATCTGTCTAATGAGAATGATTCGACCTCTCTTCCCTACAATAAGGTAATCAGTATCTACGAAGACAGCAGGAAGCGTCTGTGGTTCATGACGCTGGGTGAGGGCTTTTGCCGCTACAATCCGGAAACGGACAATTTTACCCGTTATGACATGTCGAAAGGATTTCCGAGCAACACTATCTACAAGATGGTCGAGGATAAGCGGGGTAACTTATGGATTACTTCCAATTATGGTCTGGTCTGCTTCAATCCCGATACGGAGAGCAAACATGTCTATACCACGGCAAACGGGCTGCTGAGCAACCAATTTAATTTCCAGTCCGGTTACATTGACAAGAAGGGACGCATCTATTTGGGAAGTATCAACGGATTCATAGCCTTTGACCCGGAAACTTTTGTGGAGAACACTTTTCTCCCTCCCGTAGTGATTACAGATTTTTATCTGTTCAACAAACGGCTTTCGGTGGATAGTCCGGATTCTCCTTTGGAGAAGAGCATCACCTATGCGGATGAGATAGAGCTGGATGCCGACCAGAATTCTTTCTCTTTTCAGGTTGCGGCCCTGAGTTACCAGGCACCCGAAATGAATGGTCTTGAATGTAAGCTGGAAGGCTTTGACCGCGACTGGTATACGGTAGGGCGGAATTCCATCATCAACTATTCAAACCTTCCTTATGGAAGCTATACATTGCGTATAAAAGGTTCCAACAGCGATGGCAAGTGGAACGCGACGGAACGTGTGCTCGACATCCATATTCATCCTCCTTTCTATCTCTCCACTTGGGCGTATGCTGTTTATACGGTATTGGCGTTATGTTCACTGGCTGCTGTAATTATCTATTTCAGAAAACGGACCCGGCAGAAGCATCAGCAGGCTATGGACAAGTTTGAGCGGGAAAAGGAACGGGAGTTGTATACTGCGAAGATAGACTTCTTCACGAATGTGGCGCATGAGATACGTACACCGCTTACACTGATAAAGAGTCCGCTCGAGAATGTATTGGCTTCCCGTTCTGTTTCGGATGACATCAGGGATGATTTGGAGACCATGGAACTGAACACCAACCGACTGCTCGATTTGGTGAACCAGTTGCTGGACTTCCGGAAGACGGAGACGCAAGGCTTCCAATTGAATTTTGTGGAATGCGACGTGTCTGAGCTCTTGCAGAAGACGTATAAGCGCTTCAAGCCTCTGGCACGCGAAAAAGGGCTGGCATTGAGCATAGAGACTCCCGAAAGCTTGTATGCTTCGGTTGACAGGGAAGGGCTTACCAAGATTATCAGCAATCTGCTGACCAATGCGATAAAGTATTCGGAGACCTATATACGCATCAGGCTGTACTCGGAAGGTGAAAGGCTGCTGCTTTCTGTATGCAATGACGGCCTTGTCATTCCGGTAGAGATGCGCGAGGAGATTTTCAAGCCGTTCATCCAGTATAAAACCGGTACCTTGCGCTCTGTGCCCGGCACCGGTATCGGGCTTGCACTTGCCCGTTCATTGGCCGAACTCCATGAGGGTACGTTGTGCATGGAAGATTCGATGGAGAACAACTGTTTCCTGCTGTCACTTCCGCTGAAGCACGAGCAGACGGTGGCTATGGAGCATAAAGAACCGGTAACGGGCGGGGAATCCTCTGAGGAAAGTGGTGCAGGTACTGCCTTGGAACAGCACCGGTATACTCTTTTGGTGGTGGAAGACAGTCTGGAAATGCAGGCATTTGTTGTGAAACAGCTCTCTTCGGAATATCGTGTGCTGACTGCCGTGAATGGGGTGGAAGCTTTGAAGGTGTTGAAGGAACATACTGTAAATCTTGTCATTTCAGACATTATGATGCCCGAGATGGATGGATTGGAGCTGTGCGAGCATCTGAAGTCCGAGCTTGACTATAGCCATATACCGATTATCCTGCTTACGGCGAAGACGACCCTTCAAGCCAAAATAGAGGGAATGAAGCTGGGGGCTGACGTATATATAGAGAAACCTTTCTCCGTGGAATATCTGAAAGTTTGTGTGGCCAATCTGCTGAACAACCGTGAGAAGCTACGGGCTTCTTTTGTCAATTCTCCTTTTGTGCAGACGGGCAGTATGGCAATGACAAAGGCAGATGAATCTTTCCTTAAAACATTGAAGGAAGTGGTGGTTGCCAATATGCAGAATCCGGATTTCTGTCTGGATGATATGGCAAGCCTGCTGAACATGAGCCGGTCGAGCCTGAACCGGAAGATAAAGGGCATATTGGATATGACTCCCAATGACTACATCCGTCTGGAGCGGTTGAAGAAAGCGGCGCAGCTTTTAAAGGAAGGAGAGTGTAAAATCAATGAGGTTTGCTATATGACCGGCTTCAATACTCCTTCCTATTTCACCAAGTGCTTCCAAAAACAATTTGGTATTCTGCCCAAAGACTTCGTGAAATGATAGCATGGAATGCTTGCTAAATATAACAATCCAATCAAATGCCCCTGAGGTGTCTCTCAGGGGCATTTTTTGGATTTATAATTGCATAGATTGAAGCGATATTTGCATTAATTTTAGCTTTATGCGGATATATTTGCATCCGAAAGCCAACAATTTATAATACTATGACCCCTATGCCTATGACGTAACAAATCCTAATCAATGTTCTATGATTGGCAGAAGTGACTAATCACTTTCTGCAGTGTATTTAAAAGCGGACGTTAGTTTCCGCATAGTTTTAAAATCTAATTCTATAAAAAATGATCAAGAAAATCTTATTCTTATTCTTTGTTGTGTTTGCAGCTACCGCTTATTCACAAGATGTGACCATAACGGGAACGGTGACGGATGCAAATAGTGAGCCTTTGGTGGGCGTGAATGTATTGGTGAAGGGTACTACCACGGGTGCCATTACCGATATTGACGGTAATTTCTCAGTGAGTGGAAAGAAAGGAAGTACACTCGTTTTTTCTTATATCGGTATGCTTACGCAGGAAGTGACTTATAAAGGAACTGCTTTACGTATAATGATGAAAGATGATTCTAAATCGTTGGAAGAAGTGGTGGTGGTAGGCTATGGTGTTCAGAAGAAGGTGAATCTTACAGGTTCTGTTTCCTCTGTCGATATTTCCAAAGAGGCAGAGAATCGTCCTATTACTAATTTATCTACAGGGCTTGCCGGTTTGGCTCCGGGCTTATTTGTACGTTCATCAAGTAACGATCCGGGTTCCAGTGCATCTATTATGTTGCGTGGACAGGGCACGTTAAATAATTCCAATCCTTTGGTGATTGTTGATGGAGTTGAGACGAGTATGGATAATGTGTCTCCACACGATGTGGCTTCTGTTTCTGTATTGAAAGACGCAGCCTCCTCCTCTATCTATGGTTCTCGCGCAGCAAATGGAGTAATTTTGATTACGACCAAGCAGGGTGAGGAAGGCAAAGTAAAAGTAAGTTACAATGGTTATGCGTCTTTCCAATCGGTGGCTCATTTGATGCCTTTGGTGGACAACAGTGTGGAATATATGGAGTTGATTAATGAAGGCGCTCGCAATTCTAATGTAGCAGAGCCTTATAGCCATGAGAATATTGAGTTATGGCGACAAAATCAGAATGGAGACCCCTTGCTATGGCCTAACACCAATTGGGGAGAGGCGTTGTTTAGAAATGCATTTACTACCAACCATAGCTTGTCTGTATCCGGTGGAACTAAAAAACTTAAATCTTACTTGTCTTTTGATTATTCGGATACTCCTGGTGTTATTGAGAATACAGGATTTTTACGCTACATCATTCGATCCAATAATCAATATCAGGTGAATAAGTGGTTGCGCTTGGGCGCCAATATTTCCGGGGTACTTACAGACAAAGAACGTGGAGCATCAAATCAAAATGATGCGTTTACTAATTCCGTAGGTGCAGTGCCTACTGTTGTGAACCGTTCGCCCGACGGTCGATACGGGGGTACCAATAACGTGGAAGACAACCAGGCAGTGGCCAGCCCCTTGTGGTATTTCAATTCAATCAAGGGTGATAATACGACTCACAAATTCTTTTCTGATTTTTCTGTGAACATCAATCCGATAGAGGGGTTGAACATTAACGCTTCTTATCACTACGACATCCATACCAATAAGACGACAACCATACCTAGGCAGAATGACCGTTGGAATTTTCAAAATAATACTATTTTGGTTTCAGGCAAAACAGATTTATATGTATCAAAGGGGGAAAGTCGTAATTCCAAGAATTTCATGGATGTGAATATTTCTTACGAGAGAGATTTATTTAAGAAATTGAATTTCAGAGTTCTGTTGGGAGCTAGCCAGGAGCAGTTTTTTTCTGAATCCATGAATGTTACGAGACGTGGACTTATTTCGGAGGATTTGACGGAAATTGATGCTGCTAGCGGAGAATCTTCTTCTTCTGGTACACGTACCGAATGGGCCATGCGTTCCTATTTTGGAAGAATCAACCTTAATTGGGATGACCGTTATTTATTGGAGTTGAATATGCGTCGGGACGGGTCCTCTCGTTTTGCCAAAGACAACCGTTGGGGAAACTTCCCTTCCATGTCTGTGGGATGGCGTATTTCTGAAGAAAACTTTATGGAAAGCTTGCGTGAATCTTGGCTGAATAGCTTGAAAATTAGAGCTTCGTATGGTTCACTGGGTAATAATGCAATTGGCAATTATGATGCCGTTCCTAAATTAAGTCAAATTAATTATGTGCTGAATAATACTCCACAAATTGCATTCTATCAAGGTGCTATCGCAAATGTCGATGTTTCTTGGGAATCCACTTATGTTACAAACATTGGTGTGGATTTCACCATGTTCAACAATCGCTTGAATGGTTCTATCGAAGCATACAATAAATTGACAAAGGACATCCTCTTGGGACTTCCGGCTCCTTTTGTACACGGTGGCGCAAGCATTCCTCCCGTTAATGCCGCACAAGTAAGAAACAGAGGTGTGGAAATATCACTTGGCTGGCAAGGAAAAGTAGGGGACTTCAGTTATTATATCAATGGTAACTTTACTCATAACAAGAACAAAGTTGTCAAATACAAAGGCGATGAATATACCCTTTCTGGGGCCAGCATGATTAAAGAAGGGTTGCCTATCAATGTAAAATACATTTTGAAGGTAGACCGCATTGTGCATACTCAGGAGGATCTTGATTTGATTCAAAGTATGATAGACAATGCTCCTGTTTTAGAGAATGGACAGAAAGCCAATCCTTTCCCCTACGGTAGACCGGAAATGGGTGACTTGCTTTATAAGGATGCAGACAGGAATGGAATCATCAATGACGATGACAGACAGGTATGCGGACACGGTCCGAATCCGGAATTTATGTATGGCATTTCGCTGGGAGCCAGCTATAAGGGATTTGATTTTTCAACTTTGATTCAAGGCATTGCCGGTTTGGAAGAGTATTTTTTAAACGATTACTATACTCCAAATATTCGGTGGTCTGCCATTGTAAACAAAGATATTGCAGACGGTCGCTGGTATGAAGGTCGTAAGAGTGCCCCTACTTATCCGCGTTTGACAATGGGTGATTCTCGGAATACAAAGAACAGTGATTTTTGGGTACAAGATAAATCATATTTGAAAATTAGGAATATACAGTTAGGGTATACCATTCCCAAGCATCTGCTTTCTAAAATTGATCTCACGAACCTTCGCTTTTACATCTCATTGGAGAACTTCTTTACGTTTACCAAATGGAAAGGAATTGACCCGGAAGTCTCAAGCGTAAATTATCCTACAATGAAACAAGTTGTTTTAGGAGTAAATCTTTCATTTTAAAAAGTAATTGTCATGAAAACAATAAAAAATATACTTAAAATAGCAGTATGTGTTACAGCATGCGGAATGTTCTCGGGTTGTTATGAATTGGATTTATCTCCAAAGACTCAATTAAGCCCAAGTACGTTCTGGAAAACAGATGAACATGCAAAACAAGGGATAATGGCTTGTTATCAGGCTCTTAAATGGAATGAAACTTATTATCGCTTTTTTGGCATGGACTGCCTTTCGGATGTAGCTACAGGGTATGACGATGCCGGGTATTGGGACATCTCTCGTGGGACATGGACCTCAGGTAGCGGATATGCGCAAAACCGTTGGCAGCATACTTATGACGGTGTAGCCCGTGTGAATATGACATTGAGAAATTTATCGGAAGCTCCCGGTGTGAGTGATCAAGTGCGTATGGAAGTGGAAGGAGAAGGTAAGTTTCTGCGTGCATTGTATTATTTCTTTTTATTGAACCATTTTGGAGGAGTGCCTTTGTATGATGAAACCTTTGATTATAACAAAGATTATATGCTGATGACTCGCCCACGTTCTACCGAAGAACAAGTGCGTGAATTTATTCTTCAAGATCTTGAAGCAGCGATTACGAATTTGCCAGTAAAATGGGATGAATCAGACTATGGCAGAGCTACCAAAGGAGCTGCTTATGCCTTGCGCGGGAGAGTTTATCTTTACAATAAACAATACGATTTGGCTCGAAAAGATTTTGAAGAGATTGTATTAGACCCCAGTGGCTTGAATTATAACTACAGCTTGTATCCGGATTATGCCAAGTTATTTACACCCGAGGGAGATGAGAGTGATGAAATGATTTTTGCAGTACAAAACCATGCGACTAATTCTCAAAGTTTAGGTATGCCATATGCGTGGTATATGGGGACAAATGCTTGTGTGGGCACCAGCTGGAACAATGTGATGGCGGATGTTCAGTTGGTAGATCGCTATGAAATGAAAGATGGTAGGCCTTTTAATTGGGATGAAATTATTCCCGGTTTCACTACTTCTAAGGAAGTCCGCGAAGAAACTTTTATAGCGACTCTTTCTGCTGACAAAAAAACGGTTGCTGCTTATCCGAAGCATTATAAAGATTTGGTTTCCATGTATGACCAACGCGACCCACGAATGCGGCAAACCATTATTTTGCCTTATACCCATTATTTGGGCATCTTAGGTGGTATTCCTAAGGATTATGAATATGTGGTTGCATCAGGCGTCACTACAACGAATGGTTTCGTAGTGGTGAATAGAAACTACCGTACCTATTTGTTTAGAAAATTTGTGCCGGAAGGTTTAATGGATGGCATGATTACGACAACTCAAAGGGCTTCTATTCCTATTAATTTCCCCATCATCAGATATGCGGATGTACTGTTGATGCTTGCCGAATGTTACAATGAGTTAGATAGAGTAGACGATGCGGTGAAATATATCAACATGGTTCGCCAACGCCCGTCAACTAATCTTCCTGCATTGAATAGTGGTGAACCTTGGTTGGAAGCTCGTACGAAAGAAGAAGTTTTTGATAGAATCAATCAGGAGCGTATGGTGGAATTTCCGGCAGAAGGATTACGTTATTATGACTTGAAGCGATGGGAAATCATAGATAAAGTGCAGAATGGACCGGAATTGGATTTCCTGGGTAATTCAGTATATGTAAATAAATTTGAAGATAAAAATTATTATTGGCCGATTCCTAGACAAGAAATGGATAGAAATCCTAACTTGACTCAAAACCCGGGTTGGTAAACTAATTTAAATTATTAGAGAAGTAGTTTTGAATTCACAAATTCAAGACTACTTCTTAAAATACCTAATAAACAATGCAAAGAATAGCTAAATATTTCTTGTTGCTGTCTGCTATCGCTTTACGTGCTGTTGGTGTGTATTCGCAGTCTCCGGCCTCCATTAAGGAGTATGAGAAAGAGTATGTGACCTATCCTTATTCAGACCCTAATCCTATACCTGTTGTGGGGAAAATTTATCCTTATTTTAGATATGATGGGTATACAACTTGTGGCGAAAAGCAATTGTGGAAAATTGTGGAATTGGAAAACGAGTATCTTCGTATTCGTATATTTCCTCAAATTGGTGGTAAAATATGGTCTGTATTTGATAAAAAATCAAATCAGGAAATGTTTTATGATAATGATGTGGTTAAATTTAGAGATATTTCTTTAAGAGGACCTTGGACAAGCGGGGGAATTGAATTTAATTATGGAGTGGTGGGACATGGACCTACTTGCTCTTTTCCCGTTGACTATCGCACTTGTACAAATCCGGATTCTAGTGTAAGTTGTATTATCGGAGTCTTAGATTTGCTTACCCGTTCTCGTTGGAGTGTGGAAATAAATCTTCCGGCAGATAAATCTTGGTTTACCACAAAATCGTTTTGGCATAATTCCAATGCTTCTTTTCAACCTTACTATAATTGGGTGAATACAGGGGTAGCGGCAAAAGATGACTTGCGCTTTACTTATCCAGGTACCCATATCATAAGACATGATGGAGTGGCATTGCCTTGGCCGTTGGATAAGGAATATAATAAGGATTTGAGCGTTTGGCGTGAAAATAACTTCATTGGTTCCAAGTCTTATCACATTGTTGGTTCTCTACAATCTTATTTTGGTGCCTATTGGAGTGATGATGATTTTGGTATGTTACAATATGCCGAACGTGATCAGAAAATAGGTAAAAAAATGTTTAGTTGGGCTTTGTCTGATCAAGGAGACATTTGGAAAGATTTGCTTACAGATTATAGTGGACAATATGTGGAATTGCAAAGTGGTCGTTTGTTTAATCAAAATATGGCGATTAGTAGCCTTACTCCTTTCAAACAGATACAGTTTACTCCTTATGCTACTGATACATGGACGGAATATTGGTTCCCTTATCATGGTATAGGAAAAGTAAGTAGTGTAAGTTTATATGGTGCGGGTAACATTGAGGTTGATAATAATGGCATTTCGCTCAAATTTTATCCTATTCAAGATATTTCTTCTACCTTGTGCTTTTATGATTCTGACGGTAAGTTGCTTTATGAATCACCGGTGAAATTCACAGTCTCTCAGATTTATTCTAATCATTTTGCTGAACAGGATATAAACGGCACACAGCGGATTACATTGAATGGACATGAGATATGGAGCAATGCTGATGACAGTTTGGATAGACCAGTGGAAACTGTACCTGATTTTGATTGGAATACAGCGTATGGAAACTATCTTCGCGGTCGTGATTTAATAGGCATGCGTCTTTATTCTGAAGCTGACGGATATATTCGTAAGTCATTGGAATTAGATGGAAATTTCGTTCCGGCTCTCACAGAAATGGCAGCTTTATATTTTCGGAAAATGGATTATGACTCTGCTTATGCTTGTGCGCGTAAGGCTCTTTCTATTGATACTTATGATGCGAAAGCTAATTTTGAATATGCTCGTGCTGCTTGGAAATTAGGTTCTCTTAAAGATGCTTATGACGGCTATGAAATAGCTACACTTACTTCTCCATTAAGGAGTGCAGCTTATACAGAACTTGCTAAATTACGTTTTTTAAGTAAAGATTTTATTAAGGCTCGGAAATATGCTGTTAAAAGTTTGGTAAACAATGCTGCTAATGTGGAAGCTTTGCAACTAATTTATTTGTGTGATGCTGTTAATCAAAAGGCAGATGCTTCTGTTTTGAAGCAACTGAAAGAAATAGA
>ERZ1673734.1146-NODE-1146-length-18297-cov-13.536071_pt1 | contig 18297 bp, 16 predicted proteins | sample MGYA00580199_ERZ1673734 | MGnify/ENA primary metagenome ERZ1673734 (study PRJEB41218, sample SAMN15661742) | gut metagenome | host: Homo sapiens | place: Canada: London | collected 2015-08-20/2019-03-30 | study: EMG produced TPA metagenomics assembly of...
CCGGAACTGTGGCGCTCAATCAGAACTGCTTTGCGGACAGCATCGATATCGAGGCTTGGATGAATCCGGTTTAAGTCGACCCGTTCCTGGTCGTCAATGTCGTCTAGAACATCCAGAATCGCGGCAGCCTTCGGATCGCCTGGCATCAGGTGCGACAGTGTCCAGAGCGCTTTGCGCCTGATAGACTCACGCGTACGAAGATCATCAGCCATGTTCAGTGACTCGATTTGAACCGGCAGTTAGTCGACGATAAAGGTCGGTTAAGAGGCGAGCATCCAGCAGCGCGTGATGTGGAAGTTCGGGGAGAGTCACGTTGCCGATATCATCCGCTTCGAGATGCCTGAATAGCAGGATCAGGTTGGTTGGACGATTGGCAACGTTAGCTGGCCAACGATGATTTACGTAGACCAATTGGCAGAAGAGATCCCAGTCCCAATCCGGAGCGTCCGAGCAAATCTCGAGCGGGCCTTCAAGGTTGCTTAGGAAAGCGAGCAGGGATACTTGAGCTTCGGCCAAGGGCTGCCCACATGCAGGCATGTCGAGCTGAGGCAGCACGTTCTGGATCACGAAATCGCTGCAGTCTGCCACTAGGTAGGTGTCTGTGAGTTCAACGTAGTATTCGTGGCCGGCTTCGGACACCAGCGCCAGCGAGATCAGCTTCGTATCTCGGTTGAGCTGGGTGAACTCACAGTCCAGAAATAGCTTCATTCTTTCCTCCGTTGCCTTTACCCCTATTCACTTAGTTTAGAGATCGACATCGTCAAAGATATTTCGCTCTCCACCTGTTACAGAGGGGCGAATGAAATCGCTGCGTCCGACTGCAGGTTCTTCGCCCCGCTCCTGCGACACCTCACTCACCCAATCGTCAACTCGAAGCCGCTGGGTATCAACCACATCCTCGATACCAGGCCATTCCGGAAAGGCCGCGTAAATACCCTCTAGCTCATAAATAAAATCAGAAAAGTGGTTATCAGGATCGTTTTCGTAGCAATACGATTCCTGCAGGGACTTGCGAATTCTGTCCAGGTCAGGCAGCACATGTTTCTGTACATCGCTGTAGAAGTCTTCACGCTCGTGGCTAGTGAAGAACTCATGCATCTCGTTATCGTAGATGTGCCCGAGCTCATCATGATCAAAGACAAAGTCCCGAATCTTGGTGGAAATCGCTTCTCTCGCTGACTCAGGTAAAAGCCCTTGCCGTAGCAGACGGAGAGCTAGATCAGACGACCTCGTGAACAGGTTTATCGCGAAGTCACGAACCAAGCTGGAGTGCAGCTTTCCATCAGTTTTCGAGTAGATGTCCAAGAACACGTCATTTGTCCTGCGCTGCAGAAAAGAATACAGCCTTCCCCGCCTCGTGCGCTCCATGTCGCCCTCGCATGCAACGTATTCACAGCACCGGTTCGCGATTTCTGCGAACATGCTTGAAGGCAAAATCGTAGCGTTTTGAACCCCTGCGTTGCCGCATGTCACCAGTTCCATCAACCGCTCAATCGGTGTTCCATCCACAAAGATCTGCAGATGTTCAGGACTCTGGGCGAGTATCAACGCAAACGCATCCCCAATCGTAGGGTGCTTATATCGCCAGAAACGTCCATCAGCCGTATCTGCCATCTGAAGAAAACTACCCCGGAGGCTCTCAAGGGCTCGGATACACCCGGCCTGGCTACCGCCCAGCCTCTCAATTGTCTGCATCTCGCCACTAGACAGACTCACCGGGCTTTCGATTGCTCCATGCTTCATGTAGAGAAGAGCAAGTGCGGCCTGGCTCTCGTCATCCATTCCCTGCATCGTCTCGACGAGCCATCGCTCCTGCTTCGCGACAAATTCGTCAATATTTTTCTGGTCAATCTTTAGCGCTTTGGTGAATTCAACGCTCCCCAAGCGCCGAGCAGTCTCGGGAGCGAACCGACTGTGAGCTGCCACTGCAGGAAGAAACTCCTTCAAGACCGTCAGAACCCGCTGTGGTTGGTTTCCAAGCTTCACATGGTTGTAGAGGATTTCTGACCTTTCCTGGGAGGTCAGCTCTTTCACGTCGATGACAACCTGGCTCTCTTCCATTAGAGGAAATGCTGTTTTCTTGAGATCACGTCGTGCGCTGTTGTAAATGTAGTCACGGCTGGTCAGAACTATCCGATGCCCACCTCGGATCATGGTCGTGAGAGCGGGAAGAATCCGGTTCCACTCCATCACCAAGTCTGCTTCGTACTGCATGGCCCCGAAGGCGTCATCAACCCATACGAACTGCGATGCTTCTTCAGTATTCCAGTGATCTCTTATCTGCTCAGGCCTCTCCAGCTTCAATACTAGGCTCCCCCATTTATCCATCGCACACATGGCCATGAGTGATGCAATCGTTGTCTTACCTGCTGCGGGCTCTCCAACCAACAGAACAAAGCCATGCTGCTGAAGGGCTTGAAGCGCTTTGCGATAGGTGCCCGTCACCACGAGCTTTGAAAGGTCGGGAAGCTCCGTCAGCAACGCCTTCGTCTGCTTGTACCGTCTCTCATCCAAGATCTGACTAAGGTCGCCAAGACCATAGAGTCGGGGCACGTTCATGCGCAGATCACTGTTCAGCCGGATCTTCTCGCAGATCCAGGTAGAACCCAGCAAAAGCAAGTGCTTGGCCCCAGCATCCTCAAACGCCAACCGTATTTTGAGATTGCTATCCCCTGTCCAGCTTGCGTTTGTCATCAGGACATAGACATCACACTTTCCTTTGGCGACGAGCCTGCGCACCTTTTCAAGCTCACCAGTCACATCTGATAGAGTGAGATTGTGATCACGGCGCGATGTGAACTTGCACTGTAAGACGAATTCGCCTGCATACACCTCGTTTGGCTGAGGAGACCACGTACCCTTGAACCCACCATCGCGGCCTCCGTCATTTCCTTCAAGGAACGTCTCGACTGTTTGGCCCAAAACTGTTGAGGCTACCGCCATGCACAGTTGCTGAAAACTATGCCAACCTAAGAGATGAAGGTCGTATTTCGGGGGCGTCATGGGCATTCGATCCTTGCAGCAAAATCTAGAGGTAGGACATAAAGCCATCATAGCGGAACTGCAATAATGCCGGGGCTGTGGTAGCAGAAGCCGCACTTACTCACCTACGGGCGAGATTGAATTGGAGGATATTTGGTTTAGGAGACCGGTCAGGCTGATCCGCCACGGAGAAAGCGCCGCCAACGCCGGCGAATCCAGCCTGGATCAAGCGACAATTCCTCTTACGCCGAAAGGGGTTGCGCAAGCGTACTTGGTGGCCTGCTCTTTTCGCAGTGCTCCCGACCTGATCGTTGCCTCTCCCTTTGAATCGTTTTTTACCAATTATTTGGCGACAAATAAATGCCAGAAAAGTAAAAAGAAAAAAACCAAATCAGATACGCAAAAGCAACGAAACGAAGTGATATCATTCGGCCACACTGACAGATCGCTAACAGCGAAAGGAGTTAATGTGAGTCAAGAAGATGATGAGAAGTACCCCGCCAGTGCGGTGTCGTCCTGGAGCGGCTTCGTGTATCAAGGAAAGATCGCACTTTATCACTCCCTAAAGCTTATTCACGATGGCGATTTAGAATTCGAGCTTCAACTAGATAGTAGCGATGACTTCGCTATTTATAAAGATGGGAAACTGCACACCGCCCATCAAGTCAAAGCGAAGATAAGCAAATATCGTAGTGGTTACACCACCGCACTGGAACAGTCCACTTTAATAGAATACGACAAAGTCAAAGGAACGACCCGTTACTTCCACGTATCCGTCCAGCTAAACAATACAGACGATCACAAAGGCGCTAGCGGAGAAACAGTAAAATTCTACCGCTACGGAGACAACTATCATTGCGGCCTGAGTGAAATTGAAGATCTGACTAAAAAACTCATTAGAAAGCTATGTGAGAAGCAGTCTATTATTGTCAGTGACAACCTTATAAATTTTAACTACTGCTTACTATCAGAAAAAATCAGCACCAAGGCAATACATAATCACAAATTAAATCAAGTCGACGGAATCTCAGAAGACATAGCCGCATACGAGGGCCGCATCAAGGCCAGAAACATTTTAGATGACCTGCTGGCCGAAAACCCCTATCAGAATCGGGACTACTATGCGGTTGAGTTGAAGGCCAGACTCCAAACCCATCTAGAAGAACGACTGGATCAGGCGTTACCAACAATGAGTGACGCCACCTATGAGAGAGCTAGGCATCTGTGCGAGCACATTCGCGATACACATATTAACGAATTGAAAATCTTATGCCAGATGATGAAACCTTCCGAACGGTTTCAAGACGTTCAGACGAACGATATTAGGCGATACACCAAGCTCATCCAGGCTATTTCGGCGGAGCCCGTATTCAACAATCTCCCACACTACCTCGACGGAGAAAATCGATTCTACGTACCTACCGCTCTTGACGTAGATGAAAGCGAAGAGTGTGAGTCTGACATGATTCGTGAAATGAAAAACAACGGAGATCTGCTGAGATTACTTTTTGAGTACAACCATCTAATCGCCAGCAAAGCAGAGACCTCATTCACCTTTAATACAAAATTCACAAACTCAGATGATTTCAGCAACAAGCAGGCCACTGAAAAACTTGAAAGCAACATCACCAAGTCGCTATGCATTAGCGTAATAACAAAAGACGACGCGGAGGGTCGACTGAATGATAAAGCAACTCATTGATGAAGCACTTGTTGCCCATGGCTTTGTAAGTAAACGTGAACTGGACACCACAAGCTTTTATGTTCGCGAGTCTGGATCTGCCATCAGATTCGCAGTGGTACATACTTTAGACGACCTTCCTGACCCAGCGGAGCTGAATAACCGAATCAATCACCTTGCTCCTGAGGAATTTCACAGAAACCCAAGCTTCAAGAAGAATTGCGACTTGATTTGCATTCATCGCCTTGACGTTCTGGCCGAGTTCAAGGATCACGAAGAAGAAATCTTCGCAATCGAGGAAGACCCACATTTTTATAAAAAGTATGTCCTCTACTACAGCATTGCGGAAGAAAGCGCTCTCACTAATTTCACCTACGACAAACTGGTGACTGTGATCGCTGACAAAAAAGAATTTCTTGGCTATAAAGAAAACCCTCTTACCGCAACACAGTACAGCTTCGCAGCGAAGACCTTTATCAAGCTTCCCTTCTTAGAGCTACCTAGCCATCAAGGAAACCTTGTGTCCTTGAGGTTGCAAGCAGCTGAGGCCGTTGCAGAAGCCGGCCTGAACGATACGTATTCGACCATCCAGCAAGTCACAGACAAAAACGCCGACGCATTTATCAAGGAAATGATTCGCAATGAACTGGCAAATATCCAAGATTGAAGTCTCTAGCTTCAAAGCATTCAAGCATATTTACTTGGATCTCGGCGAGTCGTCCCTGCTAACTCTAGACGGCCCTAACGGTTATGGCAAAACAAGCATATTCGACGCCATCGAACTGCTACTAACCGGCCAGATAAATCGAATACAAAACCTATTCTCTACATTATTAACCAAGAACAAAAGAGATTACGCCGACAATCTCTTCTGGAACAACCGCTCCGGCGAGAACGACCTCTGCATTAAAATTGAATTCATTAATGATGATCGCAAACTTGTTTTAGCAAGACATTGCCCAACTGCAATATTCAAAAAACCAGCAAACAATCGTGCAGACAAATACGAAAACTTTAAGCTTTACGAACTTCCGGAATTCGAATCATCTGACTTCACGAAAATCAATCAGCGTGACAACAACTTCCTTGACGAAGTTTTCGGTAAAAACTTCAGGGAAAACTTTTCCTTCTTGAACTATCTGGAGCAAGGACAAAACCGACTACTACACACTCGAGTAGACGAACGCAAGGATAAACTAGGAAACCTCTTTAACATCAGCGATATCGAAGCCGAGATCGAGAGCTGCAACACCATATACAACAAGCTCACAAAGCACATCAACGACCCTGAGCGTAAGGCTAAAGTTGAATCACTCACGGAAGAAATAGCCACCCTAAGAGATACATTACACCCAGAGGCTGGGATCGTTGAGTACAAAAAGCTCTCAACGACCGATGTACAACCAGGGTGGGACAATCAGATCCTGTTCTCAATGTACTCAGCGGTAGACCATGCTGCCTACCAGGAATCCGTTAGCAAGATTATCGCCCTTCTGCCACTCAAAGCCACGATAAGAACCAGAGTTCACAACGAGACCATCGATGCCGACATTGATCGCAACGAAGAGTCTCTGAAAAGTCTGGCTCAGTTTGGTAAAGACCTTGGCAAGCTTGATGGGCTTGAAGCTATCAAGAAGGAGATTGATGAATTAGAGCGTTCAGCAGGTATCATCAAACGCGGTGCCACGGCAATCAAGCTCGAAGAGGCCAGATCACTACCAAACTGGACGGATGAGCGCTTGGAGTGGTTTGAGTTACAAATTGAATCCCGAAACAGCTTACGCGAAAAAAGCAGCGCCAACGCGAACGTCGTAGCCGAATTGGAACGCCTAAAAAGGCAGCTGATTGAGGAACATAAAAAATCTTATCCCGACGATCAGTTGTGCCCTCTCTGTGGCGCTGATTGGGAAGATCACAAATCAATGGTGGATGCCATTGAAGCAAGAACTAAGCAGATTTCTGATACGCTAGGCCAGGACGGTAAGGACTTAGTTAACCTTATCGCTGCTATGGACGCTGTGCTAAAGCTCATCGATACCCATATACAAGACAACCTAAAACTTCTCACGCCTACATTTGAACCAAAGCTTTATGCAGCATTGACCAGCATTAAGCTTCGGCTACCGGCAATAACCCAGCTGCTGGAGAAGCTGCAAGGCGAAAACATACAACTCACTGACTCATTTACGGAATTTGATGACGTAGTAGATGAGCGATTTGAGAAGCTCAAGGAAGTTCTAAGAAATAAAAAACAGGTTGAAACTGATGCCTTAGCGCTACCGGAGGATTGGCGAGAAACCACAAACAGTACCTTCAAAGACTTGCAGGACTTCTACATAATCACGGCTGAAGACCTGAGGAACAAAGAGCAGTACATATCGATTAAGGCCAACGAGGCTCAAAACTCAAGGCTCCAAACCTGTATTACCGATCTTAAGCTTATCGAAAAAGAAACCCTGGCAGCCCAAAAAGCACAAAGTAAAATCGAAAAGCTCCGTAGCACACTGAAGAAGACAGAGCAGAATTATACCGACCAGACAATTTCGGCTATTGAGCTCATATTCCACATTTATAGTGGCCGACTGATCCAAAACTACCAGCGTGGCCTGGGCCTGTTTATCGAAAGCCGCGAAGGTACGCAGTTAAGGTTCCTGACTGCCGAGAAGTCTGAACACGATGCAGTTATGTCCATGAGCTCTGGACAGGTGTCCGCCCTCAGCCTTGCCTTCTTCCTCTCCCTCAACAAGGTCTATGCTCGGGTACCGCTCATCCTCATTGATGACCCCTCACAATCCCTTGATGAAGTGAACGTCGCCTCACTGACCGACCTACTCCGTTGCGAACTCAAGCATTGCCAGCTAGTCGTGTCCTCTCATGAAGACGACATCTCAGCCTACATGCGCTACCGCTTCGACAGGGCGGGTTTGACCACGAGCTCGCTTAACATGCAGCTCCTGGCGAAAGAGGCCTCGTAAGAGCCACCTATGGCCACCTGGTAGAGCTAAGTGACCACAGGTGGTTAGCATCGTGGTCTTCCCTGAGGCCTGGGCTCGAGCAGCCTCAGGGGGAGATCCGCAGTGCTACCTTCCAAGCCCCAAAAGAAACTGATCAACGCGTTCGAACAGGTAGGTGTTCGGATCTGAGCCTTCATCCTTGCTGTTCAGCAAATCGATTATCTCCGGCACCGACAGGGGGATAATCAGCTTCCCATGCTCTCGCATCGCCCCTGCGATCACGGCCTTAGCAGAATCAGCACAGTCCTCGTGCGAAATCACAATCGCAACCTTCCTAAGGGCCGATGGATACAAGTAACGCTCTGTGGTGACGATCTCGTTCTGAGTAATCGATTTGCTGTAATTTTTGAACTCGAAGACCACGTACCTGCTTCCTAAGTCCTCCAGCATCAGACGCCACACCTCAGCTGCTTTGGCCAAGATTCGGCACACCAGATCTCTACGATGCAAGGTGTCTACGGTACGGGACTGCTCATGCCATCCATGGAGGTCATGTTCAAAGAGATACTTGAGCGCATTGATGCAAGCGTTTTCGAAATCAGTTGCCATTTCCCGGCCACGGTCGATTGCAGCTAAAGCCTCGGCCAGCACCTTTCCTCGCTTCGGCTCCGCAGTTGCATCAGCGGCACTGCGTCTCATAAACGTCGGCAAGCCTAGGCTCAGGGTTTCAGCGCTCTTCGGTGTATCAGCTTCGAGAAGCTCCTCTAATTGGGCCAGGATGTCAGGGAACGGAGCCGCCATCTCAAACAGCTTCGTTTCATCCCAAACCTTAACAGTAGGAAACGCTTCTGCGACGTTCATAAAACGTGGCCCCATAGGGCACGATATTGCCAGGACGATAGTGGACGCCCCCATCCTAATGCCTCTATCAGCGGTGTGTTCGAGGGCGCGTTTAAAGGTAGACGATGGAGGTGGGGAGGAACGTCGATAGAATTTGGTTTCAACCATTGTCAACGCATCTCGCCGACCAAAGACAATGTCAGGCTCTAGGCCCAATATGTCTTCCGGTTCCTCTAGGACGTTAAGTTCACCCAAACGCCTTAGGAGATCTGCAAGCAGAGATGTGAAAGCATACGCTGCTCGAATATAGGCTCCGCCACGGTGTTTGCTGTTCATGAACACTTCCATTGCAAACGCAATCGTTAATGTAGGTTTGGCATGGATGTTACTGACGCGGGAGCAACGCGTGCAAGACGAGGAACCCAGGAGAGTTCCGAATGGGAAATTCTCAGGCCGTAGCACAGGCATGATCGAATCATTCCCTAGCTATGGCCCACAAATCAATTGAGCCGGTTCGGTGGCGATAAAGCGAATAATTTAGGCAGGATGGCTTCAGCCAGAGGAGATCCAAATCCTAACCTCCTCTCGCAGCTAGCTGACCGGTAACCGAGCTGGGGTTCGGCCATCCCTCTTGCGGGTAGATTCAGGAAGAGATCGGGACAGGCGAGGGATCAACTACGATCTACGCACCAGATAATTAAGGAAGATACCGATGCCAGATAGCTCTGAAGCGAACATAGCCACCGCAGACGCTCTCACACTGCTGTTGCACAACCAGCATGCAATCTGCGCTGCCATTGAAGAGGTCACTAAGTGGATCCTTGAGAGCGGATTAGAAAACGTAGCCGCTAATGCAATCGGGGCGATGGAAACGCTGGACAAGAATGCCAAAGGCATCACTGATGCCATCATGCGCCTACGTCAATCTTAGGCGTAAACGACATCCTACCGTCCTCTATAAGCCAGCTCCTAACGTTCGCTTGGAGCTCGCTCGTCCTGTCCTATGGACGCACTATGGCTCACCCGACGTAGCCTGTTAAGGAAGTGCCATGTCTGCCTTTAGGATGATTGCCGGTCTCGGACTTGTGGGAGCTATCTCAACCGCTGCTTACTCGGCTCATCTTGTGGGAGAGCAGATCGCATATCTGCATCAAAAGCTTTCTCCTACAGCGGAAGCCTCTAATCTCGCAACGGAGTGGCCTACAACGGAGCCAGCCCTCCCGAAGCTGGAAGATCAGCTTGCGGGCCCCTTGCGGACGACGTCTGCGGCAACACTTTCTGATTTTTCCACCGAACCAACCGTGCTACATCCATCACGATAATTTCACACTTGCAGGTGTACGGTTGTGACAGCTCCTTTAGTGATTCACGACCCGTGCCCCCATCGCGGGTCTTTTTTTGTGCCGAAATTAGTGATCAGTTGGCCAAGGCTTTTGAAATACGCACGCTCCGCCCTACGGCTATGGGAACTGATCACTCGAAGCCGCGATCATGGAACCCACTCTGGGTCGGGCAGCGCGGATCAGCGGAGGTCGCCGGCAACGTTCGTGGTGCTTTGGACACAATCAGCAAGAACGAGGAGTTCATCAATCTGACGCTTGTAGTGCTGATGACGCCGGAGTGACCTCACCAGTCTTTAAGTCTAATCCGTACCCAAGGCTCGACATGCAATAAGCAAATTGAGCCTTGCAGGCTTTCGTGCGGTGGCGGGTAAGGGCGATGGTGTCCGCGTATTTTCAAGCGCACGCGACAGCCCTTACTACCAGGATTTCCATGCGCCCAAGAAACTCTTACCCAAAATCGTTCAGATCCAAGGTTGTTCAAGAATGCCTGCAACGTAAGCGTCCGGGTAAGTCACCATAAGCTCCTGACATCATCCGGTTCTAGCGTCCCGCGTGAGATCCCTACCGGCCCGGCCACCATCTGTCAGGTATGCTTCATCCACAATCCCTTCCGTAATTTTTTATTGACACCCCAAAAGCCTCTCAGTATCGTCCTTCCTCCCTCCTTTCCGGCTACCTCTGCCGTGAACCGCCCAGGCGTTAAATCGCGAAGCGGTCATACAGTTGCCGCCACTTATACGGTCGCTATCTAGTAGCGCGCCTCATTTCCGATATCAAGTGTAAAGGATGATTCTATGATCATTCGTCAGGCTACTAACGCCGACCATCCGCAACTGCTCAACATCTGGCTGCGCTCCGTTCGCGCCACACATCACTTCCTGCAAGAAACCGATATTGAGGCATTACTCCCTCAGCTCCGCGATATTTACCTACCCGCTGTCGAACTATGGGTTGCGGTAGATGCCGAGGACTGCCCGCTAGGGTTCATCGGGCTCAATGAAAATCACGTAGAGATGCTCTTCATCGAACCAGATCTGCGAGGGAAAGGGATTGGCCGCGCACTGCTGGATCATGCCCGCAGTTCGCGCAGTCAGATGAGTGTTGATGTGAATGAACAGAACCCCGAAGCGGTAGGGTTCTATTTACATTACGGTTTTGTTCAAACAGGTCGTTCTCCGCTGGATGGCGAGGGCCGCCCCTTCCCCTTGCTGCACTTGAGCCTGCCCGGCTAGAGCTGTAGTAGTGAATCGCTCCTACGCTTCTGCTTCGGGGCGATTCATTATTCAGTAGGACGGCATCCATTGATTCGGTAGCAATTGCCCGATCTCACTGGCTCGCTGTGTCGGCAACCGTGTCAGCACATCCTTGAGATAGGCATAGGGATCATGTCCATTCATACGCGCCGACTGGATCAGGCTCATGATTGCAGCCGCCCGCTTACCGCTACGTAGCGACCCGGCAAATAACCAGTTCGAACGTCCGAGTGCCCATGGCCGTATCTGGTTCTCTACTTGGTTGTTGTCGATGGGCACAGCTCCATCGTCTAGGTAGCGCGTCAGCGCTACCCAGCGTTTCAGGCTGTAGTCGAGGGCCTTGGCCGTGGCTGATCCGTTAGGCACAAGGTCGCGCTGGGCCAACATCCAGTCATGCAGTTTCTTGATGATCGGTATCGCCATTTCCTGACGCATTCGCCAACGATCTTCATCACTCATGTCCCGCGCTTGGCGCTCGACCTCGTACAAGCCGCTGATCGAGTGCAGTGCTTGTTCGGCCAGCTGACTTTTGTTCGTCACGTGCAGATCGAAAAACTTGCGACGGGCGTGGGCCATGCAGCCGATTTCAGTGATGCCTTGCTCAAATCCAGCCTTGTAGCCAGCGAAATCATCGCAGACCAGCTTGCCGTTCCAGTCACCCAAGAAGTTGCGCGCATGGATCAGTGTTTCGCACTGACGGCAGGCCCATTTGCCACGCACATGTTGCTCGACCGTGAACACGCCCGGCGTGTAATCCAGCTTCTCGCTGACGTCTTCACCAATACGCTGAAGTTGGCAGCCACAGGCGCACTGAGTGTTTTCTGGCTCGTGGCGAATCACGGTACGTGGAAACTGCGGTGGCAATGGCGCACGTTTGGGTGATTGCCGTGGCTCGGCCTGTGGCGAAGCTGGGAGGAGCTGTTTTAGCTCAGCTTCGATAGCTTCAAGGTCTGTATCGAGCAGGTCATCCAGCAAGCTGCCTTGCACCGGACTGATTTGCTCGCTGCGCTTGGCAAACTTGTGGCGTTTGAGCAGGGCGATTTCGTAGGTGAGCTGTTCGATGATAGTTTCATCGTTCTGGATCTTCCTGCTCATCGCCTCGACTTGGGACTGCAACTGCAACGCCTGTGCCGCCAAGGCACGAAGCTGTTCCGGGGTCATCTGATCGAGGTTAGGCGAGAAAGTCATGGCTCCGATTGTGTCAGAGCAGGCGCGAAACGACGACAAGCAGACTGGCCAAATGGCCGGCGGTTACAGCATGCTGATCACGCCGCCTGAGCCGACCCGCTGCCACGGCAGGCCCAGTACCAACGCCTGGAGTTGCTCGCTGTCGAGTTCGACCTCACAGCCATGGCGAATGCCGGGCCAGTGAAACTTGCCTTGATTCAGGCGCCGTGCGGCAAGCCAGACGCCCACGCCATCGTGCACCAACACTTTCATCCGGTTAGCCCGCCGATTGGCGAACAGATAAGCGCAGTGCGGCTTCGCCGCACCGAACACTGCGATCACCCGGGCCAATGCGGTTTCGGTGCCGGCGCGCATATCCATTGGCTCGGTGGCCAGCCAGATTGCATCGATGCGGATCATTGAGCGACAGCCCGAATAAATTGCGCGCAGCCCTCGGGATCTGAGGTTGGCCATTTCACTGTGATTACTTGGCCGGCCATGGGCAACTCGATGATCACTGACGCTTCGGCTGGCCGTTTAGGTGCGGCTTTTAGTGGGACGAATGCCGGTAGTGAAGTCGCTGCGGGCTGATCTCGATAGAGCGGCATCCATTTACGGATGACGTTGGCATTGATGCCGTGGCTGATGGCGACACTGGAAATGGATGCGCCAGGTTGCAGGCATTCCTGAACGACCTGGGCTTTGAACGGTTTCGGATAAGAGCTTCGTTGGCGCATGGAAATCCTGGCGATAAGGGCGATCGCGTCCGCTTAAAAATACGCGGACACCATCACCCCTAATGCTGGAGTTCGGAAGGTGAGTTCGCCGGACGCTTACCCTGCAACCGGGAGCAACGCTTTCCAGCGTCGCCATGAGCCACGGCATCAATGCCAACGTGATTCGCAAACGGGCGGCGGCGGTCATGAGTTTGATTCAGACGGCGCGCATGAATGGACATGATCCGTATGCGTAGACAACCGCGACCCACCGTTCCACACGCGGTCTTTGCAGCCTCGGGGCACTTGCAACTTATCTGCGCAACATCCTGAAAAATTCATATCTCCACCGAGTGGTGACATGCAGGCACAAGACTATGCTCAGGGAGGCATTAGAACGGATGCTGGGAAGAGAGGCGCAAAACAATGGCAAGGATTCGCAAGCTTGAGATCCAAAATTTTCGATCTATCAGACTTCTCACGTGGACACCTTCTCCAGGCATTAACTGCCTCATAGGCCCAGGTGATAGCGGAAAATCCAGCATTCTAGATGCCATTGATATGTGCTTGGGAGCACGCCGAAGCGTGCCCATCGGGGACACAGACTTTTATGGTTTAAATGTCACCACGCCAATTGTAATCAATACGACCATTGGCGCCCTCCCAGATGATCTGATCAATCTGGACACGTATGGAGATTTCCTGCGCGGATTCGATCCCGCCACAGGCAATATCGAGGACGAACCTAGGATGGGTCTAGAAACCGTTCTTACACTCCGACTGAAAGTCGACAGTGACTTGGAGCCCGTTTGGACTCTCCATTCAGAGCGAGCCGCCGAGCAAGGACTGGAGCGTGGTCTCGCGTGGAAGGATCGGGCCCGTCTCGCGCCTGCTCGCATCGGTAGCTTTGCCAGTATGAATCTGTCCTGGAGTCGTAATTCAATATTGAACAAGCTGACGGAGGAGCGCGCTGCGCTCGGTGGGGCGCTAGCCGCAGCGGCCCGAGAAGCTCGAGCAAGCTTTGGGAACCAGGCAGGAGTAGAGCTTCAACAGCCGTTGCAAATCGTCACCGAAACCGCCAACAGTCTTGGAGTACCTATCGGTGGTGGTGCTCAGGCACTGCTTGATGCGCACTCTGTATCAATTGGAGATGGCGCCATAGCCTTACACGATGCGGACGGTATCCCCCTTAGATCGCTTGGTACCGGCTCGTCCCGACTTCTGGTTGCAGGTCTTCAACGGCGAGCAGCTCAAGCGGCCTCCATTGCACTGGTAGACGAAGTGGAGTTCGGCCTCGAACCACATCGATTGATACGTTTTCTAGACTCAATGGGGGCGAAGGAAAGTGTACCGCCCCTCCAGGTGTTCGTGACAACTCACTCCCCGGTGGCTCTACGAGAGCTATCGGGCAATCAACTTCATATCGTGCGTAAGCGAGGTGATCAGCACGAAGTACGCCTGGCAGGAACGTCAAACGACGTCCAGAGCACGCTGAGGGCTGATCCTGAGGCTTTCTTGGCAAAGCATGTGATTGTCTGCGAAGGCGCTAGCGAGGTTGGTCTCGTCCGTGGCCTGGATCTTTACTGGGGAACACAGGGACTACCCTCCTTCATGGCGCTGGGAGGAGCCTATGTCGACGTTAACGGCGGCTCTACCGACAACTGCTACAACCGGGGTCTCGCTTTACTCGGACTGGGCTATCGCGTCCTCGCCATCGTTGACGCTGACAAACCACCCACCCCAGGGGTTCTACAAAGTTTTCTCGCTGCCGGAGGACGGTCGATAACCTGGGGAGTTGGCCGTGCATTGGAGGATGAGCTTTTTGCCAGCCTGCCCGACGCGGCTTTGGATGCCCTGATCACCAAGGCGCTCGAAGACCCAGGGCAAGAGCTGGTGGCTGAACATATCCGGTCGAAATCAGAAGGCCGGCTGTCCCTGAACGAAGTGCTTGATAGCCGCCAACAGCTCAACCCTTATCAACCTGAGCAGCGCAGGTTTTTGGGAATCGCCTCGCGGATCAGGAGGAATGGATGGTTCAAGTCGGTGACGTCCTATCAATACGTAGCGAAAGACATCATAGGGCCCCACTTGGCCAACTCAAATGTCGGCTTCCAGCAAATCATCAATGGGATAAAGGATTGGATTCATGCCGCCTGAGATCCGCCTATTCGACTTCCCTCGTGGCTCAGTTACTGCCCCAGCTGGCTGCGGAAAGACCCAGCTCATTGCCGATAACCTAGCCGAGCACCGAGAAGCCAAGCCGGTACTCGTGCTCACCCACACCAACGCCGGTGTCGCCGCTTTGCGGAACCGTTTGAAACGGGCAGGAATACCCGGCGCGTCCTATGACATCGGCACTCTGGACGGATTCAGCATTCGTGTCATCAGCAAGTTTCCGATGCGAAGCGGGCATAATCCAGCGATTCTTTTGCTTTTGGATCGTCGCAATGACTATCCCGCAATTCGAGCAGCTGCAGGGCAGTTGCTGAGTGCCGGTCACATCAGCGGAGTGTTGAAAGCCACGTACTCTCGCGTGATTGTGGATGAGTACCAAGACTGCAACCAAGCTCAGCACGTGATCGTCGCCTGGCTTGGCCAAGCGCTACCTACCTACGTTCTCGGCGATCCTATGCAGGCGATTTTCGGCTTCGGCGGTAATCGACTGGTCGATTGGAATGATGATGTCCTGCCTCACTTCCCTGCCATAGGGATGCTGAACACTCCATGGCGATGGCGCCGGGTTGGCAGGGAAGATATCGGCACTTGGTTACTACAGGCTCGAAGGCTTTTAGAGGCCGGTCAGTCAGTCGATTTACGGGGCGCTCCTGCCGGCATCCAATGGATTCAAACGACGCCTGCCAATGCAGATCAGCAACGCCGGAATGCTGCCATGGTGCGAGTGCAGGATGGCGAAAACGTCCTGATCATTGGAGACTCCATTAACGTAAACAGTCGCCAACGGTTGACGAGCCAGATACCTGGTGCGACGGTCGTAGAGAACGTAGAGCTCACCGACCTTGTCAGCTTCTCAAGAAACTTTGACCCTAGAGCGGCGAATGGGATGGAGCTTGTGGTTCGCTTCGCAGCAAGCCTGATGACAGGTATAGGCCCTGCTGCTTTGTTACCCAGAGTTCAAAGCATCCGAAACGGTCGGAATCGAACTATCCCCTCTCCGATTGAACACATTACTGTCACCTATAGTGATGCACCCAGCTTAGCGAGTGCCGCTGAGTTGCTTGAGCACTATTCGCGACTGCAAGAGACCCATTTATATCGTCCAGAAATGCTGAGGTGTTGCGTGACGGCTATGAGAATGGCTATGACAGGAACACACACTCTCCATCAGGCTGTCGTCCAGATTCGTGACAAAGCACGATTCTCAGGCAGGCCGTTAAGCCGCCGAGCAGTAGGCAGCACACTGCTACTCAAAGGTCTTGAGGCGGACGTAGCGGTGATCCTTGAACCTCAAGGGATGGATGCTCACCACCTCTACGTCGCGTTGACCCGAGGAGCCAAAAAAATTCTGATTTGCTCGGGAACACCTATTCTGCAGCCGGCTTGAACTGCAAAGACAACGCAGCGGTACCAGTTCCGGATTGATGAGCTTACGCTTTGCTGAGAAAATCAGGTCTTTGATATGGAAATCTTATGCGCACCGCTCTTCATCGAATCACACGCCAAGTTCTGACCGCTGCTCGGTATGAAGAAATTTATGGTAAGCCCATCGACGGGGCAGGTAATGAGCGGCACCGTGATTACGCGCTATGCGATATCTGTGACCAGGACGTTTACCTTCGCGCTGAGCATAGCCAGCACCGCATCCCTAATTTTAGCCACCTAGGCAATAGCAGCTTCTGTCCTGCAAAAGACTTCAACGCTGAGGCATATCGACGGCTCAACCCGGTTGACGCTGACCCGCAAGCAGCACTCGCACTTAAAAACGCATTTTTCAAGACTTGGAAATTTCACTGGGTGGAGTTTAACCGGATCATTAAGTATGCCTCGATTTACGACTTCAGCAAGATACTCAAATACGCCAACCGCCATGGCATGTGGGGTTACCGGGGCATGCGCATTCAAGATGTGCTGGCTGTGCTGCTGACCCTCATGGACTTCATGCCCTTGCCGAAAGATAAGCGCTATCTTCGGGATTACGGCTTCAGATTTTTCTATAAGGGTAGCGTTTCGAATACAAATGAGTATTGGAATCTGCCTGAGGGCCGCCGGAGTCTAATGCAGGTTAAATATGAGTTTCCTGGAAAAACAAGAACGTTCCAAGAGGTGAACATTTCTTCAAAAAATGACGTAATTTTTGATCCTGGATATTTGACTGGTGTTTATGCCGAGCAACCGCCTGTGAATTCATTCGTGCAGGATTTCATGGCGAAAGAGTTTCCGAACCTTTCGGGCCTCTAATTGGAAAGATTACTCGACGCAACAAGCGGTACCGCCCAGTACGGGACTAAGTTGAAATAGTGGGTTTGCGTCGGCTGCCCCGCATACTGCTACAACCTCGCGTTAACAATAAGTTCTGTTGCATGGAGGTATCGATGGAAAGAAAGAAGGTCGCGTTGGCAGAGGTCAACTTGTTTTTGATGCACCTGAAGCAACGAGCTCTGATCTGCTACTCGATGGTTGCTGGTGGGATGATCACCTTAATTGCCGGAATTGTGATGCTTTTCGTCGGAGTTGCCGGAGAACAGGTCATCTGGTTTGAGTCCCCGAGCATCAAGATTACTGCCGGTGGCTTCGGCGCAATCACCATGCTGGCTAGCTTAACCTGGGGTTTTTTCGCTTATAAATCACGGCCAGAAATCAATTATATGGGCCTTACCAGAGGCATGTCCTTGACGAGAGAAGAGATTAAACGCGGTGAGCAGCTCAGTGCGGACGCCAAGCGTAAGCCGGTAGGAAAATAGGCTACACATTGGCTAGAAGCCACGCATAACCCTTTACCGGCTACACAACGGATGTGCTCGACTCTTTCATAACTTCATCGTTCACTAGCCACAAGCTGGACGGCAACCTCTCAGTTTAAGGACGACAAATGTTTCCACCGATGGCGAACCCCAATCTCGAAATCAAAGCCACCGAATTCGAGCGGTTGGTCAGGGACTGGATCCTCAAACAGGGTGGTGAGCTGACATCCCTAGAGGTTACGCACGACGCAAAAGTCGAGGCCTACGACTCAATCTACCAGATCGACGTGCTGGCAAAATTCCAAGCCTTCGCGGGCGCCGAATTTATCGTTCTGATTGAGTGCAAAAAATACCGTAACGCAGTCGAGCGGGAGCTGGTTCAGGTACTGCACGACAAGGTGAGATCTGTGGGCGCTCATAAAGGAATGCTGTTCACCACAAC
>ERZ1673734.1161-NODE-1161-length-18152-cov-5.590098_pt1 | contig 18152 bp, 18 predicted proteins | sample MGYA00580199_ERZ1673734 | MGnify/ENA primary metagenome ERZ1673734 (study PRJEB41218, sample SAMN15661742) | gut metagenome | host: Homo sapiens | place: Canada: London | collected 2015-08-20/2019-03-30 | study: EMG produced TPA metagenomics assembly of...
CGAAAGGGAACCCTAACGGTTCCCTTTCACACTATCCTTCCCTCCGATACTTGTGACCGGGCAGGTTTTTGACAGATTGAAGAGCGCTGCGGCCATGCCGCAGCGCTCTTGTCTTATACACAGTCAGATTTTTACACGCCCAGCTTTTCCAGCGCCGCCAGGCGCAGGCAGATGCAGAACACCGCGATGGCCTGCTCCAGCTCCGCCACCGGCGGCAGGGACGGCGCAATGCGGATGTTGCTGTCGTTGGGGTCCTTGCCGTAGGGGAACGTGGCCCCCGCACCGGTCATGGTGATACCCGCCTCCTTGCACAGCTCCAGCGTGCGCTTGGCGCACCCGTGCATGGTGTCCACGCTGATAAAGTAGCCGCCCACCGGCCGCTTGTAGTCCGCGATGCCACGGGGCGCGATCTCACTGTCCAGCGCGTTCAGCACCGCGTGGAACTTGGGCGCCATCACCGCCGCGTGCCGCTTCATCAGCGCCAGCGTGTGCTCCCGATCCTGCAGGTACAGCACGTGCCGCAGCTGGTTCACCTTGTCATAGCCGATGGTCTGGATGTTGATGAGCTTGGAGAAATACTGGATGTTGGCCTCGCTGGCCGCCATCACCGCCACGCCCGCGCCGGGGAACGTCACCTTGCTGGTGGACGCGAACTCATACACCATGTCGGCGTTGCCGTACTGGGCGCACAGGCCGATGATATCGGAGAACGGTACAAAATCACAGTCGAACTCGTGGATGCAGTAGGCGTTGTCCCACATCAGCATAAAGTCCGGTGCGGCGGGTTTCATGGCCGCCAGACGGCGGATGGTCTCATCAGAGTACACCACGCCCTCGGGATTGGAGTACTTGGGCACGTTCCACATACCCTTCACGGCGGGATCCTTGATAAGCTCCTCTACCATGTCCATGTCGGGACCCTGGTCGGTCATGGGCACGTTGATCATCTCCACACCGAAGCTGCCCGTCACCTTAAAGTGCCGGTCGTAGCCGGGGACGGGGCAGATCCACTTCACCGTATCCAGCTTGGCCCAGGGCTTCTCGCTGTGGAGCAGGCCGTGGGTGAACGCCTTGGAGATGGCATCGTACATCAGCTGCAGGCTGGCGTTGCCGCCCACGAACACCTGCTCCGGCTTGCAGCCCAGGATGTCGGCGAACAGCTTCCGCGCCGCGGGAATACCCGCCACCTCGCCGTAGTTGCGGGTCTCCACCCCGTCGGATACAAACTGCTCCGGCTGGGTCAGCACCTGCAGCATGGGCGTCACCATGTCCAGCTGCTGGCGGCTGGGCTTGCCCCGCGCCATGTTCAATTCCAGATGAAGGGCCTTCGCCCCCTCGAATTCCGCCTTGACAGCCGCGTATTCCGCCTGCCGCTCAGGCTTTGTCATCTCTTTATAATTCTTCTTCATCATGAACGTCCTCCCGCCTCATGTTTTTTGCGATTATACACCGTCTGATGCCCCCGTGGCAATCACTTTTTTCGGGTATCGTACACGTCCGTCCGGCGCGCTGAGAGAATAGGCAGCTGTTCCCGTATGGCGGACACACGGCTCATGTTCAGCTCCGTCACCACCACCTGCTCACCGGCGCCGCACTGGTGCAGCACCGTGCCCCAGGGGTCGCAGACGATGGAGTGGCCCCAGGCCACGTAGGATGCCGTCTCGTCCCGCGCCGGTGAAGTGCCTGCGGTGAACAGCTGTCCGTCCACCGCGCGCTGCCGGAACAGCAGTTCCCAGTGGGCGGGGCCGGTGGTCATATTAAAGGCCGCCGGTACCAGCAGTACCTGTGCGCCCTCCAGTGCCATCAGCTGTGCCAGCTCCTGAAACCGCAGGTCAAAGCAGATGCACAGCCCCATTTTGCCCCAGGGCGTGTCAAACACCGTGATCTCATTTCCCGCCGACAGGGTGTCGGACTCGCGAAATCGCTGACCGCCGGCCACGTCGATGTCGAAAAGGTGCATCTTCCGGTGACGGGCCACGCAGCGGCCCGTGGGGTCGAACACATAGCTGGTGTTGTACACCTTATCGCCGTCCAGCTCCGGCAGAGAGCCGCCCACCACCCACAGGCCGTGGGCCGCTGCGGCGCGGGACAGCATCTGATAGGCCGGCCCGCCCTCCGGCTCGCCGTAGGCGCGGAAGCAGGCGTTGTCGTAGGGGCAGCAGAACATCTCCGGCAGCACCGCCATATCCGCGCACGCTGCCTGGGACAGCAGGGCCTCCGCGTGGCGCAGGTTCGCCGCCTTGTCAGGGCCCACGCGCATCTGTATCTGTGCAAGCTTCATACCTTTACACCTCTTTCACGGAAATCGTTTCTCAATAGTATTCCCGCAGCACCAGCTCCGTGACGCCCTCGCTGACGCTGACCATGCGCTTCACCTGGCTGCGCCGCCCGTAGGTCAGCCACAGCATGTCCCGAATGGCCGTGCCGCCGCGATAGCCGTGGATCAGCCGCAGGCGGTACGTGCCGTTTCCGGCGCGGCGCAGGGCCGCATCCACCGCGATCTGGGCCTGATAGGTATTCATGCCGTGCAGGTCCAGCTCCACCACACCTCCGGTCATGACAACACCTCCTCTCAACTGCCCTAATCATACGGGAAATGAATTGTTTTTTCAACCGCTTTGTGGTAAAATACCCTTCATTACATCAAGTGTGAGGGGCCTATGAATATTTTGGTGGTATCCGACTCCCATGGGAAAGTGGACAAACTGATACAAGCGGTGGAGCAGGTACACCCCGGCTATGTACTGCATCTGGGCGACTGCCAGCGGGATCTGGAGAAGCTGCGGCAGGCGTTTCCCATGCTGCCCATGGAGGGCGTGCCCGGGAACTGCGACTACGGCAGCTGCGACCAGCCGGAGCGGCTCATCGAGCTGGGCGGCGTGCGTATCCTGATGCTCCACGGCCACACGCGGGGCGTGAAGTCCGACGTGATGCGGGCTGTCTGGGCGGCACGTGAGTGCGGCGCGCAGGTGCTGCTGTTCGGCCACACCCACCGGCCTCTGGTGGACAACGACGGGGCCCTGCTGGTGCTGAACCCCGGAGCCGCCGGAGACCCACTGCACCCCACCTGCGGCATCCTTACCATTGAAAACGGCAGGGCGGACGTCCGGACGCTGGCCCTGTGAAAGGAGAAAAACTATGCTGACCATCGGCTGTCATCTGTCCGCCTCGGAGGGCTTTCTGGCCATGGGGAAAACGGCGCTGTCCATCGGCGCCAACACGTGCCAGTTCTTTACCCGCAATCCCCGGGGCAGTAAAGCGAAAGCCATTGACCCCGACGACGCGGCGGCGTTTCTGGCGCTGGCGCAGGCCAACGGCTTCGGCCGTCTGGTGGCCCACGCGCCCTACACCATCAACCCCTGCTCCAAAACGGAGCGCACCCGCGAATTCGCCCGCATGACGCTGGCGGACGACCTGAAGCGGATGGAATATCTCCCCGGCAACTACTACAACTTCCACCCGGGCAGCCACACGGAGCAGGGCATGGAGGTGGGCATCAGCCAGATCGCCGAGACGCTGAACGCCATCCTGAAGCCGGAGCAGCACACCACGGTGCTGCTGGAGACCATGTCGGGCAAGGGCTCTGAGGTGGGCGGCCGGTTCGAGGAGCTGCGGGAGATACTGGACCGCGTGGCGCTGAACACCCAGATGGGCGTGTGCATGGACACCTGCCATATCTCCGACGCGGGGTACGACATCGCGGGCGACATCGACGGCGTGCTGACGGAGTTCGACCGCGTCATCGGGCTGGAGCGGCTGAAGGCCGTCCACATCAACGACAGCATGAACCCGCTGGGCAGCCACAAGGACCGCCACGCCCGCATCGGCGAGGGCTATCTGGGGGAGGCGGCCTTTGGCCGCATCATCAATCACCCCGCCCTGCGGGACCTGCCCTTTATTCTGGAAACGCCCAACGATCTGGCGGGCTACGCCCGTGAGATCGGACGGCTGAAGGAGCTGAGGGCGGAATGATGCTGCGGCTGTCCGCGCTGTTTCTGGGCCTGCTGGGACTGGTGGGACTGTATTTTCACTCCACGCTGCCGGTGACGGGCCGCATCCGGCCTGGATTCTTCGTCTTTTACACCAACCTCAGCAACCTGCTGCTGGCGGTGTACCAGCTGACGCTGGGGGTCAGCGGCCATGATCCACAGTGCGGCGTGTTCCGGTGGCTCAGCTCCGCCGGTGTGGCCCTGAGCATGACGCTGTGCATCTTCGTGACTCACCTCATCTACCAGTGGGTGCTGGTGCCATCGGCGAAAAAGGGCGGCAAGGCGCTGTCGGATATCGGATTCAGCAGCTTCGGCAACCTGTGTGTCCATTACGCCGTGCCGTGGCTGACGGTGGTGCAGTGGCTGCTGTGGCAGGACAAGTCCGGCCTCGCCATCGGCTACGCCGTCTGGTGGCTGGTGCTGCCGCTGGCCTACTTTGCCTTCGGTATGGCCCGTGGGGCCACGGGAAAGCCCATCGGCCACACGAAGCGCTGCTACCCCTACCCGTTCATGGACCCGCAGGTGATGGGCAAACGGTTCTGGCCGGTGGTCCTGCTGCTGATCGCGGCGTTTTTCGGCCTGGGATGCCTGTTCGTGGGCATCAGCAGGCTGCTGTAAGCGAAAAAAGAACGTCCCCACCGGGGACGTTCTTTTTCGCTTTTTTGCTGGTTCTCAGCCGCGGCCGCTGACGCGGAGACGGTTCATGGCGCGGGCCAGCTGGCTCTGGGCCAGGTGGTATTCCGCCATGCTGCGTTTCTGGCGCAGCTCCTCCTCCGCCTCCTCACGGGCGCGGAGGGCGCGGTTCACGTCGATGTCCTCGGGACGCTCGGCCGCGTCCACCAGCAGCAGCACGCGGCCATTCTCCACCTTGAAAAGGCCCGGGGCCACGGCGGCGCGGCGCTGCTCTCCCTCCGCCGTCTCGAACCGCAGCTCACCGGCGGTGACGGCGCCCACGGCGTTGCTGTGGTTGGCCAGAATACCGTACTCGCCGTCGGTGGTGGGCAGCACCAGCGATACGCAGTCACCACGGTAAAACGGGACGCTGGCCGCCAGAATATCCAGATGGAACGGCGCTGCCATCACATGCCGCCTTTCTTCATCTGCTCCGCCTTGCGGATCACGTCGTCAATGGTGCCGGCGTTGAAGAAGGCCGCCTCGGGGTACTCGTCCATGCTGCCGGACAGGATCTCCTTAAAGCCGCGGAGCGTCTCGTGCAGGGGCACGAACACGCCGGGGGCGCCGCTGAACTTCTCCGCCACGTAGAAGGGCTGGGACAGGAAGCGCTGGATGCGGCGGGCGCGGGCGACGGTCTTTTTGTCCTCGTCGCTGAGCTCCTCCATGCCCAGGATGGCGATGATATCCTGCAGCTCACGGTACTTTTGCAGGGTGGACTGGACGGCACGGGCAATGTTGTAGTGCTCCTCGCCCACGATGTCCGGCTCCAGAATGCGGGAGGTGGACTCCAACGGGTCCACGGCGGGGTAGATGCCCTGCTCCGCGATCTTACGGCTCAGCACGGTGGTGGCGTCCAGATGGGAGAACGTGGTGGCGGGGGCGGGGTCGGTCAGGTCGTCGGCGGGAACGTACACCGCCTGCACGGAGGTGACGGAGCCGTCCCTGGTGGAGGTGATGCGCTCCTGCAGAGCGCCCATCTCGCTGGCCAGAGTAGGCTGGTAGCCCACGGCGGAGGGCATGCGGCCCAGCAGCGTGGAGACCTCGCTGCCCGCCTGCACGAAGCGGAAGATGTTGTCGATGAACAGCAGCACGTCCTTGTGCTCCACGTCGCGGAAATACTCCGCCATGGTCAGGCCCGACAGCGCCACGCGCATACGGACGCCGGGGGATTCGTTCATCTGGCCGAACACCAGCGCCGTCTTGTCGGACACGCCGCTCTCCTGCATCTCGCCCCAGAGGTCGTTGCCCTCGCGGCTGCGCTCGCCCACGCCGGTGAAGATGGAGTAGCCGCCATGCTCCATGGCAACGTTGTGGATCAGCTCCTGGATCAGGACGGTCTTGCCCACGCCGGCGCCGCCGAACAGACCGATCTTGCCGCCCTTGGGGTATGGCTCGATGAGGTCGATGACCTTGATGCCCGTTTCCAGAATGTCGGCGGCGGGCATCTGCTGGGCAAAGCCGGGGGCGGGACGGTGGATCTCCCAGCGGGGCGCGTCGGCGCTGACCGGCGCTTCACCGTCGATGGGGTCTCCCAGTACGTTGAACATGCGGCCCAGCGTGGCTTCGCCCACCGGCACGGAGATGCCGTGACCGGTGGCGGTGACGGTCAGGCCTCGGCTGAGGCCGTCGCTGCCGGCCATCATGACGCAGCGCACCGTCTTGTTCTCCAGATGCTGCTCCACCTCCATGGTGCAGCGCGTGCCGTTTGCCTCCACGGTCAGCGCTTCATTGATGGCGGGCAGGCTCCCCTCGGGGAAGCATACGTCGATCACGGGACCGGAAATGCCCGTGATGGTTCCTTGTTTCATTGAGGTCAGCCCTCCTTTTCTTTCTTGCTGCGCTGGGCGCGCTCACCGGCGGAGACCTCGGTGATCTCCTGGGTGATGGCGGCCTGACGCGCCCGATTGTACTGCACGGACAGGTCCTTCAGCAGGTCCTCCGCGTTCTGGTCCGCCGCGTTCATGGCGGTCATGCGGGCGGATTGCTCGCTGCAGAAGCTGTCCACCAGCGCGCTGTAAATGAAGCCGGTGAGGCAGCTGCGCACCGCGTTGTCCAGCACCGCGGCGGGGCTGGGAACATACTCAAAGGTGGGATCGCCCACCGTGCTGGCCTGGGCCGCAGAGAAGTGCTCCCGCGTCAGGGGCAGCACCTGTGCCTGACGCACCGTGGCCTCCAGCCCGTTTTTCATGTCCGTGTAGATGATGTGGACAGCGTTGATCTCACCGGCGTCGTACCGCTCCAGCAGCAGCTCGCTGATCTGACGGGCACGGCGCAGGGTGGGGTTCTGCGCGGTGTAGAGAAAGCTCTTTTCGATGGGGATGCCCCGCTGGGTGAACCAGCGGCGGCCGTACTCGCCCACCACATACAGCACCGCGCCCTCGTGATCCGACAGGAACTGCTGGGCCTGACGGATGGCGTTCTGGTTGTACGCGCCGGCAAGGCCCTTGTCCGCCGTGATGAGCAGGCAAGCGGCCACGCCGGGCAGCGGCTTCTCCTCCGCGTCCCGCAGGTAGCGGCTCTCCACATGGGCGTCCGCGTTGAACACACGGCCAATCTCCGTCTGCAGTGCGTCGAAATAGGGGCGGGTGTTGTTCAGGTCCTGCTTGGCCTTGCGCAGCTTGGACTGGGAGATCAGGTACATGGCGTGGGTGATCTTCTGGGTCTGCCGGACGCTTCCGATGCGGCGGCGGATCTCACTTGTGCTGGCCATAGCCTCACCGCCCGCCTGCGCGCCGGAACTTCTCCAGCGCGGTCTTTGCAAAGTCCACGATCTGCTGGCGCACCTCGTCGGTCAGCGCCGCGCCCTGCTCCAGCTCCTGCATGAGCTGGGGACGTCCGGCGGCGAACTCGCCCAGAATAAAGTCACGCAGCGGGCAGACCTGGGACACCGGCACCTGCTGATAGATGCGGGCCATAGCCGTCACCAGCGTGACGATCTGCTGGGCCTGACTCAGCGGGCTGCACCGGCCCTGACGCAGGATGTACATCAGGCTCTGGCCGTAGGCCAGCTGGTTCTTGGTCTCCTCGTCCAGATCGCTGGAGAACTGGGTAAAGACCTCCATCTCGCGGTACTGCGCCAGATCGAGGCGCAGGGTACCGACCGCCTTTTTCATCGCCTTGGTCTGGGCAGCGCCGCCCACACGGGACACGGAAAGTCCCACGTTTACGGCGGGGCGGTGACCGGAGAAGAACAGGCTGCTCTCCAGAAAGATCTGGCCGTCGGTGATGGAGATGACATTGGTGGGGATGTAGGCGGACACGTCGCCGGCCTGCGTCTCCACGATGGGCAGGGCGGTCATGCTGCCGCCGCCCCGTGCGTCGCTGAGGCGCGCTGCGCGCTCCAGCAGGCGGGAGTGCAGATAGAACACGTCGCCGGGGTAGGCCTCACGGCCGGGAGAACGTCCCAGCAGAAGGCTCAGTGCGCGGTAGGCGATGGCGTGCTTGGAAAGATCGTCGTAGACGATGAGCACGTCCTTCCCCTTGTTCATGAAGTATTCGCCGATGGACGCGCCGGCGTAGGGCGCGATGTACTGCATGGAGGCGGACTCACCGGCGCTGGCGCAGACGATGATGGTGTATGCCATGGCGTCGTGCTTGCGCAGCATCTCCGCGATCTGCGCCACGGAGCTGGCCTTCTGGCCGATGGCCACGTAGATGCAGATCATATCCTTCCCCTTCTGGTTCAGGATGGTGTCGATGGCGATGGACGTCTTGCCGGTCTGGCGGTCGCCGATGATCAGCTCGCGCTGACCCCGTCCGATGGGAAACATGGAGTCGATGGACAAAATACCGGTCTGCATGGGGGTGTTCACCGGCTGGCGGTCGATGATGCCGGGGGCGGGGCTTTCGATCATGCGGTAGGTATCGACGGGGATGTCGCCGGCATCGTCGATGGGCGCGCCCAGCGCGTCCACCACGCGGCCGATCATGGCGTCGGACACGCCGATGCCAGCGGTACGGCCGGTGCGGTACACGGCACTGCCCTCACCGACCTCCTCCACGCGGCCGAACAGGATGCAGCCGATGCGGTGGCCCCGCAGCTCCTGCACCATGCCGCGGATGCCGCTCTCAAAGAGTAAAATTTCACCGTAGGCGGCGTTTTCCAGACCGTCCACATAGGCGATGCCGTCCGCCACGGACAGGACGCTGCCCACCTCGCGGGCGCTGATCTCCGGCACCCAGTCCCGCACGGTGTCGCGGATCAGAGGGATGACGGACTGGCCGCCGGTCTTCAGGGCGGCAAGGCGCTCCTTCAGTTGGCCCAGACGACCCTCCGCTGTCCAGTCGATGACCTCGGAGCCGATCTCGATGCGGAAGCCGCCGGAGGCGGTCTTGTCCTCCTGCCACGAAAGCGCCACCGGCCGGCCGTACCTCTTTGCCAGCACGTCCTCCAGCTTCGCCTTCTGTGCGGCGTCAGGCGGGCAGGCACTGAGCAGTCTGGCGGTCAGGCGGGCATCATTCGTGCTCATGCTTCTCCACCCCCTCGGCTGCGTTCACGAACGCGTCATAGGCGCGGGAAGTCTCCTTCGCCAGCAGCTTCTCCATGGCGGCCTCGGCGATGGACACGGCCTCGCGATTGGCCTCGTCCACGATCTTCTTGCGGTCGTTCTCCGCGTTCTCGCGGGCGGCAGCCACGATCTTGTCCGCCTGCTCATAGGCGGCGGTGCGCTGCTGATGGGCATAGGCCTCGGCCTCCCGGGCGGCGGCGGCGCGCTTCTCGTCCAGCTCCGCGTCCAGCGCAGCCTGACGCTGCCGCATGGATGCTTCCAGCGCGGCGGTGCTCTTCTCCCGCTCCACGGCGGCGGACTCCATGTCGGCATAGTGCTTGGCGCGCTTGTCCATGAAGTTCTTTACCGGCTTGAACAGCAGCAGGTACAGTCCGCCCACCAGAATGGAGAAGTTGAACAGATGCAGCAAAATCTGCTGCCAATCAATATTCAGTGGGATATTACTCATAGCGACTCTCCCCGTTCCTTACAGCACAAAGATGATGAGGATGACCACCAGCAGTGCGTAGATGATGGCAGTTTCCAGGAACACAAGGCCCAGCATCATGGTGGTACGGATCTTTCCCTCGGCCTCCGGCTGGCGGGAGATGCCCTCAGCGGACTTGGAGATGGCCATACCCATACCGATGGCGCCGCCGGCGGCGGCTACGCCGATGGCGATGGCGGACGCCATGGCCTTGGCGCTGTCAACGCTGCTGTCGGTGGTCTGCTCCGTCTGGGCAGGGGCATCGGCGGCAGGCTCGGTGTCGGCAAACGCGGTCACGGTGAACAGTGCGGTCAGTGCCAGCACCAGGCACAGCAGCAGGGCAATGGCCTTCTTATTGGACAGTTTCTTCATGATCTCTCTTTCCTCCGTCAGTTATTTACAGTTTCAGCTTTGATTTTTTTGTTTTTCTTGGGCTTGGGTGCGTGCTTCTCCGTGGTCTCTCCGTAGAACATGGAGGTCAGGGTGGTGAGCACATAGGCCTGGATCAGCGCGTGGAGCAGGGTGAACAGCACCGCCACGATCACGGGGATCACGTAGCTCAGCGTCACATAGTAGTAGACCAGCTCCGTCACCAGCAGACCGCTGAGCAGCGCGCCGAACATACGGAAGCTCATGGAGATGGGCAGGGAGAAGTCCTTCAGGGCCTTGCCCGCGCCCTTGAGGCCGTTGGCCACGATGCCGCCCACCAGAATGACGCCGTAGGACAGGCAGCCCAGGGAGATGGCTGCGTTCACATCGGACAGCGGGGCCGGCAGGGCAATGATGTGCCCGTTGGTGGTAATGGCCTGGAAGCCGAACAGCTCGAACAGCGTGCCGATAAAGATATACACGCCTGCGCCGAAGATATAGGCCCCCAGGAATTTGTTGCGGTGGGGGCTGTTGTCCTTGGCCATACCGTCGAACATCCCCACCACGGTCTCCACGGCCAGCTGCAGCTTCCCCGGGACCATCTTGAAGCGGGGGATCGCAAACAGCCGCAGCAGCAGCGCCGCCAGCAGGATCACGCCCACCACTACCAAAGAGGATATGTACGCGGGGTTCACGTCTTTCAGTCCAAACAGACTGATGCGGTTGGTCCCGTGGAGCACCGCGTCACGCATGGCCTCCTGCACCGACTCCGACTTCCCGTGCCCTGGCACCAGGAGAGAACCGGCCAGCAGAGCCGCCGTGATCAGCAGCCACCCTACAATGAACCTTGTTTTCTTCTTTTTTTCCATTCTCTTATCACCTTCACATACGGTCCGGATTTTGCGCCGCTACGTCGTTTTTCACGGCATGAGCGGCACGGCGGCGCCCTATTGCACACAATTCCTTAACGGAATCTTCGCACAGTGGGGGGCCATCTTGACGCTTCGCTTTTATTATAATGAAAAGGCGGGTATAACACAAGCATTTTTTCGTCAGGACTGCCCAAACATTTCCGCTTTTTTACCGAAAAAAGGTCCAGTTTCAGTGAAATGTCCAAAAAAGGCTGGGGGCCTGCAATTGCCGCAGGCCCCCAGCAGGTCATGATTTCCTTTTTTTGGCAAATGCCGCCTTTTTCCGGTCGGACATTTTACCCTTCTGTACCGGCTGACGGGCTGTTGGCGTACCACGGCGGCCGCGGTTGCCGGAGACCTCCTTCCGCGGGCGGCGGGGCTGGCGCTCCGGCTTGGCGGGAGGCTGACCGTAGGGCTCGCCCTTGCGGGGGCGCAGCAGGCACTCGGGACCGTAGCCGATGAGGTCGGTGCGGCCTGCCTCCTCCAGCGCCTCCACCACCAGAGCGCGCTTTTCGGGGCGGGACCACTGGAGCAGCGCACGCTGCATGGCCTTGTCCTTTGGGTCGCGGGCCACATACACCGGCGACATATCCCGCGGGTCGATACCGGTATAGTACATACAGGTGGAGAGGGTGCCCGGGGTGGGGTAAAAATCTTGTACCTGCTCGGGAGTGCGGCCATTCTTGTGGAGAAACTCCGCCAGCTTCACGGCATCGTTCAGGGTGCAGCCCGGGTGGCTGGACATCAGGTAGGGCACCAGATACTGCTCCGTGCCGTCCTGCTCGTTGAGCTTTTTATACTGCCGCCAGAACTTCAGGAACACGTCGAAATGGGGCTTGCCCATGTAGTCCAGCACGGAGCTGACGCAGTGCTCCGGCGCCACCTTCAGCTGACCGGAGATGTGGTGCTGCACCAGCTCCAGGAAGAAGTCCCTGTTCTTGTCCTGGAGCATGTAGTCATAGCGGATGCCGGAGCGGACGAATACCTTTTTTATCCCGGGGAGCTGCCGCAGCTTCCGCAGAAGTTCCGTGTACTCGGAGTGGTCGGCATCCAGATTGGGACAGGGCTCCGGCGCAAGGCAGCTGCGATTTTTGCACATGCCGCACTTCTTCTGCTTCTGGCAGCTGGTGTGGCGGAAGTTGGCGCTTGGCCCGCCCACGTCGTGGATGTAGCCCTTGAACTGGGGATCCTCCGTCAGGAGGCGGGCCTCCTCTACCACCGATTCGATGGAGCGGCTGGTGACCATGCGGCCCTGGTGGAAGGCCAGAGCGCAGAAGTTGCAGCCGCCGAAGCAGCCGCGGTTGTGGGTGATAGAGAAACGTACCTCCTCAATGGCGGGAATGCCTTCGGTATACATGGGGTGGACCTCCCGCGTGTAGGGCAGGGCGAACAGGCGGTCCAGCTCCTCCCGCCGCAGGGGGCGGGCCGGCGGGTTCACCACCAGCAATCGGCCCTCGCAGGGCTGGAGCACGGCGGAGCCGCGGATGGGATCGTGCTCGTCATATTCGATCTTGGTGGCCCGGGCGTAGGCCGTTTTATCGGCGCAGACCTCCTCATAGGAGGGGCAGGGAGCCTTGTGGAAGCGGCAGCCGCTGTCATCGGCGGCGATGTAGGCCGTGCCGGCCACATCGGTGATGTCGCGCACCGGCGTCTTTCGGGAAAGGCGGCGGGCGATCTCCACCGTGGCGCTCTCCCCCATGCCGTAGACCAGCAGATCGGCGGGAGCGTCGAACAAAATGCTGCGGCGCACCTTGTCGTCCCAGTAGTCGTAGTGGGCGAAGCGGCGCAGGGACGCCTCCAGCCCGCCGATGACGATGGGCGTGTCGGGGAACGCCTCCCGCGCCCGGTTGGTATAGACGATGGTGGGGCGGTCGGGACGGCAGCCCAGCTTGCCGCCGGGGCTGTACAGGTCGCGGGTGCGGCGGCGCTTGGCCACCGTGTAGTGAGCCACCATGGAGTCCAGATTGCCGCCGCCGATGAGCACGCCGTAGCGGGGCTTGCCCATGGCGCGGAACGGCTCTGCCGAGTGCCAGTCCGGCTGGGCCAGAATGGCTACGCGGTAGCCCTCCGCCTCCAGCAGGCGGGCGATGAGGGTGGAGCCGAAGCTGGGATGGTCGATGTAGCCGTCCGCCGTCACCACCAGAAAGTCATAATAGTACCAGCCGCGGTCGATCATCTCGTCACGGCTGACAGGTAAAAAATATTCGCCACGTGTCATGGGACAGCTCCTTTCAGGGACGGTACGCCTGGGGGATGGGCGGCAGCTGCTGGCGGATGTCCTTTTCCATCACATCGCCGCTCAGGGGGTAGAAGCCCAGACGGGCGAAGAACCGCCGCAGCTTCGCGTCGCCGCAGGAAAGACGCAGGAAGCCCACGCCCCGATGGCGTCCGGCACGGATGATCTGGCCCATGGGGGCGATGCCGCGGCCCGTACCGCGGAAGGCGGGGGCCAGCCAGTACCAGCCCAGCCATACGGCGTCCGGCTCGCGGTCCGGCAGCAGCTGATACGCGCCGATGAACGTCTCACCGCTGCGGATGCCCACGGCCTCGCCGCCGTCGGGCACATGGAAGCGCGGAAGAAGCTCCTCCGGCAGGGGCAGATAATCCTCGCCGGGGTCCACCATGTTTTTGCTGCGCCACCAGCTTTGTTTGGCGAAGGTGGATAGGCCGCGCTCCGTCAGGTGGCTGTTGTCATCGCGGTACTCCACGCGGAGCTGACCGTTGTCCCAGGTCAGCAGGGAGACGGCGGTGTTGTCGCCATGGGGCATCTCACCGATCCCGGACAGGGGGACGCCCTGCAATGTGCCCAGCACGATGCGCAGGGCCGCGCCGTGGGAGAACACCGCCGCGGTGCCGCCGTCGTGGGCGGCGCCCACGCGGTGCAGCGCAGGGAGATAGCGGTCCAGCACGTCCTGCGCCGTCTCGCCGTCCTCCACGTGCCACAGGTCCACGCGGCGGTTGAAGTGATACATCTCCTGGGGGTATGCCTTGTTCAGCTCGTGCCACGTGTGATTCTCCCACACGCCCATGTGGATCTCGCGGAAGGCGGGCTCCAGATGCAGGGGCAGAGCCTTGGGCAGCCAGATGGCACGGGACGTGATCTGGGTACGGTAGAGGTCGCTGGCATACACGGCGTCAATGTCCACGTCCTGAAAGCGCTGGCGCAGGGCATCGATCTGCTGATAGCCGCGGTAGTTGGTGATCATGCCGTTGTAGTGGCCGTGAGCCATGCGGTAGAGGTTGCCCTCCGCCTCCGCGTGGCGGATGAGATAGATCTTCGTCATACCACCGTCACCCACTGCTTCAGCAGCTGCGCGGCGGCAGGCACGGCCTGCGCCGGTTCCTCCGCGTATTGCAGATCGAAGTCCACCAGCATGGCACCGTGGCCGTACTCGTCGAAGGCGGGGACGGCATTCTCACCGTCGCACTCCGGCAGCAGCAGAAAGGACTTGGGGCACTGCCGCCGGACATCGCGGATGTCCAGCCGGTAGCCGGTGCCCACCACCAGCGACGCACCATGGCGGGCCATCTGATCTGCCACCGCCAGGTACAGCGGCCGGTCACCGGCCATGAGACGCTGCACCTCACCACCGCTCTTGTTGCAGGTACGCACCAGAGCGAACACCGCCTGCTCACCGGCATCGCAGCAGTCGCTGCCCATGTAGGGATCCACGGTGATGGCGTCGGCGCCGTAGCCCTGCCACAGGGCGGGCTCCTCCGCACCGATACCCAGAATGACGTACAGACCCTTGGCGTGGGCGGCGCTGATGAGGTTGGACAGCACGTCCGCGCCCATCATGCCGCAGCGCAGGTAGCTGGCGCCGTGGAGCATCACGGCGGGAAGCGTCTCCGCCGCCGCGTCCAGCAGGGTGGTGCCGTGATAGCGCAGGGCTTCCGCCTCCGCCATGCTGCCCGGGCCGAACATATCGGTGAAGTTTTTCAGAATTTTGGGACTGAGCTTCTCCAGCTCCGGACGCAGGCCCAGGGCCAGGGGCGTCTTTTTCTGCCGGATGCGCTGCTGCAAATCGGTAACGGACATACAGGGGTCCTCCTTTTCCGCAATAAAAATACATTAAATATTATTATACCGCGCTTTGGGGCGATTTGGCAAGAAACACCGCGTGTTTTTTTCGCGGCGGCGGGAGATACTGGTGCTGTACGGAAAAGGAGTGAGGTAAAGATGAACTTGACCGCATTTCTGCGGGGCGTCTGCGTCGGCATGGTAGCCGGCGCGGCGGTAGATATGGCGGCGCGCCCCTACCCGAAGCCCAGAAAGACCGTTGTGGGCAAGGCCATGCAGCGGGTGGGAAATACACTGGACTCGGCGCTGGTGACTGTCACATCCATGCTGCACTGAGGGATCACGGCAGGCGGTGGAAGGGCTCTTGGCCCTTCTACCGCCTGGCTGTGCGAAAAAACGGAGTTTTGCAGGAATTACTTCTTGACAAGGACATTTTTTTTGCTATAATAAGTAATGCTGTTCGTCACAGAACTGAATATTTGCAGTGGTATCGAAGAGGTCATAACGAGCACGACTGGAAATCGTGTTGTCGTCAAAAGCGGCACGAGGGTTCGAATCCCTCCCACTGCGCCAGTGAAAAGCCCTGTAACCATGCCGGTTACAGGGTTTTCTTCTGCGTCAAAATGGGGATTTGACCATGATTTTGACCACAAACGTGGTTACTGACCCTGTTTTTCCTCGCCTTTGGCGAGTCCTCTAAAACGCTCCTGTATACCACCCACCACCTCGCGTTGCCGCTTGTCCGAAGGATGGGCGTACACGTCAAGCGTCATCGCTGCCGTGGTGTGGCCCAGCATGTCCTGCAGGGATTTCACGTCCGAGCCGCTGGCGATCGCAACGGTGGCCAAGGTGTGCCGCAGGTCGTGGGGGCGCAAATCCGGACGGCCAATTTTTTCGGCAACTCTTTTGAAGTGCTTGTAAAATGTCATCGGGACTATATACCGGCCAAGGTCGTTTGTGAAAACCAAGTTCCACTCGTTGTCCCACAATTCGCCAGCCAGCTTCGCGTTTTCTTCCTGCCGTTTTTTCTCATTTTCCAAGCAGGTTACCGCATCTTCTGTCAAGTAAACGGTGCGTGTCTTCTTCGTTTTTGTCGCATTTTTGATGAAGTATGTACCGCTCTTCTGGCGGTCTTTCTGGAGCTGCTGCTCAATGGAAATGCACCCGCCTTTGAGGTCCACCTTGTCCCATGTGAGTCCAAGACATTCGCCCTCGCGTAAACCGGTGTAAAGGCAAAACGCGTAAGCGTTTTTGAACTCTGAGTCCGCTTCGATGGCCTTCAGAAATGCCGGGATTTCACCGTCGAGCAGCGGAGTAATTTTATGTTTTTTACACTTTTCAATGTCTAAATTTTCGCAGGGATTTTTGACAATGATGCCCTTCTTAACAGCATAAGCTAAAGCTGTATGGAGCACCGTGATGACGTTCTTGACGGTCTTCGGGGAGAGCTTCTTCTTTGACAGCGTTTCTGCCATATCTTCGATGTCGCCCGGCTGCAAGCTCTGCACACGAATCCCGCCCAAATTAGGGTTGATATGATTTTTGATGATACCAGCATAACTTGCAGCGGTCAGCGGCTCTCGCTTCATTTTGACTCTTTTTTCGAACCACTCATTTACGCACTCTGCAACCGTTACTGTGCTACTATCACAGTAGGCACCCTGCTTTACTTCGTAGAGGAAGGCAATGGCTTTGTCCATCGCCTCCTTTTTTGTTGCACCATAGAAGCTCTTGTATTTCCTTTTGCCATCGCTGCCGAACCGCCGCGTATCAAGAACGCGCGCCTCATAACGACCGTCCTTCCGCTTAAAAACGCTAATGCCGTCTCTGTCAGAACACTTTTTGTTCATGGTCCTTCATCCTTTCTAATGAAATGTATTAGAAATAACGGCATTAGTGCCAGAGTGCCATAGAAATAATCATCTGCGAATTCGTCCCTGCTGTGACTAACTGCCCAGTAAGAGGATATTCGCCTTCAACAAAATCGTGTGGGTTAAATAAAGGATGAAGATTAAGTTGTGGTTCTGCTTGGGTGCAATCTGCGGTGCGTCACTCCTCCTTACTCATTTTCTTTTCAACCGTTTCATCAAACATGGTTCTCCATATTAAATCTGAATAGCCATCCAAACGTACGCTTGAGTAACTACGGCGGTTCCAAAGGACTTCTCGTATTGCTCTTTCCACAAAATACTCTGAAAGTTCCAGTTCTTTTTTGCCCTTTGCTATTTCTTTGATTTGCTCTATTTCACGGGAATCGAAGGTATCTCCTAATTCCGCTCTTACCTTCTCCACGGGGTAATTGCGAACGAATTCTTTGTACTCAATATCTTTTTTTACTAATGCCATAAAAGCCGTGTAGAACTCCTTGCTTGTAATTAGTTCACTGAAAAAAGTCATATAGACCTTATGTGGCAAGCCGTTTCTTATGACATTCACATCATGCAGCGTAACTGCTGCCTCTGCCGATAGTCCTGTGTAATCATGCACGATTTGCGCGGCATCTGCTTTGTTCTCCGAGATACCCAGCAGATAATCAGCGGTCACGTTGAACGCCAGCGCGATTCGCCGCAATGCGTCTGCGCCCGGCAAGGCTTTCCCTTGACGCCATGTTGCCACAGCCGCCGGAGAAGCCCCCAGCATTTCAGCTACCTCAATGCCGTTCTTTCCAGATTCAGCAATCAACGAAGAAAATCGCTTTACAAACTCATCACTGCTATACTTATTTGCGTTTTTAATATTCCCCATATTTTTGATTTTCCTTCTTTTGGTGGATTTATAGTAGTATTGCTCCTTCCCGGTAAAATACGTCCTTTACGCGTTTCATTATACTCCTTTCACGTCACCATGTCAAATAAAATATTATTTATTTTGCATCGAAAATTACTGTTGCAAAATTCAAGATTGTGTGTTATCATTCGTTTACAAAAAATATTTTTGTAGGAGGAACATTATGAACAATCGTGCCATTTCAATTACCGAGACCGCCGAGACGCTCGGCGTGTCAAGGCCTACCGTCTACAAAATGATTAAGGACGGAAATTTCCCCGCGCTCCGGTTAAGACGCCGGATTGTCATTCCCGTCGAGGCTCTCAACGAATGGGTAAAGACTCAAAGCCAAAGCGGATTCGGTGCTACCGGCCAATGCTAACCACCAGCAAGGTCACCGGCGGGTCAAAAATCCGCCGGTGACTTACCCCTCACTAACAGAGGGGT
>ERZ1673734.1174-NODE-1174-length-18044-cov-5.600033_pt1 | contig 18044 bp, 20 predicted proteins | sample MGYA00580199_ERZ1673734 | MGnify/ENA primary metagenome ERZ1673734 (study PRJEB41218, sample SAMN15661742) | gut metagenome | host: Homo sapiens | place: Canada: London | collected 2015-08-20/2019-03-30 | study: EMG produced TPA metagenomics assembly of...
AGCCCTCCACGTCGTTGACGCGGATGATATAGGTCTCGATCTCGTCGCCGACCTTGACGACGTCCTCAGGCTTCACATTGGGATCTGCGGACAGCTCGTCCACAGAGATATAGCCCGCCTGCTTGCAGCCCAGATCGACCTGCACCTCGGTGGGGCCGATCGCCGTTACAATACCGGTTACCTTCTCTCCTGTATTCAAAGTCTTAAAAGATTTTTCCAGCATTTCCTCGAAGCTCTCTTCCGTAGCTTCCATGTTCTTGATCTCTTCGCTCATCGTTGCATATACCTCCTTAATGATGCCCGCAGGCGTGGACGCGCCGGCTGTAAGCCCCGCCACAGAACATCCGTTAAGGGACCCGACCCGCAGCTCCTCCGGCCCTTCGATCTGATAGACCCGGGCGCAGCGTGTGCTGCAGATCTCCGCTAAATGTCTGGTGTTGGCACTTTTACGATCTCCGACCACGACCATAACGTCCGCCCGTCCGGCGATATTCGCCGCCTCGGATTGACGTTTTTGCGTAGCATCACATATTGTATCAAAGATTTCGGCGTTTGTACACTGTTTTTTTAAAAATTTTACACACTCTTCCCATATCGAACGAATACAGGTCGTCTGTGCGGTAACCAGCAAATCCATGTCCTTCCGCGCCGGGTCCGCCGTCACCCAATCAGCCAGCTCTGCCGTGTTTTCCAGCACCACGCTGCGCTCACAGCGGCTTGCGGCGGCCATCACCTCCGGATGGTGCGCTTCTCCGATAATGATGGGTGTCCGGCCCGCACGGGCTGCCTGTTCCACCAGCCGGTGTATCCGCAGCACGTGTGGGCAGGTAGCGTCCACGATGCGTACACCCCGCTCCTCCAGCAGCCGCAAAGCCTCCCGTGTCTCGCCGTGGGCACGGATGATCACCGTCTCTCCCGGCCGCACCTGCTGAGGGCTGTCCGCCTGCCGCGCACCCAACGCCTCCAGCGCTGTGATGACCCGGTCATTGTGTATGATACTGCCCAGCATAACGCAGCCGCCCTCCCGGGCAGCCACCTCCGCCATGTGCACGGCCCGTTCCACGCCGTAGCAGAACCCCGCCGTCTTCGCCAGTATCACCTGCATTCGATCCCTCCCAGGGCATAGGCCCGCCGCATGACCTCATGGGCGTTGGCAGTATATTCCTCCGCCGTACCCTTGCGGCCGGTGTACTCCGGCTCGAAGGGCTCGCCGATTATGATGGGCGTCTTGCGGAATATGCGCTTCTTCGTGCCGATATATACCGGCGCCAGCTTCACGCCGGCACGGATGGCCATCATGCCCGCGCCGGACTTGACATCCGCCTGTCCCGGTGTCTTCACCCGTGTTCCCTCCGGAAACAGGAACAGGTTCCACCCGTCCCGCAGGCTCTGTATGGCGGTCTTCACCGCCCCAATGTCACTGTTGCCCCGATCCACCGGAAACACACCGATCGCCCGCAGGAATCCACCCACGATGGGGATGGAGAACAACTGCTTCTTAGCCATGATCCGCACGTTGAACCGCTGGGGCATGGACAGCACGAATAGGATGGGGTCGCAGGCACTGGAGTGATTGGCGCACAGCAGCACCGGTTCTCCGCCCTCCAGATGCTCCGTTCCCCGCAGATCCACCGGCAGAAAAAACAGCACCAGCGGGCGCAGCACCCGCCACGCCGCCGCATAAAACTTATTTCTCACGATGCCACACGCCCCCGTATCACATCCAGCAGCAGCTCCAGGCTGGCCGCGAAGTCCATGTCCGTGTTGTCGATCATAATGGCATCATCCGCCGGCCGCAGCGGCGCCGCCGCCCGGTGGGTATCGTTATAATCCCGCTGCTCCATATCCCGCAGCACCTCGTCAAAGGGCTTCGGCGTGCCACGCTGCTCCAGCTCCAAAAACCGCCGCCGCGCCCGCGTCTCCACATCCGCGCACAGAAACACCTTCACCTCCGCGTCCGGCAGCACCACGGTCCCGATGTCACGTCCGTCCATGATGACGCTGTGCTCCCGCGCCAGAGACCGCTGCAGCTCCATCAGGAACGCCCGCACCTCCGGTATGGCCGACACGTCTGAGGCGTACTTCGATATCATCGGCAGGCGTATCTCCTTCGTCACGTCCTCGCCGTTGAGATACATCCGCTGCAGGCCCTCCTCGTCATACCGCAGGGCCACCGTGATCTCCGGCAGCGCCGCGATCACCGCCGGCGCGTCCGTTGGCGCGATGTCGTGCCGATACATATACACGCCGATGGTCCGATAGATGGCCCCGGTGTCCACATATAAGATATGCAGCGCCTCCGCCGCCGCCCGGGCCAGCGTGCTCTTCCCCGCGCCGGACGGCCCATCGATGGCCACTGCGTACTGTCTCTCCGTCATGTCATTTCCTCGCTTTCTGCGGCGCTCAGCCCCGCCAGATACCCCGTCGCCCATGCGATCTGTAACTTAAAGCCCCCCGTATAGGCGTCCACGTCCAGCACCTCGCCGGCAACAAACAATCCCCCCCCCCGCTTCGACGCCATGGTGTTTGGCGTTACCTCTCCCACCTTCACGCCGCCGGCGGTGACGATCGCCTCACTGACGGGCCGCGGCCCGGTAAGTTCCAGCGTAAAGTGCTTCAGCACCTGCACCAGTACCCGGCGCTGTTCCTTTGTCAGGCTGTTGGCCTTTTCGCTTCCGGTCAGCCCCGCCCGGCGCAGCACCACCGGCGCCATGCTGTGGGGCACCAGCCCCGCGGCGATGGTCCCCATCTCCCGGTTGGGATTTTCTCCGATGTCCCGCAGCACCCGCGCGTCCAGCTTCTGCTCATCCAGCGCCGGCTTCAGGTCGATCTCCATCGTATAGTGCTCCCCCTCCCAGCGCCGCAGATGGGCGCTGGCGGACAGCACCAGCGGTCCGGACACCCCGAAGTGGGTAAACAGCAGCTCGCCGAAATCCCGGAACACCGCCTTTTTCTTCCCGTTGTATACCGTCACTGCCACGTTCCGCAGGCTCAGGCCCTGCATAGCCGGACAGTCCTCGCCCGCACACACCAGCGGCACCAGTGAGCCCCGCAGCGGCACAATGGTATGCCCCAGTGCCTCCGCTATGCGGTAGCCGTCCCCCGTGGACCCGGTGCCGGGATAGGACATCCCGCCTGTGGCCAGAATGACCGCCTGCGCGGGGTACGTCCCCTTCTCTCCGGTCACGGCGCATACCGCGCCATCCGCCGTCTCCACTGATACGGCCCGGTCACGGGCCCACCGCACCTTCCGGCGCTTCAGCTCCCGTTCCAGCGCGTTGGTGATGTCGAAGGCACTGTCAGACACCGGAAACACCCGGTTTCCCCGTTCCACCTTCAGCGACACGCCCAGCGCCTCGAAAAACGCCATGGTGTCCCGCGGCGTGAACCGTGTCAGCGCACCGTACAAAAATCGCCCATTACCGGGAATGCTGGCAAGCAGCGTCTCCCGGTCACAGTCATTGGTCACATTGCACCGGCCCTTGCCGGTGATATTCACCTTCTTGCCCAGCCGTTCGTTGGGCTCCAGCAGCGTCACCGCCGCGCCCTGCCGGGCCGCGGTGATGGCCGCCATCAAACCGGCGGCGCCGCCGCCGATCACCACGATCTCCTTCGCCATGTCACTCGTCATCTTTCCCGAAAATACTGTACCTGGACCACACCTGCTCCATATCCGCCAGCGTGGCGGACAGGTCATCCCGCCGCTGCTGCCCCACCGCCAGGATCAGCGCGTTCAGCAGGCTCAGCGGCGCAGCCATGGAGTCCACGAAGGAAATCATGTCGCAGGGCGCCAGCAGCGATACCGCCGCCATGCCGTACAGCGGAGACAATGCCGAATCGGTGATCGCCACCACCTCCGCGCCCCGCCGGCAGGCAAACTCCACCGCGTGGATAGCCATCTTGGAGTACCGCGGGAAGGATATTCCCACCAGCACGTCGCCCCTGCCGATGTGGGCCAGCTGCTCATAGATCTCACCGGCGGCGCTGGACTGCACCAGCGTCACGTTCTTGAAGATCAGGTGCAGGTAGAAGTTCAGATACCCCGCCAGAAATGAGGAGGACCGCACACCCAGGATATAGATGTGCTCCGCCCCCAGCAGCTTGTCCACCGCCCGGCTGAAGGCATCCCGGTCCAACTGCTCGATGACATTGTGTATGCTGTTCATATCCCGCTGCATCACACTGCCCAGAATGTCCGCGCCGGACATCTGATCCCGCGATACCTGTATCCGCTGGATGGAGGTCAGCTTACCCCGTATCAGCTCCTGCAGGGCCTTCTGCATCTCCGGATAGCCGTCGTAGCCCAGCTGCGCGGCAAAGCGCACCACCGTGGACTCACTGACGGAGGCCGTCTCGCCCAGCCGCGCGGCGGTCATAAACGCCGCGCGGTCATAATTGTCCAGTATAAACGCTGCGATGCGCTTCTGTCCCTTCGAAAAGGTATCCATCCCGGCCCGGATGGTCTGTAGCACGTTTTCATTCATGTTGATGGCTTCCTTTGATAGATTGCAGCTCCTCCGCTGTCAGATACCGCCACTTTCCCGGCGGCAGGTCGCCCAGGGCGATACTGCCCTCCGCCACCCGGCACAGTCGGGTCACAGTCAGTCCTGCGGCGGCACACATCCGCCGGATCTGCCGCTTCTTACCCTGGTGGATCACCACCCGGTATTTCGCCGTACCATCCTTCCGATACAGCTCCGTCACCGCCGCCGGCACGATGGGCTGTCCGTCCAGTCTGTCCACCGCCGACAGCTGCCGTGCGCTGTCCTCTGCCGCGCCAGTGACCGTAACGATATACGTCTTGTCCACCTGGTGGCTGGGGTGCAGCAGCGCATGGGTCAGCGCCCCGTCGTTGGTAAACAGCAGTAATCCCTCCGAGTCCAGGTCCAGCCGTCCCACGGGATACACCCGTGCGCCGCAGCCCCTGACCAGCGATGCCGCCGTAGGGCGGCCCCGTTCGTCAGAGAGGGTGGTCACATAGCCCCGCGGCTTGTGCAGCATCAGATACACGTGCTGTGCCGCGCCCCGCAGGGGCCGTCCATCCACCCGGATATCGTCCGTCTCCGGATCCGCCTTGTCGCCTACACGGACCCGCCGTCCGTTGACGGTCACGCGTCCGGCGGCGATCCACTCTTCCGCCGTCCGGCGGGAGCACAGCCCCGCGGCGGCCAGCAGCTTCTGTATGCGCTCGGTCATGGCGTTACCTCTCTCCCGTTTCCCAGTGCGCCGAGCAGGCGCGTCTCCAGCGTCTCCTGTATGCCTGTCAGCAGGAACCCCCAGCGGTACAGTGCCTCGTGGTCGTTCCAATCGTCCCCGTCCCGCAGTGTCACCGCCACCAGCCGATGTCCCGCCTGCTCCGCGCAGGACACCAGCGTCCGCCCCGCCGCCTTCGTGTACCCGGTCTTCAGCCCCACGCACCCGTCCAGGCGGCTCAGCAGCTTGTTGTGGTTGGTCAGCGTCCGTCCGCCGATGACCGCCGTCCGTGTGGAGGCCGTCCGCCGCAGTGTCGGCTCGTTCACCGCCGCGCACCCCAGCAGCGCCATGTCATAGGCGGTTGAATAGTGCGCCTCGTCGTCCAGTCCGTTGGGGTTGGCAAAATGGCTGTTCCTCATGCCCAGCGCGGCGGCCTTTTCGTTCATCCGTTCCACAAAGGGCGCCACACCCCCTGCACATTCCGTCAGCGCCAGCGCCGCGTCGTTGCCCGAACACAGCAGCAGCCCGTACAGCAGCTCCTCCAGCGTCAGCTTCTCCCCCGGCCGCAGGTACATGGAGGACCCCTCCGCCATGTGTGCGGCAGTCACAGTGATGACCTGCGACGGCGTCCCCTGCTCCAGGGCCACCAGCGCCGTCATCAGCTTGGTGGTGCTGGCGATGAGCATCCGCTTGTCCCCGTTCTTTTCATACAGCACCTGCCCCGTGTCCGCGTCCATCAGGACGCAAGCCGTGGCGGAGACCTCCACAGCCTCCGCCACAGCGGGTATGCACGTCAGCACGGCCAGTGCGGCGCACAGCGCCGCCAAGATCCCTCGGGTCACAGAAAGCCCCCCTCATCACAGGATGCTCTCAGTCTATTCCCGCGCTGCTTGTCTTCTTGTCTGGTATCAGAAATCCTTGTTCCGCTTCTTATCCACGAAGCCCTCGACCCGATCCAGCAGCTCCGGCACCATCTCGATGACCCGGTCCACGGTAGTGATGGCCGGCGTACCCACCGGCAGCATACGGGTCACGCCGCCCTTGACCACCAGGAAGGCCATGGGCTCCACCCGCACGCCCGCGCCGCAGCCGGCGCCGGAACGCTCCTTGTTCTTGCCGTAGTCACCGCCGCCGCAGCCGAAGCCGTAGCTCAGCCGGGAGATAGGGATCAGCGTCACGCCGTCCGGCGTGGTGATAGGCTCACCCACGATATTGTTGGCGTCCACCATCTCCTTGACCTTCTCCATAGACTCCACCATCATGCTCTTTAGGTCATTTTTCTTTTCGGTCATTTCCATTGTCAGCTCTCCTTTGTCGAAGTTGATGTGGTCGTATGTCCCGCGCCGTCCGGCGCTGTGTGTACTGTTTCGCGCTGCTTTGCAGCGTTCTGCGCCGCCTTCGCCTTCTCCGCGGCGCTCTGCCGCTTCCGCATGGCCAGGAGCCACCGTATCACCGGCTTGGCGAAAGCCCAGCCAATGGCGAACAGGTCCCGTATCTGCAAACTCACGCCCAGCCGGCCCGTGAGCCGCAGCTGCTCGCTGTCAAAGTCCACCTCCACGTGGAGGCCGGGGTCCGGTATCCGCGTCAGCTGCTCCAGCTGCGGCATTACCGTCCACATTCCGGCGTTGATATAGCCGTACAGCTCCGCCGCCCCCGCCGGGTCCATCGCCCCCGGCAGCACCGCCGACAGCTCCAGCGGGTCGATCAGCAGCCGCTGCCGCGTCTTTCGCAGTCCGCCCTTCAGGGACGCCCACACCGCCGGCAGCAGCGTCTTGATATCCTGCGCCGACAGGGACAGCTTCTTCTTTTCCTTCCCCTTGGTGCTCTCCTCCTGCTGTGTCTTTTTCTTCTTTTCTTTCTTGGGCTTTTTGGGCTTCTCCGGTTTATCCGGTTTGGGAAGCATCTGTATCCGCGCCGGCCCCGCGATCACCGTGACTCTTGTGTCCGCAAGGTCGCCCGCGAAGTCTGCCCGCACGCCGATACGCAGCAGTGACAGCAGGAAGAAAAACAGCAGAATGCCCAGTATGATGTACACCGCCGTCATCGTGCTCCCTCCTCCCGCGTTATCTCTCCCGTATGCTTACAGCGCCTCCGCGCCGTTTTCCCCGTCCGCCGGTACCGTATCGTCGTCCAGCCGCAGCTGTCCGTCGGCCTCCATTCCCGGCAGCTGCGGCAGCTCCTCCAGAGAATTCAGATGAAACGCCCGCAAAAATGCCTGTGTCGTCCGGTACAGCCGCGGCCGCCCCGGCACCTGCAGCCGTCCGCACTCCTCGATCAGGTGACGGTCCAGCAGCAGCCCCACCGTGTACGAGCTGTCCACGCCCCGTATCTGGTCCACATAGGCCCGGGTGGTGGGCTGATAGTACGCGATGATGGTCAGCACCTCCAGCGCCGGCTGGCTGAGCTTGGCGGGCTTGCGTATCTCAAACGCCTTGCGGATCTGGTCGCCGTACTCCGGCGCGGAGCACAGCTGCCAGCTGTCCTCCATCCGCAGCAGCCGCACGCCCCGTCGCTCATAGCTGTAATAGTCCTGCAGATGCTGCAGTACCAGCTCCACCGTGGGGCGGTCCATGTTCAGCGCCACGCAGATGCGATCCACCGCCACAGGCTCACCGGAGGCAAACAGTATGCCCTCTACGGCGGCCTCGATATCCTTCATTTCCAGTGTATCCATAGGTCTCCCCTTACATCAGTTCTTCGGGCGCGTCGCCCTCTGCGGTGACGGTGCAGTCGCTGGCCGCGCCGGCCAGCTTGATCAGATTGTTCCGGCACAGCTCCAGAACCGCCATGAACGTGGCCACCAGCTCACTGCGTGTCTTGCTGCCGCGGAACAGCAGCAAAAAGCGCGTAATGCCCACACCCCGCAGCCGCCGAAGGATCTCCTTCGCCTTTGTCTCCACAGGATACGGCTCCCGCTTCACGATCTCGTCAAAGGCCCGGATGGGCGGTGCCTCCGGCGCGCCCCGCCGGTCCGTGACCTCCTGCATGGTCAGCACCAGATCCGCCGGCTCCTGGTCGTACTCATAGATCTTCCCGCGCTCCATAGGCTCCGGCGGCCGGGTCAGAATGTTCCGCCCGAACTCGCTCATGGGTGCCAGCCGTTCCGACAGCATACGCACCCGGGCATAGGCCTCGCCCCGCTTGCGCTCCTCCAGCGACTTGATGAGGGCGTCCATCTCGCTCTGGGCTTCCTCGTCCTCCAGGTTCAGCAGCATACGGGTCTTGATGAACATCAGCTGGGCAGCCATGGTGATAAACTCGCTGGCCACCTCCAGATCCATCCGCTTGCGCTTTTCCAGATAATCCTGGTACTGCTCCAGTATCAGTGCGATGGGGATATCCTGTATCTCTATCTTATTTTTTCCCAGCAGGTACAGTATCAGATCCAGCGGCCCCTCGAAGTCTTCCAGCGGCTCGTCGCCCCGCGTCTGTACCACCTTTTCCAGTTTAAAAATAGGATCGTCCAAATTTACACCTCAAAACCGACCAGCCTGCACAGCAGGGTAAATGTCCAGCGTATGGCGCTGTTCAGCGCGTTGCTACCGACACCCACGGAGATAACTACCAGCAGCACCAGCATACCGAAGCGCTCATAGCGCATGAGCCAGTTGTACGCCCGGTCCGGCAGCAGCACCGCCAGCACCTTTGAGCCGTCCAGCGGTGGGATAGGCACCAGGTTGAACAGCCCCAGGCCCACCGACAGCGATGCCGTATCCACCAGGAAGGAAAACCATGTGCCGCTGAAGCTCCCCGTGGTCACCGCCCGCAGGAACTCGCCCCGGGCGATCAGCAGCAGCAAAAGCGCCAGCAGGAAGTTGGATACCGGCCCGGCCAGCGCCGTCAGCGCCATGCCCTGCTTGGGCTTCTTGAAATAGCTGGGGTCCACCGGCACCGGCTTGGCCCAGCCAAAGCCAGCCGCCACCATCATAATAAGACCCAGCCAGTCGATGTGCCGCAGGGGGTTCAGACTCAGCCGGTGCGCCCGCTTGGCCGTAGGGTCGCCCAGCGCATAGGCTGCCAGGCCGTGGCACGTCTCGTGTATGGTCAGGCACAGGAACACGGACGCCACGCGGAGCAGTATGCTCTCCAGCGAACCGAAGTCCAGCGCGTTCCAAAGATTTGTCAAATATTGCAACAGCAGCGCCTCCGAGAGATAAAATGACAGCTTTCCTGCATTATAGCAGAAACCGGCCGGAAAGTCTACACCCATTGTCACCGTTCCGACCACTTTGTAACCATTTTGTATCCGTCTTTCCACCGGTTCGTAGCTTTTCTGTAAAGATACGTACCACTATATATGGTATGCTGTAAGCACAGAAGGAAACGAACATTCCCACACCATGAAAGGAGAACAACTACTATGGATAGAACGAAGCTCATCACCTCTCTGGTCATCCTGTGCCTCGCCTCCGCTGTGGCCGCATTCCTGATGCCGCCCGCCCACGGTGCGCTGCTCTCCTTCGTGAGCATCGCGTCGGCGGCTGTCATCGCTGTCCTCGCCGTTGTCACGCTGGTGCGGATGCTGATGCAGCGTCGCGCGTTTTGACATAGAGGGCGCAAGTCAACTGTGTTTATTGAAAGCAGGCAGTCAACCGGACCGTATGTAGGAAGCTGTCCATCATAGCCATGTGATCTCCCCCCTACCGCACATATCTGTTCCGTACCATATTATTTTCTCCCCAACTACGACCAACAAAGCGGCAGACCCGCAGGCAATGCCTGCGGGTCTGTCGCTTTTTATGACTGCCGATTTATCCCTTCAGCGCCGATACCGCCGCCCGTGCGGCTGCCGCCGCGTCCTCGGTGTATACGTCCGCGCCGATCTCATCGCAGAAGCTCTGGCTGATAGGCGCGCCGCCCACAAATATCTTCACCTGGTCCCGGATACCTGCCTCCCGGGCCAGCGTCACCACCCGGCGCATCTCGCCCATGGTGGTGGTCAGCAGGGATGAGCAGGCGATCACGCCGCAGCGCTGCCGCTTCGCCGTCTCCACGAACTGCTCCGGCGTCACGTCCACGCCCAGGTCAATGACCTCTACGCCGCTGCCCTCCAGCATGATCTTCACCAGGTTCTTGCCGATGTCGTGCATATCGCCCCGGACGGTGCCGATGCAGGCGCGGCCCACCGTCTTGGCATTTCCGCCGGTCATCAGCGGCTTCAGCTCCCCCAGCGCCGCCGTCATGCATCGGGCGGCCATCAGCATCTCCGGCACGAAGGCCCGATTGGCGGAGAAGTCCTCACCCAGATCGTTCATGCCGCGGATCAGCCCGCCGGACAGGATCTCCTGCGGCGTCCGACCCTGCTCCAGCGCCTCCCGGCACAGCGCCAGCACCTTTTTCTGCTGTCCCTTTTCCAGCGCTGCGGCCAGGCGGGCCAGTACGTCGCCGTTCTCGACAGCGGCGCCCGCCGCCTGCCGTACGGCGACAGCCCGCACCCGGCGTGGCACCGACGGCAGATCGAACCGCGGCACGTGCAGCGCCCGGTTGTAGTCCGCTATGGCCCGGTCGATGTACTCGTCCACATGGGGATACACCGCCCCCGGCAGGCCATAGGTGATGGAGGGAATATAGTGCCCACCCGGGCAGCACCGCCGCAGGGTATCCATGGCATAGCCGTAGATCTCCTCCGGCGCGGCATCCGCCCGGTCGATGGCGGCGCCCATACCGCCCATCAGCACCAGCCGCCCGTGCAGCTTCTGCTGGAGGGCCGGTATATCGTTCTCCGGCAGCACACCCTGCCACACCTGAATGCCGATCTCCGCCATGTCCTCCACGATCGGGACCAAATAGGAGTCCGCGTGGTGGATGGCGATCACGCCCCGGGACCGGATGTAGCCGTAAAACCGCCGGTACGGCTCCTTGAAGAATTCCCGCCACATCTCCGGCTTCATGAACAGCGCATCCTTGGTGCCCCAGTCATCGTGAGAGAAGATCACGTCCGGCCGTAAATTGTCGATGAGCAGCTTCACGTACAGCAGCCGATACGTGGTGATGTAGTCAATGAGCGCGTGCATCTCCTGTGGGTGCTCATACAGGTTCGTCAGCGTGTCCTCAAAGCCCATCAGGAAGTGGCACTGCTCGAAGATACCGGTACCCATAAAGCCCGCCAGCAGCTTCTCCTCCCCGCAGGCCGCCCGTGCCGCGGCGCGGCACGCCTCCCAGCCCTCCGTGCAGGCGGCGATGTCCGGCGCGTGCACCGTCTCCCGCCAATGGGTGATGTCCGGGCACACCGCCAAGCCGTCCGTGGTAACGGGCATAGGCCCCGGCGCGTCGGCGGGAAAGCTGATGGTGGTGCCCCAGCGGTCTTTGCTGACGGTCCCCCGCTTCCGGTTGCCCCGCAGATAGGTGTTGATGGGATCGTTCAGGCACATGTGCAGCGCCTCGTACTGGCACAACTGGCGACCCGGCTGGCCATTGGGCTTCAGCAGCTCCAGAAAGTTCTCCTTGGGCGTCATCATATCATTTCACCTCTTCGGTATAGAGTAGGCACGATGTATACGTCATGGTTCGCGGTCCGTAGTTATACGACAGCCCGGACCGCAGACACACGTCCCCCACCAGCAGGCCATAGGCCTCCATGGAGGACATCCGCTTGTCCGGGAACCGGCAGGGCCGGTCCGGGCAGGTACACCGGCGGCACACGGTGCATGCTCCCGCTGACAGGGGCAGGCAGTCCGGCAGCAGCAGCCGCGCCTGCCGCGCAAAGTCCGCAAAGGCCCGCTTGTGCCGCCGTTGGATCGCCTCCATCCCCTCGTAGTCGAAGTCGTCCGTCAGTGTACCGGTGGTCTGCACCAGCACCCCGGCGTCAAAGCATCCCATGGCCGCCGCGGCATCCTCCAGCGTCCCGCAGCCGGGCGGGCAGGCCCAGTTGGCGTTCCACTGTCCGCACCGGTCCGCCCGGCACATCTCCCGCACCTCCCGCCGGGGCGTCAGCGCGTTCATGTCCACCGGCGCGGCGTGGGAGAACCCGTTTTCCGCCGCCAGCGTCATCAGTTTCGTTCTCATGGCAAATCCTCTTGACAAAGCCGCCCCGGGCTGATAAAAGTAGTAGTGGAATTATTATAAAAAGGGGTGTTGCCCGTGTCAAGTATCCGCGTGACCCGCGGCGGAGATGTTTTTCGCCTCCCCTGCAATGATACCGATACCCTGCTGGCTCTGCTGCGCCGCGCCGGCTGTACCCTGCCCGCCGCCTGCGGCGGCCACGGCCGCTGCGGCAAATGCCGCGTCAGCGTCAACGGCGTGCCGCGTCTGGCCTGCCGTGTGGTGCCGGAGGACGGCGACGAGATCGTCCTCCCTCCCGCCGCCGGCGGGCGCATCCTCACCGAGACGCTGGATCCCCCCGCCGTCCCCACCGGCGAGACAGGCTGCGCCGCCGCCATCGACCTGGGCACCACCACCACAGCGCTGCGGCTGTACGACCTGGCCACCGGCCACGCCCTGGCCACCTGCGCCGACTGGACGGCTCTGGCCCCCTACGGCGCGGATGTCATCACACGCATCCAGTATACCATCGACCACCAGGATGGGCTCACCCGCCTGTCCTCCCTACTCCGCCAGCAGCTGAAGGCCCTGCTCACCCGGGCACTCTCCCAGGCCGGGCGGCAGCCCGCCGAGCTGAAGCGCACCGTGACCGCCGGCAACACCGTCATGCAGAGCCTGCTCGCCGGTGTATCCGTCCGCCCGCTGGCCGCCGCCCCCTTCTGCCCGGAGACCTTCTTCCGTCAGAGCTCCGGCCTCACGCTGCTGGACGCGCCGCTGTACTGCGTCCCCTGCGCGGCGGGCTTCGTGGGCGGCGATATCACCGCCGGCCTGCTGGCCTCCGGCCTTGCCCGACGCGCGGGCCATTTCCTGTTTCTGGACATCGGCACCAACGGCGAGATGGCCCTGGGCGGCATGGATGGCTTCACCTGCTGCGCCGTGGCCGCCGGCCCCGCCTTCGAGGGCGCGGGCATCGCCTGCGGTATGCTGGGCGTGGACGGTGCGGTCAGCCGCGTCCGGTACAGCGACGCCTTCAAGATGAACGTCATCGGCGGCGGCGAGGCAGTCGGTCTCTGCGGCTCTGGTCTCATCGACCTGACGGCCCTCCTGCTGCGCCTGGGCGTCATTGACGAAGGCGGCCGTCTCCTACCGCCGGAAGACGCGCCTGAGGCGTTCCGCCGCTATTTGACCCGTGACGAAAACGGCTGCGGCGTCTTCCACTTGACCGACCGGGTGTATCTCACCGCCGCTGATGTCCGGGCGCTGCAGCTGGCCAAGGCAGCGGTGGCCGCCGGCGTGCAGATACTGCTGGCGCAGCAGGGGCTGACCCTTTCCGCGCTGGACGGTCTGTACCTATCCGGCGGCTTCGGGATGTACCTTGACCCCGCCAGCGCCGCGGCCATCGGTATGCTCCCCCGTCTCCCCGCCGCCAAGCTCCACAGCGTAGGCAACGCCGCCCTCTCCGGCGCGGCACAGCTGGCCCTGCGGGGTGATATGTCCGCCGCGGACAGCATCGTCAACCGTCTCACCTATCTCGAGCTCTCCGGGCGTCCCGACTTCGCCGACGCCTTTGCCAAAAACATTCCCCTAAGACCCATGCAATGGAGGTAACACCTATGGAGCTTCGTTTCCCTCTGATTCTGGACGGTGCCACCGGCACCGAGCTGCAAAAGCGCGGCTATACAGGCGACGTCTGCGCCGAGCAGTGGACACTGGACCATCCGGACGCCATCATCGACATCCAGCGCGGCTATGTGGCCGCCGGCAGCCAGGTGGTCTACACCCCCACCTTCGGTGCCAACCGCCGCAAGCTGGAGGAGTCCGGCCTGTTCAACTGCACCGCCGACTACAACCGCCGTCTGGCGGAACTGTCCGTCCAGGCGGTGCAGGGCAAGGCCCTGCGGGCAGGCGATATGTCCCCCACCGGCGCGTTCCTCGCCCCGCTGGGTGACGTGTCCTTCGAGGAGCTGGTGGACATCTACACCGAGCAGGCCGCCGGTCTGGAACGCGCCGGCGTGGACCTGTTCGTCATCGAGACCATGATGACCCTCTCCGACGCCCGTGCGGCGGTGCTGGCCGTCCGCAGCGTCAGCGACAAGCCCATCTTCGTCACCTTCACCTGTGACGAAAACGGCCGCAGCGTCTCCGGCACCGACATTACCGCGGCGCTGGTGGTCCTGCAGGGCATGGGCATCAACGCCTTTGGCCTGAACTGCTCCGCCGGCCCGGAGCAGATGCTTCTCCAGCTGAAGCGCCTGCGGGAATACGCCCGGGTGCCCCTGATCGCCAAGCCCAATGCCGGTATGCCCATCATCGAGAACGGCGAGACGGTCTACCGCTGCACCGGCGAGGAATTCACCGCCCTGGTGCCGGAATTTCTGGCCGCCGGCGTAGCTGTGTTCGGCGGCTGCTGCGGCACCACCGCCGCGCATATCGCCGCCCTGGCCCGGGCACTGGACGGCGCGGTCATCACGCCGCCGGCCCCGCAGCACACGAACGAGCTGCCCGCCGCCACGGAGAAGCTGCCCTTCCCCCTGCCTGTCGATGTCTCCTGGCACACCGTCGTCGACCTGACCGGCGATGCGGAGGAGACGCTCACCGCCGCGCTGGACAGCGGTGAGACGGTCCTGGCCCTGCGTATCGCCTCCTGGGACGATGTACAGGCCCTGGCGGACTACCAGTATATGCTCACCAAGCCGGTGTGCTTCGTCTGCGACGACACCCAGCTGCTGGAGGCCGCCCTCCGGGCCTATCAGGGCCGCGCCCTGTACGACGGCGCCCTGCCGGAGGACACGCTCCTGCCCCTGTGCGCCAAATATGGTCTCCTGCTGTAAAAAAACAAGGCCCCCGCGGGCCTTGTTTTTTATTCCTTTTTCCCGGTACAGCCGCCGCAGCTCCCGCCGCAGCCAGAACAGCCGGCGCATCCGCCGTTTTTCCGCGCCCGCCGCGCACTACGCAGGGCCAGCACACCGCACAGCGCCACCAGTGCCAGCAGCACCCAGTCCATCCAGCTCATAGCAGCAGTCCTCCCACAGCGTAAGCGATGTACGCCGCCAGCCACGCCACTACGCATTGCAGCAGCACCACGCCCACCGTTTTAATGCGGGATCCCAGCTCACGCCGTATGGTGGCCACCGCCGCAATGCAGGGTGTATACAGCAGCGTGAACACCAGAAAGCTGATGGCGCTGCGCGTGGTGAACAGCGACGTGATGGCCGCGTTCCCCAGCAGCACCTGCAGCGTACTGACCACCGACTCCTTGGCGATAAAGCCGGAGATCAGCGCCGTGGCGCAGCGCCAGTCGCCAAAGCCCAGCGGCCTGAACAGCACCGCCAGCCACTGGCCGATCAGCGCCAGCAGACTGTCCGCGCTGTCCGTGACCACATTGAGCCGCGTGTCAAAGCTCTGCAGGAACCAGATGACCACCGTGGCCAGGAAGATCACGGTAAAGGCCCGCTGCAAAAAGTCCTTGGCCTTCTCCCACAGCAGCAGCCCCACGCTTTTAGCGGAGGGCATACGGTAGTTGGGCAGCTCCATGACAAAGGGCACAGGCTTGCCCCTGAAGGCGGTCCCCTTCATCACCAGCGCTGCCAGAATACCCACCACGATACCCAGCACATACAGGGAGATCATCACCAGCGCCTTGTGGTCGGTGAAGAACGCGGCGGTAAAAAAGCCATAGATGGGGATCTTGGCCGAGCAGCTCATATAGGGTGTCAGCAGAATGGTCATCTTTCGATCCCGGTCCGAGGACACCGTGCGGGTAGCCATGATAGCCGGCACCGAGCAGCCGAAGCCGATCAGCAGCGGCACGATGCTCCGCCCGGACAGACCGATCTTCCGCAGCAGCTTGTCCATGACAAAAGCCACCCGGGCCATATAGCCGGTGTCCTCCAGAATGGACAGGAAGAAAAACAGCGTCACGATAATGGGCAGGAATGACAGCACGCTGCCCACACCGGCGAAGATACCGTCAATAATAAGGCTGTGCACCACCGGGTTGATGCCGTAGGCGGTCAGCGCCCCGTCCACGCCGGCGGTCACGTAGTCGATCCCCAGCGCCAGCAGGTCGCTTAGCCCCTGGCCAATAACATCGAACGTCAGCCAGAAGATCAGCAGCATCACGCCAAAGAATACCGGCAGCGCCGTGTATTTCCCCGTCAGTACCCTGTCCCAGGCCACGCTGCGCTTGTGCTCCTTGCTCTCATGGCACTTGACCACAGCGTCGGCGGTGACCTGCTCGATGAACGTATACCGCATATCCGCCAGCGAGGCGTTGCGGTCCAATCCGTTCTCCGTCTCCATCTGCACGATGCAGTGCTCCAGCAGCTCCCTCTCGTTCTGATCCAGCACCAGCCGGTCCGCCATATCCCTGTCGCCCTCAATGAGCTTCGTGGCGCAGAACCGGGGCGGCAGACCCAGCCGCTCAGCGTGGTCCTCGATCAGATGCACCACCGCATGGACGCACCGGTGCACCGGCGAATTCGCCGCGCAGAAGTCATAGACCTTGGGCAGCACCCGGTTTTTCGCCGTCTCCACCGCCCGGTCCATCAACTCGGACACACCCTCGCCCTTGGCGGCGGTAATAGGCACCACGGGAATGCCCAGGTCGTCGGACAGCTTCTGCACGTCGATGGTGCCGCCGTTGGCGCGCACCTCGTCCATCATGTTCAGCGCCAGCACCATAGGCACCCGCAGCTCCAGCAGCTGCAGTGTCAGATACAGGTTGCGCTCGATGTTGGTGGCATCCACGATGTTGATGATGCCGTCCGGCTTCTGGTTCAGTATGTAATCCCGCGTGACGATCTCCTCCTGGGTATAGGTCCGCAGGGAGTAGATGCCCGGCAGGTCCACCACAGTGCACTCCTTGTGCTACCGTACCTCTCCGGATTTCTGGTCCACCGTCACGCCGGGGAAATTCCCCACGTGCTGGTTGGAGCCGGTCAAAGCATTGAACAGCGTAGTCTTGCCGCAGTTCTGGTTGCCCGCCAATGCAAAGATCATACGCGATCCCTCTTTTCCACGGTGATCTGTCGGGCGTCCTCCACCCGCAGCGTCAACTCATAGCCCCGCACGTGTATCTCAATGGGGTCCCCCATAGGGGCCACTTTCCGCAGTGTCACCACGGTCCGGGGCGTCAGCCCCATATCCAGCAGGCGGCAGCGCAGTGCGCCCTCCCCGCCCACGGCAGTGATGGCGGCGCTGTCGCCGATCTTCAGTTCATTCAGTGTCATAGCGCGTTACCTCAATCGTCTATCTATGTCATGTGGTATGATGTTAGCACATGCTAACCGCTCTGTCAAGAAACACCCGCCATTGTAACGACAGTTAAATATATTTAACTTTCACTTGCTTTTACGCCAGTCGTGTGTTATACTTCAGTTAGAGTGCTCTAAGTGTCAAAGGAGGTGCCGCCGTGGTATTACAGGAATCCGGCGAGATGTATCTGGAGAGCATCCTGGTCCTGATCCGCCAGGGGAAGGCCGTCCGTTCCATCGACATCGTGGACTATATGGGCTACTCCAAGCCCAGCGTCAGCCGCGCCGTGGGCCTGCTGAAGGCCGGGCAGTATATCGACGTAGACAACGGCGGCTACATCACCCTCACCGCCGTCGGGCGCGAGGTAGCCGAAAAGATCTACGAGCGCCACACGGTCCTCACGGACTTTCTCCGCCGCCTGGGTGTGGACGAGGCCAGCGCTGCCGAGGACGCCTGCCGCATGGAGCACGTCATCAGTGACGCTACCTTCCAGGCCCTGAAGCGTCATCTTGCATCCCCCCAATAACCGCTGAACAGGCCGCCCTCCGGCGGTTCCTTTCACACAAAAGCCTCCCCCGGTTTCGCCGGGGGAGGCTCATTCTCCGCCTCCGGCC
>ERZ1673734.1181-NODE-1181-length-17988-cov-5.422796_pt1 | contig 17988 bp, 13 predicted proteins | sample MGYA00580199_ERZ1673734 | MGnify/ENA primary metagenome ERZ1673734 (study PRJEB41218, sample SAMN15661742) | gut metagenome | host: Homo sapiens | place: Canada: London | collected 2015-08-20/2019-03-30 | study: EMG produced TPA metagenomics assembly of...
CAGACCGGCAGGAACTGGCCGAAGCAGTCGGGCAGGACCTGACCGTCACGCATAGTGGTGCGGCCACGGAGGATCGTCTCGACCACCCGGCCCTGGAAGGACATACCGTCATAGGGGGACCATTTGGCTTTAGAGTACATCTTCTCCTGACGGAAGGTGTAGGCCGCGGACATATCCACAATGGCCAGGTCGGCATCGGCTCCGGGGCGAATAACGCCCTTGCGGGGATAGAGGCCGAAGGTACGGGCCGCATTGGCGGAGGTGATCGCCGCCACGCGGGGCAGCGTCAGCAGGCCGCGGTGGACAGCGGTGAGCAGCACAGGAGAAAGACTCTCGATACCGCTGATTCCGGCGGGGGCATCCCAGAAGGAACGGTGCTTTTCCTCGCAGGTGTGGGGCGCGTGATCTGAGCAGACCCAGTCCAGGGTACCATCCGCAAGGCCCTGCCAGACTGCCTGGCGATCTGCGGCGGTACGGATGAGAGGGTAAGTCTTCATCACCGCGCCGCAGCGGCGGGCGTCGCGGTCGGTGAGGGTCAGGTAATGGGTACAGGTCTCGGCGGTGACATCCACGCCGTCGGCCTTGGCGCGGCGGAGGTGCTCCACGCCGTCGCCTACGCCCACATGGAGGACGTGCAGGGGCATGGAGAGCTCCTTGGCCATGTCGATGGCGGTGTCGATGATGGAGGTCTCACAGCTGACGGGGCGGGTACGCAGCAATGCGGCGTAGTCCTGCGCACCGGTGGCAAGGGCCTCCTGCGTCAGGGCCCGAACAATGGAGAAATTCTCCGCATGGATGCCCAGGCGTTTGCCGGTGGCCTTCACGGCGCGGAACAGGCGGTAGATCTGGCCGTCGTCCGGGGGCGGGAGGACGTTGTCCATGCCCTCACGGTAGTTGTAGATCAGGCTGTTGTCCCGGTGGTCCACCGCGTAGCCCCAGAAGAATTTGAAGGCCACGCAGCCAGCCTCCGCCAAAGCGGGCAGGCTGGCAAGATTGGCATCGCCCAAAGCCAGGCCCCAGACGCAGAAATCCGCATGGGCCTTGGGCTGGATGACCGAGACAAGATCGCGGAGAGACTCCGCCGAGTGAATGGTAGGGGTGCAGTTGGGCATTTCAAACACGGTGGTAATACCGGTGGCGGCAGCCGCCGCGGTGGAGGAACGGAAGTCCTCCTTCTCACCGGTGGCCAGACGGCCGTCGCGGGAGTGAACGTGGGTCTCGATCAGGCCGGGCAGGATATAGCGGCCAGAAGCGTCGGTGGCTTCACCGACGGTGCCGGGCAGGCGCTCGGACGTGACGGCGGCGACCCGGCCATCACGAATGTAGATATCGGCACGCTGCATACCGTCATCGTTGACCACCGTGCCGTTGTAGATGACTCTGTCCCAGTCCATAAATGCCTCCTCTGATATGTATACTGTATACACTTAGTCTTCAAGAGAAGCCCCCATGACAGGTCACAGGGGTCTCGTGCAGGCGGTACATACCCATCATACAGGCGGTAGATATCCGTCATACAGGCGGTAGATATCCGTCATGCAGATGGTACATATCCGTCATGCAGATGGGGTCTGTGCGTCAGTCCTCCTTGCCGTAGCGCTGGAGTGCGGCCTCATGAACGTTAGCGGTATGGGCGGTGAGCACCCGACGGAGGCGATCCGCATCACGGGCCCGCAGGGACGCCACGATCTCCTCGTGCTCTGCCAACGCACGGCGGCGGCGTTCGTCATCGGACAGCACGCTCTCGCGGAAGCGGGCGTGCTCCGGGTTCTGAAACGACGTGGTGGCGCTGTAGCTTTCGATCTGGTCCAGGAGCTTGATGAGCAGGGGCATATTGCTGCTCTGGGTCAACAGGCCGTTGAATTCGTCCAGGTGGCGGAAATACGCACCGACGTCATGCTTGTCCAGCGCCTCGGCGCAGCCGCGGTTGTCGGCCTCCATGGCGTCCAGCTGCGCGTCGGTGATGTTCCGCACCACAGCATCCACGCTGAGCAGCTGCAGGGCGGAACGGATGGTATAGACCTCGTCCACCTCGGCACGGGTCAGCCTGGGCCGGGCCACGGCGCCCTTACGGGGCTCGTAGACCACCAGCCCCTCACGCTCCAGCATACGGATAGCTTCGCGCACGGGGGTGCGGCTGACGCGGAAAATATCGGCGTATTTTGTTTCAACAATGCGCTCATCCGGCGCGATATCGCCGTTGATGATGGCGTTTTTCAGCTGGCTATATATCGTCTCGCGCTGGGGATTGGCGGGGTCCACCGGTGTGAAGGCTGTCATCTCTCTCTGCCCCCTTCTTTTTATACCGCAGCAGGCGGCTCTATACACACTATACCCGCTGCTGCGGGAAAAAGCAAGCAAAACCGGCAAATTCTGCCGATTTTCCCTCTCCTGCCGGGGCTTGGGCGCAGTGCAGTCTCTCTTACATGTGTATGGGATACTGTATACAAAGTACATGGTAACATATTCCTTTCCCTTTTGCAAGGGGTTTTCAGACGCGCGGCAAAAAAAGAAAGCCCTTTCGGGCTTTCTTTTTTTGTTCTCAGTGACGCTTTTTAGCGGTCCAGGCCATGCCGGTGACGGACAGCACCGCCGTCACGGCGTAGATGCCGATGCCCGCGTCAAAGGTCTTGGGGCTGCTGCTCTTGCCGCCGATGGTAAAGTCCATGCTGGTGTTGCCCGCCGTGGACAGGATGGTGATGGTGTGCTTGCCCGCCGCCAGTGTCTTGAGGTACGCGGCCTTCAGGTACACCACGGTGGAGCCCTCTTCAGCGGTGTAGTTGGACTTGGCAAGGGTCTTGCCGTCCACCTGGACGCCCTGGAAGGTGCTGAACGCCGCGGTGGAACGGAACACCAGGCCGTAGTCGCCGCCGGGATAGTCTGTGGCAGACTTGTTGGTGCCGTTCAGCTCAGCGGTGATGCCGGGGGTGGAGGGGTAGTAATAGTAGCCGCCGGTGGAGGGGGTGGGGGTAGTGGGGACGGTGTAGGGCTGATTCTCTCCGACAGGTGTGTTATTGATGGTCACGCCATCGACATTTTTATCGACTATGATGGTAACGCCCTCGTTCACGCCGCTGACCGCGCCACCCTTGATAATGGTGACAGTATCGCCACTGTTGGCAGCATCAGCAATAAGCTTACTGCCGACAACGTAAGTAATGCTCCCATCCGCTTTCACAGCAGAGGCAACGGGGATGTTGTCGGACACGTAGTCGCCGACATTGCCAGAGAAAGTACCGCCGGTGATAGTACAGGTGGATCCCGTCTCCGTCTTACACGCGACAGGAGCACTCGCACCTCCACCAGAAATCGTACCACCCGTTATCTCTGCTTTGTGTCCGTCAGAAATCAGAATTGCATTTGTCATGGAACTGGTAACAGCGCCGTTGGTAACAGAAATCTTCGTATTTCCTCCTCCCGAACTACCCGTTGTTCCCGCCGCATAAATTGCATATCCGTTCTTGCTTCCTGTATTGCGTACTTCACCGCCGTTTATGGTGATAGTCACTGCCCTATTGGCTGCATAGATCGTTCCGCATTTACTCGTCGTGTGCGTACTATCTACTTGATAATCGCAGGTAATTAAACCAGCCTCTAAAGTAAAACTCGTACCTACCCTATGGAAATAGATAGGCTGATATTTGTTAGAGTATACTTGGCCATTTTTATCTGCGCTGGTATCCGTTATTACCAAGTTGCCACTCTTAACCGTCCTTGAACCAAGTTGAAAAAGACGATTTACTCCAGCAGTTAAAGTATACCCGTTCAAGTCAAGCGTCAAATCCTTTGTTACCACAATCTGTTTTGCCGCTGTAACATTGTCCAAAAGCTTTAGGGTTCCTCCGTTTTCAGTCCAAGCTGTCAACGCCTCACCAAAATCGCTATATGCCTGCTCACCAACTTCTGCAACCGAGGTCTCCGTCGCCCATGCGCTTGTGCAGAGGCTCAGCGCCATGACCAGCGCCAAAATGGTTGCTAACAATTTCTTCATGTCTCATACCCCGTTTGTTTTAGATTTCCGTAGGCGCACTCGTTTTAATTTCCATTAAAACGCAAATGCAGAGGTACCTCTGCGGATAGTCAGATTATAGCACGGCTGCATAATTTGTCCAGCCTTTTTATGGAAATTTTACACATTTTTTCTGTTACCGGGAATGGAAAACGGGAGAATTCGACAGAAAATGGGAATTGGGGTGTTTCGCCACCGGCGTGTCTTTCAACACCGCGAACCCCTCGAGAGGAAGGCTTGAGGGCTGCGGGTGGGGCGGGTATGATTTGTCATAATTGTCAAAAAAGTGGGGTTTATTTTTGTGCTAAGGGCAGAAATGCTGCACTTCTATTGACGGCGGGGTGAAATGCGAGTAAAATATGTACACAAAGAACACTGTATACAGTATCCAATCCGGATACACGCAGAAACAGCGTCTGCGCTGTATACCATGAGCGACGGCCCCTGCCCGGGACACAGTATGCCGGGGCAGACAGATACAGCCGGTTCGGACATGGGCGGATAACGCCGGGCGGCAGAAGCGGAGGACGGCACATGGAGAACTTCTCATTATATATAAACGGCGTGCTCCGCACGGTATGCGTGCCGCCCCAGTGGACGCTGCTGCGGGTACTGCGGGAGACGCTGGGCCTGACCGGCGCGAAAAACGGATGCTCCTCCGGCGACTGCGGCGCCTGCCGCGTGATACTGGACGGCACGGCGGTGAACGCCTGCAAGGTACCTATTAAGGATGCGGCGGGACATCGGGTGGAGACCATAGAGGGGGTGAGCCGGAACGGACAGCTGCACCCCATACAGCAGGCGTTTATCGACTGCGGAGCCGTCCAGTGCGGCTTCTGCACGCCGGGAATGGTGATGAGCGCCAAGGCACTGCTGGACAAGACGCTGCACCCCAGTGACGAGGAGATACGGGAGGCGCTGGCACCGAATCTGTGCCGCTGTACCGGCTACTATAAGATCGAGGAGGCCGTCCGGGAGGCGGCGCGGCGGCTGGAGGCGCAGGACCGGTGAAGGAGCTGACGTACATCGGAAAGAGCTACCCGGTGCAGGATGCGGCGGCCAAGGCAACAGGGGAACTGCTGTATGTGGACGACATGACCATGCCGCGGATGCTGTACGCCAAGGCGCTTTTCTCGCCGATAGCACACGCGCGGATCAAGCGCATCGACACCACAGCGGCGGAGGCGCTGCCCGGCGTGTGGGCAGTGGCTACCTATCAGAACACACCGCAGACGCGGTTCAACAGCACCACGCGGTTTTATATGCAGGCGCCGGCGCCTATCGAGACGGAGCGTATTTTCGACGACACGGTGCGCTTTGTGGGCGACCGGGTGGCGGCGGTGGCGGCAGAGACAGAGGATATCGCCCAAGCGGCCATCGACCTGATCGAGGTAGAATACGAGCCGCTGCCGGTGGTGACGGATCCGCTGGAGGCCATGCGGGAGGACGCCTATCCCCTGCACGGCAGCAGCAACATCGCGCTGCGGATCGAGAAAAACACGGGAGACGTGGCGAAGGGTTTTCAGGAGGCGGACCGGGTGTTTGAAGACACCTACCGCACGCCGGCGGTACACCACTGCGCCATCGAGCCCCACACCGCCATCGCGGAGGTGGACGCGCAGGGACGGCTGACCGTCACCGCACCGTATCAGAACACCTTTGGCGAACGGATCGTATTGAGCCGGATATTCGGCCTGCCGCTGAGCAAGGTGCGGGTGGTAAGCCCCACCATGGGCGGCGCATTCGGCGGAAAGATGGAGTCCTCGGTGGAGCTGATCCCCGCGGCGCTGGCGATGCTGTGCCGCAGACCGGTGAAATTCACCGCCACACGGCGGGAGTGCATGGTATCCACCCGGGTGCGGCACGCCAGCGTCATCACGGTGAAGACCGGCGTGAAAAACGACGGCACCATCGTGGCACAGGAGATCACGGCCATCACCAACACCGGAGCATATGCCTCCAGCGCAGGGAACGTGATCGGCGCCATGAGCGCCAAGGTATTCAAGGGCTACAAAACACCGAATATGCGCTTTGTGGGCATACCCGTATATACCAACACGCCGGTGGCGGGGGCCATGCGGGGCTACGGCTCGCCGCAGGTATTCTTTGCCATGGAACGGCAGTTGTATAAGATCGCCGGCGCGCTGGGCATGGACTACACGGAGCTGCAGATGAAAAATCTGGTGGATCCGGAGGACAGCGACCTGTTCGCGGGGCACCCCATCGGCAACCCCCGGCCCAAGGACTGCGTGCACCGGGCCATGGCACTGCGGCAGAACTGGCCGGACATGGACGATGAGGACGGAAAGTACCTCATCGGCGAGGGCTGGGCCATGGGACTGCACGGCAGCGGGGCCTTCGGCTCGCAGATCGACCAGAACTGCATGGTGGTCAAGATGAACGATGACGGCACCTGTGTGCTGCACTCCGGCACCCACGATATGGGCAACGGACAGCTGATGGTGCAGATACAGGTCGTGGCGGAGACGCTGGGAATCCCACCGGAACAGGTGGCCTGCGTGGCCTCGGACACGGATGTGTGCGGGTGGAACCTGGGCGACTTTTCCAGTCGGGGCGTGTATGTCAGCTGCGGCGCGGTGCAGAAGGCCGCGGAGGACGCGGCGGCACAGCTGCGGTGCGCCGCCGCCGGACTGTTGGGCGGCCAGGCGGAGGACATCTCTCTGCACGACGGACGGGCGTGGCTGCCGGAGGGCGGCAGCGCCTCGCTGGCGGAGGTAATGAACTACGCCCAGAGCGTACAAAAGCATGAGATATTCGGTGTGGCCACCCACGCATCGGCACACACCCCCGGGTCCTACGGCGTACATATGGCGCGGGTAAAGGTGGAAAAGGCCACCGGCGCGGTGACGGTGACGGACTACATCGCGGTACATGATGTGGGACGGGTGATGAACCGGATGGGCATCGAGGGACAGCTGGAGGGCGGCATACAGATGGGACTGGGCTACGCGCTCCGGGAGGAACTGACCTTTGACGCGGCAGGGCAGCTGCGAGACAGCAGCCTGCACAGTTACCGGCCCTTCCGGGCCACGGAAATGCCCCGTTTGCAGACGGATTTTATCGAAGAGGGCGAACCTACCGGGCCCTACGGCGCCAAGAGCATTTCGGAGTGCGCGGTGGTGCCCAGCGCACCGGCCATCATCAATGCGGTATGCGATGCCACGGGACTGGACATCCATGATCTGCCCTACCGCCCCGTAAAGGCAGAGGGCGGCATACGGCGGCTGCACACCACGGAGGGCTGCGTATTCTGCGGCCTGTGCGCGAAGAAATGCCCCTATGGCGCGCTGTCCGTGGACCGGCAGACCAAGCAATGGCGGGTATCTGACCGGCGGTGCCGGGAATGCGGCCTGTGTGCGGCGGCCTGTCCAAAGCATTGCCTTTCCTTAGACAATAGTGTCGTATAAATGGCACATGAACTTTCTTATTGTGAAATGTATCATTTCAACAAATAGCAGTGATGTGAAACCGCTATGGCCCGGTTATTGACTTTGCCCGGGCCGACGTGTAAACTGTAACATCATTTTTGCGGCGGCCGGCATTCCGCCGCCTCTCCCCTCCCCTGGCGCGGAAAAAAATCGTGGTGTACACTGTAATGTATACTGTACACAGTCGGCGGACACAGTCTCCCTCATCCATGCCAGCAGGGGCAAAACACCGTGGACAACATTACGCAACAGCGCGGCCCGCAGACGACGGACGGCGCGATAGCCACAGACAGAACGGAAGGAGCGACAGTCATATGGCACATTACAACGATATGCGGGGATTTCTGGAGGAGCTGAAGAAGCGGGGCGACCTGATGGTCATTGACAAGAAGGTCAGCCCGGTACACGAGATATGCGCCTTTACGCGCAAATCATCGGACATGGGTGGTCCGGCGCTGCTCTTCACCAATGTGGAGGGCTATGATATGCCGGTGCTGTCCGGCCTGTACGGCACCCGCGAGAGAGTGCGTCTGGCACTGGGCCTGGGCGACGATACAAAGAGCGTTATTAAGGAATACGTGGCCCACGAGAACAAGTTTATCCCGCCGGTAACGGTGGGTGACGACGAGGCTCCCGTGCACGAGGTGGTGCTGACCGGCGACGCGGTGGACCTGTACAAGCTGCCCATCCTGACGAACTTCGAGAAGGACCTGGGGCCGTATATCACCGCCGGCGTGCAGATGGCCAACGACCCCATCACCGGTGTGCGGAACTCCTCCATGCACCGGATGCTGCTGCTGGACAAGAACCACATGACCTGCTTTGCCCCCAAGGGACGGCATCTGGGTACCATTATCGAACGCAACGAGGACAACGGAAAGGGCACGGAGATCGCCACGGTCATCGGCGGCGACCCCATCATCGCCATCGCGTCACAGTGCCGGCCGGCACTGGGCACCGATGAGATGGGCATGGCCGGCGGCCTGCGGGGCGAGGCGGTGAAGATGGTCAAGTGCAAGACCATCGACGTAGAGGTGCCTGCCACCGCGGAGATCGTTATCGAGGGACGCACCCTGCCCGGTCTGCGGGAGGACGACGGCCCCTTCGGTGAGTATCCCGGCACGTACAGCGAGGTACGCAAAGCCCCGGTGGTGGAGATCACCGCCATCACCATGCGGAAGGACGCCATTTTCCAGAATGCCTATACCGGTATGCCCATGACGGAAAACCACTGGATGATGGATCTGGCGGCCACGGCGCTGGCTTACCGCGAGGCGTACAAGATCTGCCCGGACATCCACGACATCTGCCTGACCTCCGGCGGCACCAGCCGCCACCACTGCGTGGTGTCCATCAAGAAGCGCCATCCCTATGAGCCGCGGAATGTGATGACCGCCCTTCTGGCGGCCAACATCGGCATCAAGCTGTGTGTGGTGGTGGACGAGGATATCGACGTACATGATATGCAGCAGGTGGAATGGGCTATCAACACCCGTATGCAGGCGGACCGGGATGTGATGATACTGCCGGTGATGTACAGCCCCACGCTGGACCCCTCCGCGCCGTATCCCCGCGCGTCGTCCAAGATGGGCATCGACGCCACCGCGCCGCTGGAGGACAAGGAGGCGTTCGCCCCTGTGTTCACACCCGGACAGGACGCACCGTATATCGAGGAAATGCTGCGGGACTTTATGGATAAGCGGCGGAAGTAAGCCGCAGGAGGCGGAATATGTCTGACAGGACTCGTGAAATGGCCACCGTACGGGAAAACAGCCGTATTCTGGACGGCTACTATAAAATGACACTCCACGCACCGGTGATCGCACAGCGCTGCCGGCCGGGACAATTCGTGTTTATCCGGGTGGGCAGCGGCACCGCACCGCTGCTGCGGCGGCCCATCAGCATCTGCGAGGCCGACAGCATCGGCGGCACGCTGACACTGCTCTATCGGGTGGTGGGCACAGGCACCGACCTGCTGTCCGCCGTGCGGGCGGGCCAAGCCCTGGACGTGATGGGCCCCATCGGTACGCCGTTCCCCGTGGAGGGCGAGCAGGCGATACTGGTAGCCGGCGGCATGGGGGCGGCGCCCCTGTGTATGCTGGCCCGGGCACTGCATGATGCAGGATCGGCTGTGACCGTGTATCTGGGCTGCCGCGACGCGGCCCATGACCTGTGCGGAAAGACGCTGCGGACCTACGGGACAGTACACACCGCCTATGAGAGTGAAGGCCGCCTGGTAACGGATATCCTGCCGGAAACAGCGGCAGGCGCCGTGTACGCCTGCGGGCCGACGGCCATGCTGGCTAAGGTGCAGCAGTGGGCCGCACAAAACGGCGCGGAGGGCTATGTGTCTCTGGAGGAACGCATGGCCTGCGGCATCGGCGCGTGCTCCGGCTGCGGCTTTCCCATGCGGAAAGCCGACGGCGGCGTGCTGTACAAAAAAGTCTGCGTGGACGGACCGGTATTCCCGATGGGTGAGGTAATCTTTCATGGATAACATCACAGTGGGCGGCGTGACGCTGCATTCGCCGCTGCTGAACGCGGCGGGCACGATGGGCTTCGGCTCCTCCTATGCGGACTATATCGACCTGCACCGTCTGGGCGGACTGGTGACACGCACGATGACCGTCAAGCCCCGGCGTGGCGCGGAGGCGCCCCGGCTGTGGGAGACGCCCTCGGGGCTGCTGAACTGCGTGGGGATGCAAAACCCCGGATATGAGAAATTCACGCAGGTATTTTACAAGGGACTGGTGGGCTATGACGTGCCCATTATTGCCAGCGTCACCGGCACACCGGAGGAAATACGGCGTATGGTGGACGCATTGGCGGAGCTGCCGGCAGTGGCCGGCGTGGAGGTGAACCTCCACTGCACCTACGAGGAATACCGGGCACTGGGAAGCAAGGCGTATCTGGAGCAGTGCGCGCAGCGCATCCGTGCCGCCGCAGACGGATGGCTGCCGGTGTGGGCGAAGCTGTCGCCCTGCGCCGGAGACATCGTAGATGCGGCGCGGACGGCACAGGACGCCGGGGCGCAGGCGGTGGTATGCGCCAACACCTATTGGGGCATGGCCCTGCAGGCGGACGGCAGCTCACGGCTGGGCAGCATGGTGGGCGGACTGTCCGGCCCAGCCATACGGCCTCTGTCCGTGTTCCAGACATGGCGGGTGGCCCAGGAGGTCGCTGTCGACGTGGTGGGCTGCGGCGGTATCGTGTGCGCCGCGGACGTAAAGGAATACATGGCCGCCGGCGCAAAGGCCGTGGAGATCGGCACTGCCAACTTCACAGAGCCGGAGACGATCATACGGATCACAGAGGCACTGTAACGCCCGCGGGCCGGGCAAAATGTACGAAACAGACGGGAGGGATGGACATGGTGGCAGTGGGCATCAGCGGTGCGACGGGCTGTATATACGGTATCCGGCTGCTGGAGGCGCTGCGGGCGCTGGGACAGGAGACAGAGCTGATACTCAGCGACTGGGGCGCAGAGACCATACGGCTGGAAACGGATCTCACCGTGGAGCAGGTCAAGGCGCTGGCTGACCGGGTATACGACAACCGCAATATGGCCGCACAGGCGGCCAGCGGTTCCAGCTGCGCGGATGCCATGGTCATCGCCCCATGCAGCATGAAGACCCTGGCGGGCATCGCTATGGGCTATGACGACAGCCTGCTGGTGCGGGCGGCAGATGTGATGCTGAAGGAACGGCGGCGGCTGATACTGCTGACGCGGGAAACACCGCTGAATTTGAGCCACATCCGCAATATGGAGACGGTAACGCTGATGGGCGGCATTATCCTGCCGCCGGTGCCGGCCTTTTACAGCCGGCCGCAGACGGTGGACGACATCGTGGATCAGACAGTCAGCCGGACGCTGCGGCTGCTGGGTCTGGACGGCGGGGAAAGGTTCAGGTGGAACGGAAATGGCTGAGCGTGTGGTGGAGCGAACACTGAGCGACGGCGGACTGTCCATACACTACCGGCTGGAACGGCTGGGCGGCGACCTGCTGCTGACCGTGACCGGCGGGGCGGCCCACGTAGGCTGCGTCGTACTGGCCACACACCGGCAGAGCCTGACAGGCAGCGGCGCGGACAGCGCCGACAGCAGCGTTCTCAATCGCAGCGGGCACAAGGACGAATTCTTGCTGCGGGCGCTGGCAGAACGGCTCAGCGCCGTGGCCGGCTGTGCCGTGGCCGCCGTGGGCGGCGTACATTACGACGGTCTGGACCAGCAGGGACTGCGGTCCGCCGCCCATATCGAACAGCAAGCGCTGGCACAGGCAGAGGACTGGGCGGCGGAATTGCTGCCGTAACGGGAAACAAGAAACACAGAGGGGAGGTATGCCGCTGTGGCACAGCGCGAACAGGACATCCTGCGGGTGGACGCCCGGGACAAGGTGACCGGGCGGACGAAATACGCGGCTGATCTCGCCTTTGACGGTATACTGTACACAAAATCAGTGCACGCAGACCTCCCCCATGGGAAGCTGCTGGCGGTGCATACCGCGGCGGCACTGGCGGCGGAGGGCGTGGCCGGTGTGTACACCGCCCGGGACATACCGGGCCGAAATGTGGGCGACAACGAGAAGCCCATCATGGTTTATGACACTATACGGAGCCGGGGCGATTGCATCGCCGTGGTCGCGGCCGTCTCACAGGAGGCGGCCGACCGGGCGGCGCGGCTGGTCACCTATGACGCCCAGCCCATGCCCGCGGTATTCGACCCGGAGGAAGCACTGCTGCCGGACGCGCCCAAGCTGTACGACGACGGAAACCTGATACTGGAGCACCGCGTCCGCAAGGGGCGGGCGGCAAAGGGCTTTGACGAGGCGGACATCATTGTGGAACGGGAGTTCCGCACCCAACGGGTGATCCCCGGGGCCATCGAGCCAGAGAGCGTGGTGGTGTCGCCTCAGGACGGAGAGCTGCGGGTCTACTGCCCGTGCAAGGCACCCTTCAACATCCGGCGTATCGTGGCGGCGGCCTGCGGTCTGCCCATGAGCGCTGTACGGGTGACACAGCCCGGTATGGGCGGGTCCTTCGGCGGCAAGGATGACGACGCCGGGGCTATGGCCGCAAGAGCCGCTATCGCGGCGCTGCACACCGGGCGGCCCTGCCGCATGACATGGCGCAGCAGTGAGACGCTGCTGGAGGGCGTAAAGCGGCATCCCTTTCACATCTACTACAAGGCCGGCGCAAAGCGGGACGGCACACTGACCGCCATTGAGGTGCGGGGCTTTGTGGACGGCGGCGCATACCTGTCCAAGAGCAAGACCACCACATGGCGCAGCGGTATCGAAGCCACAGGGCCCTATCGGGTGGAACACGTGGACGTGTGCATGAAAGCGGCCTATACCAACAACTGCTATGCCGGCAGTGTGCGTGGCTTCGGCTCGCCGCAGATCGACTTCGCCACCGAATCTGTGATGGACGAGCTGGCACAGCAGCTGGGCATGACACCCTGGGCCTTCCGGGAGAAAAACCTGCTGCGGGACGGCGACATATCCGGCTCCGGCCAGCCCATGCGCGACGTGAGCGCAGGTGCGTGCCTGGAACGCCTGCGGCGGGAATTCGGCGATGACCTGCGGCCCTTTGTCCGGAACGGAAAGCTGGTGGGCAGGGGCATCGCCTGCCTGTACCGGGGCGAGTCCTACGGCGCGGGCACACCGGTGCAGGACACCTCCGGCGTGACCATCGTATTAAACGCGGACGGCAGTCTGAACGTGAGCACCGGACTGAGCGAGGTGGGCCAGGGCGGCCACACGCTGCTGACGGCCATTATCGGCCGGGAGCTGGGGCTTCCGCCGGAACGCATACACATCGCACCGGCGGACACGGACTACTGTGTGGATTCCGGGTCCACCGCCGCCTCGCGGGGGACCATCACTGCGGGCAACGCCGCCTGGCTGGCAGCACAGGAGGCCAAGCAGCAGATCAACACCGCACTGTGGGAATACCGGGGGTTCGACGGACCCATCGTATATGAGGACGGGCTGGTCCGCTGCGGTGACGAGCAGATGACCTTCACCGAGGCGGTAGGCGTCCTGCGGAATACCGGACGGGATATGCGCGCCCACGGCTGGTGGGCCGCCCCCAAGACATTCTGGGACAGAGAGAAATGCCGGGGCAGCAATTATATGTCCTACGCCTATGGCGCCTGCGGCGCTGAGGTAGAGATAGACCCCATCACCGGAAAGACCGACGTAACTGACTTTGTGGCCGTACACGACATGGGCCGCATCATTAACCACGCTGCCACGGTGGGACAGGTAGGCGGTGGTGTATCCATGGGCGTAGGCTACGCCTTGACGGAAAATGCCGACACACCGGGCGGCGTGACACGCGCCGCTGATCTGGACAGCTATCTGCTGCCCACAGCACTGGATATGTGTCCCGTGCGGACGGTGCTGCTGGAGGAAGGCGCCGGCGTTCCGCCGCTGCTGTTACACGGCATTGGCGAACCGGCCACCTCTATCGTAGCGCCGGCCATCACCAACGCTATGTCCGCGGCGCTGGGCGCACGGATAGACACCCTGCCGGCGGACCTGGAAACGGTACGGGCCATACTGGATGAGAAAAAGAGGTAGCTATGTTTCTGCAAGCGGGCAGCCCCGCGGAACTGCGGGCCTATATGGCACAATACCCCGACAGCCGGTGCATTGCCGGCGGCACGGATATCATGCCGGTGCAGAACCGGGAAAATGACCGTGAGGCGGTGTTCATCGATATATCCGGCGCAGCGGCGCTGCACCGGATCGTGTCGGAGGACGGCGTGCTGTCCGTCGGGGCAGCGGCGACCTTCGCCGAGATAGAACGAAACGCGCTGCTGCGGCAGTACGCGCCGGTGCTGTGCCTTGCCGCATCACAGGTGGGGTCCCCTCAGATACGAAATCTGGGCACCATCGGCGGCAATGTGGCACATGGGAGCCCCGCAGCGGACACCCCGCCGGTGCTGGCCATGCTGGACGCGGAGGTGCGGCTGTACAGCGCCACGGAGGGCACCTGCCGGGACATACCGGTGGATACCTTCATCACCGGACCGGGACAGACCCTGCTGCGTCCCGGCGAATACATAGAGGCGCTGCGCTTTTCCCCGCCGGAGGCGAGCTGGCGCATGGCCTATGAAAAAGTGGGACGGCGCAATGCGCTGGCCATCTCCCGGCTCAGCGCCTGCTGCGCGGCCAGATGGGAGGGACAGCGCCTGACCGGACTGCGCCTTGCGCTGGGCGCCGTATTCCCCACGCCGCGGCGGCTGTACGCAGCAGAAGCACTGCTTTTGAGGGAACAGCCCTCCCCTGCCGCGGAAATGCAGGCGGCAGAGCTGGTAACACAGGCCATCGTGGCGGCCGCCGGGCGGCGGGCCTCGGCCAGCTACAAGCTGGCGGTGGCCCCGGAGCTGCTGCTGCGGACACTGCGCCGCACCCGAGAGGAGGCGGACCAATGAAGATAGGTTTTACGCTCAACGGCGTGCCCGTCTGCGTGGAGGCGCCGGGGACGGTGTCGCTGCTGACATTGCTGCGGGACTACTGCCGCCTGACCGGCACCAAACGGGGCTGCGACATCGGCGAATGCGGCGCCTGCACGGTGCTGCTGGACGACAGGGCGGTGACCTCCTGCATGGTCATGGCCGGGCAGGTACAGGGCCGCCGGGTGGTGACCATTGAGGGCCTGACCGGACACGACGGCGCACTGAGCCCCCTACAGCAGGCGTTTGTGGACCACTTTGCTGTACAGTGCGGCTTCTGCACGCCCGGCATGATCATGAGTGCCACAGCGCTGCTGCACGAGGACCCGCATCCCTCCCGGGAGAAGATACGGCGGGCGATCTCGGGCAATCTGTGCCGGTGCACAGGCTACGACGCTATTGTGGACGCCATTGACGCCGCAGCGGCGGAGATGGCCAGGCTGGTATAAAACAAGCGTGGTAATTACCCCTTATGGGGCGATTATAAATTCAAAATTATGAAGGAGAAAGACATGAAAAAGCTATTTGCATTGCTGCTGGCGCTTGTCATGGCCCTGTCTCTCGTCGCCTGCGGCGAGAAGAAGGATGATACCGGGGACAAGACCGATGGCAGCAACCCCTCCACCGGCATGGAGCTGACACAGGCCACCGATCTGGTGATCGCTACCGGCGGCACCTCCGGTGCATGGTACCCCATCGGCGTCAGCATCGCTGACACCCTGACCAACGTGGACAACAACCTGTTCGTCACCTCCGAGGTCACCAACGGCGGCGTGGAGAACGCCCGTCTGCTGGGCACCCACGCGGCCAATGTCGGCTTCGTGAACTCCGACACCGCGTACTTCGCCACCCATTCCGAGGATGCTTTCGCGTCCGAGCCCGCGTATGAGCTGTACGGCCTGGCCAACCTGTATGACAGCGTGCTGGAGATCGCCGTGCTGGCTGACAGCGGCATCAACAGCATCGCAGATCTGGCCGGCAAGCGCGTGGTGGTGGGCACCCCCGCCTCCTCCGCCTCCACCATGGGCTGGACGGTGCTGGGCACCTATGGCCTGACCGACAAGGACGTGAAGGGCTCTGAGCTGAGCATCGCCGAGGGCGTTGAGGCCCTGAAGAACGGCGATGTGGACTGCGTGTTCATCTTCAGTGCCGCCCCCAACAGCGCCCTGACCGAGCTGTCCGTGACCAAGGACTTCAAGCTGCTGAGCATCGACGAGGAGCATCAGAAGGCCGCGATCGAGCAGCACAGCTACTTCAGCACCGCTACCCTGTCCGCTGACCTGTACACCTGCACCAGTGAGGACACCACCACCCTGGCCATGCCCACTCTGCTGGCCTGTGACAGCAGCCTCAGCAACGAGGCCGCCTATCAGTTCGTGAAGGGCATCTATGAAAATCTGGACGTGATCTCCACCTCCCACGCGATGGCCGCCAAGATCAACCTGGACCACGCTGCCAACATCAACCTGGAGATCCACCCCGGTGCCCTGCAGTACTACCGCGAGATGGGCATTGTTGACTGATCTTCCCTCTCTTTTCCCCCTGTCCCATCGGACGGCGGGCTTCGGCCCGCCGCCCGGTGCGGCCCCACATTCCGGAAATAACGAAAGGATCGGAACATGGCAACTAAGTCAAAATTCAGCGATGTACTGAGTAAGATCGCGTTTGTGATTGCCGTTCTGCTGACCCTGTTTCAATCGTACACTGCACTGTTCGGCGTTTTGACCGCCGTATACCAGCGGGCGATACACCTTGGTCTGGCGAGCAGCTACATCTTCCTGTTCAACATGGCAAACCCCAAGGAGAAGGGGAAAGTTTTTCACATCATCATCAATTTTATCGGGCTGGTGGCTTCCGCCGGCTCCAACTTCTACATCTGCCTGCACTATGCGGAGATCCAGGGGCGCTTGGGTATCACCACTGAGCTGGATATGATCTTCGGCGCGCTGCTGCTGGTGGCGATCCTGATCATGGGATATGAGTCCCTGGGCTGGGCGCTGCCCACCATCTCCGTGATCTTCCTGCTCTATGGCCTGTTTGGCCATCTCATCCCCGGTGCGCTGAGCCACCAGGCCTTTACATTCAAGCGCCTGATCTCGTTCCTGTATCTGGGTACCGAGGGTGTTTTCGGTTCGGCAATGAGTGTCAGTGCGACATTTATCTTTATATTCATTCTCTTCGGCGCGTTTCTGGAGAAAAGCGGCGCCGGCCAGTTCTTCGTGAACCTGGCACTGACCGCCACCGGGCGCGTTACCGGCGGTCCCGCGCTGGCCGCCGTGGCCTCCAGCGCCCTGATGGGCACCATCTCCGGCAGCGGCGTATCCAACGTCGTGACCACCGGCACCTTCACCATTCCGCTGATGAAGGCCAACGGCTATGACAAGAACTTCGCCGGTGCGGTGGAGGCAGTGGCCTCCAACGGCGGACAGATCCTGCCGCCGGTCATGGGTTCCGTGGCGTTCCTGATGGCCGAGATGATCGGCGTAAGCTACTTCGCCGTGGCTAAGGCCGCAGCTGTGCCCGCGCTGCTGTACTTCTTTGCCGTGGGTATCGCCGTGTACTTTGAGGCCAAGCGGCTGAACCTGCGCCCCGATCCCAATGCCCAGTATGAACGCGTAGGGGTGGTGTTCAAGTCCGGTTTCTACTATCTGCTGCCTATCGCGCTGCTGATCGTGTTCATCATCTGCGGTTACAGCGTACTGCGTGCCGGCGCCTATGCCGCCATCCTGACCATCGCTCTGAGCTATGTGAAGAAGGACACCGCCTTCCACCTGAAGGACTTTGGTGCGGTGGTGACCGACGTGGCCAAGCAGGTGCGCCCCATTGTGGCAGCCTGCGCCTGCGCCGGTATCATCATGGGCATCACCTCCCTGACCAACCTGGGCATCAAGCTCTCCGGTCTGATCGTCACCGTGTCGCAGGGCAACCTGATGATCGCGCTGGTGATGACCATGCTGGTATCCCTGGTCATGGGCATGGGCCTGCCCACCACGGCGGCCTATCTGCTGCTGGCGGTGCTGGGCGCCCCCGCCCTGATCAAGCTGGGCGCGGATCCCCTGCCCGCACAC